>Ga0116216_10000003_pt1 | contig 295530 bp, 251 predicted proteins | sample Sb_taG_11_FD_89696 | JGI IMG/M metagenome (GOLD analysis project Ga0116216, IMG submission 89696) | Peat soil microbial communities from Weissenstadt, Germany - Sb_50d_3_AS metaG | ecosystem: Environmental > Terrestrial > Soil > Wetlands > Peat | place: Germany: Weissenstadt | collected... | reverse complement strand
TTCGCATTGTATTGGAGGGTTGCATTGGGCTGGATGTAGACGCCCGTATTCCAGGGGCCGAGGGGCAAAACGAGCGGCCCGAGCGTCCCGCCGTATTCCTTGACCGCGAAGCGCTGGTCCAAGACGATGCCGAGCGTGCTCTGGACCGAGGTCGCAGCCGCGGCCCCGCCGAGCGCAAGCAGGGTGTTGAAGGGCGGAATCGTCGTGAAATTCGACAGCCGGTTGTTCGGCTGGACGGGCTCCGAGGGATTGGCGGGGTCCAGCAGAACTCCCGAATAGCCGCTCGAATATCCATTCGTAAAGTTCGGCGCCGCGCGCGCGGCGCGATCGCCAAACAGGTCGTAGGAACGGAAGAGCCCGCACAGCTTCGTATACACGCAGTCGTACTGGGCCTGTCCGCGCACGTAGATCTTGGCCTGGCTGAAGGGTCCAAAGCCGTTCGGTGCGAGATCGGTGTCCATCTCTAGGTTGAGGATCGTTGCCCATTGACTCACGTAGAACGAGTGGATGTCGAAGTGGTCGGAGATCGTCCGAAAATCTTCCTGGGCATAGCCGTGGATCTGGACCCTGCCGTCTAGGAAGTCAATCGCCGGCGCGGCGTGCGAGAGGAGGAGCAGGCCCAGGAGCGGGGTGACCAGCAGGCACAGGCGGCGCGGATGGAGCATGGGCACTCCGCGCGTCCGACGGGGCGCACAGCGTCCCCGCGGACGGATCGATACGTCAGAATGTGTAACGCATGCGGAAATAGGCCTCGTCGCGATCTCGGATCAGAGACAGACCGGGCTCGGAGAAGCTCTTGTACGCATCGGTCCCTGTCTGCTGCGCGACTGTGCCGATCGGATTGATTCCAATCGTCTGCCCGCGCCAGCGCCCGAGGAACTGCGCCACCCCGAGGGAGAAAGAGAAGTTCTCGGTGAAGCGATAGGTGAGTTCGGGCAGCGCGGCCCCCGAGTTCGAGAACACGTCGTAGACGAAGGTCAGCGAGGGCAGCAAGCGATCCTGGAAGTAGCCCGTCGAGATCGTGAAGGTCCCGAGCACGCTGAACGGCCCCGCAAAGTTAAATCCTGTGTGGTAGTTCGTGAGATACGAGAAGAAGAACTGCGAGTTGAAGAAGAACGTGCGGTTCTGGTTCAGGAAGTTGATGAAGGTTGGGCGATCGACCGAAACCGAGAGCTCGAGGTCGTCGGATTTCGTGATGCCATCGAACTGGTTGTTGTCCTGGAACGGGAGATGCTGCTCCCAGCCGAACTCGATGCCCCAGTTCGACTTGGTGACGTCCTCCGCAAAGTCCATGGAGAATCCCAAGACGTTGCGCTTCTGATACTGGAGATCCACCTCGCCGCCGCTGTCCCACACGAAGTCCCGGCGACCGAACATCCCGTTGCCCGCGGCTTGTACGTCATTGCGCTGCACCCCGGTCACCGTCATGAAGGAGCCGACGCTCGTGCACAGCTCCGGACGAATCCAGCCGCAGGCGGTGGTGGACAGTTCGTTCGCTTTATTGAAATTGGACGAGGTCGTGACGAGGATCATCTCGAGGTTCCAAGAGAATGCCGCCATCACGTTCTTCCACGGCTGACCGGTGAAAGGCTGACCCGAGGTTTTGTAGCCGAGGGCATTCGGGCCGAACCCGATGGGAGCGGGATTGCCGTCGACCGCGAGGTTGTAGCCCTGGTCCCCGGGTCCGCGGGCGCCGGGCAAAATAACGATCGTATTCCCTACCAAGCGCGTGCCCACGGGTCCGCCAACGAACCCCACCGTCCCCGGCTGTGCGACGGATGCATTGTTGGTGAACCATCCCGGGCTCGTTCCCTCAAAGCCCACCATGGATTGGGTAACGACGCTGGCCTCCATGTTCAGGAGATCGATACCGCCGTTGGCGGCACCGGTCCCGTCGCAAATCGTGTGGTAGAAGGGACCGCAGCCGAGAAGCGCTTGCTGCTGCGCGCTGAGAGCCGTTGTAAGACTCGGGAAAGGGCCGAGGGCGGGTTTGAGATCCACGACGGGCAACGGTTGACCCGCGCCGAGGGCCGCAAATGCAAGGCCATTGATGCCCGGAGAACCCGCGAGGAAGAAAGAGAGCACCGCAGAGACCGGCAAGCCGAGGGCCGCGGGGACAGGATTGTGGCTGCCAAGCACGGTCTGTGCGCAGGCCCCCCGGTCGAGCGCCGAGAACCCGACCGTGGTCGAGCAGATCATGGCGAAGAGCGTCTGGTTCGCGGATTGGAGCTGGAGCGCGCTCTGCGGCGGGAGGCAGCTGGGCCCGATCCCGATGGCGTTTCCAGCGGCGTCCAGCCCTCCGAACTGGCAGGATCCAGTGGACTGCGCCGCGCGGGGCATCCCCGAGATGGGATCCACGTTTCGTGAGTAGGTAAAGATCCGGTTCGGGTAGGGAAGGCGGACGTAGTTGTACATGTCGACGACTGCGAAGCTGTAGCGATCCCAGCGGAACTCCAGTCGCGCGCCGCCCTGCAGGCCCTGGGTCGACTGCCACCACTCCGGGGGGGACGTCTGGCCCGCGACGCCCACGCCGCTCACACCGTGCGCGAAGAGGCCAAACGCCTTATCGCAGACTGCGTTCACCGCATAGGGCATCCCGCACACGCCGATGTCGTCGGGGGTAAATTTGTCGAGATTGAGGGCACCCTCGAGACGAACGTCCTCAAAGGGTCCCACGCTGTAAAAGTTGTACACCGCGCGCGCAGCCCATACGGGGATGCGGGACTCCTCAAGGCTCGGGAGAGAAGAGAGCGCATCGTTGCGCGGGTTGAACTGGTCGGTCGTCGCGAACAGCTCCGTCTTTCCCCAGACGATGAGCTGCTTGCCGACGCGCAGCCAGGCGCGTCCGTCCAGGAACTCGGCGTGGAGATATCCCTCCTTAAACTCATAGGTCTCGCTCTGCGAGGCGGTGTGGTTCCAGGCGAGGTCGCTTTGGCTGTATTGCGCGTTGGTCGCGCCCGGGCTGCCGTTGGACAGGTAGTTCACCAGGCCTTGGCTCGGGTAGTAGATGCCCTGCGCGGTGAAGAGGTTCCCGGTCAGCGAAACGTTCTGGATGTTCGGGGCGGGCCGGTAAGGCAAAGCACCGCTGCCAAAGCCCCCGATGACCGCGGTTCCGGTCGCGTTTGGGATGATGGGGTTAAAGTCCGCCGGACCGAACGGGTTCGCGATGTGGATCAGTCCTGCGTTCGGAATGATCTGATTCTGGGGCAGCCAGGGTCCGAGATTGTCGTACGACATTCCGTCAAATCCGCCTGGGGTCTTGCGCATGGCGAAGCGGTAGTCGAGGTAGTCCTTGAACGTGTATTGAGCGGGAGCATCGGGGCCTTCGAACTTCCCGCTCGGGCCGACCTGGGCAAACAGCGTGTTGAATCCATTCACCTCGTCGAGCCCGCCTGGACGGTTGCCGATCAGTGCCTGAGTCGGCAGCGAGACCGGGATCACTCCGTCAAAGCTCTGTGTTTGGGCGTTCGCCAAACGGTCGGGCAGCTTCGCGGCGCGATCGCCATACACATCGACGTTCGGCATGAGACCGCAGGCCCGCGTATACACGCAGTCGTAGCGAACCTCGACCCGCATGTAGCTGCGCAGCGAGTCCAGCGGCCCGATCGGGTTTTGGATGAGATTCGCGTCGGTGTCGATGCGGAAGATGTTGGCCCACTGCGACATGTCGAACTGCTGGTTGAAGTTTCGCGAGATGCCGCGGACCTGCTCTTCGAAGTATCCGTGCACCTGCACCCGGCCGTCCAAGAGGTCCACCGCCCGCGCCGAAGGCGTCCATGCGACGCCGAGCGCAAGGGCGCAAAGCGCGGCAAGCCCGCACAGACCACGACCTCGAGCGGCAGAAAGCACCCCCCCCATTGACCCCTCCTGCTCGTCTAGTGCGTGGCAGGCGAGTACGCCCACCGCGCCTTCCCCCAAAGACACGCGAGCCTGCCCGACAGGTGGCGGGGTCCTTTTTTGCGCGACCCGAGTCTCAAACACTCGGGTGCGCGGGCGCTGGACCCGGCCCCCATCAGGCAGCGGCATTTATACCCAGGAACCTCAGCAGAAGACAACGGATTTCTTGGAGTTGGGAGAAATCATGCGCAGCCAGAAGGACCGCGCACGCGAAGGCCGCGGGCTAAGGCTTCGCCGCTTTGGGTCGCCGCGCTCGCACCCGCCGCTTCGCCGCGTCCGTCGCTGACGCGCTGCGGCGTGACCGCTTCGCGGCGGATTGTTGGGGCGCGGCCGCGGCGACGGCCGAGTCGCCCTGCTGCGCAGCCGATGTGCGGCCTCGTGCACGTGCGGGGCGGCGCACCCGCACCGGACCGGCGGGGGTCGCCTCCGCGCCATTGCCCGCCGCCGACGCCGCCTTGCCTCCCCGCGGCGCGCGGGGCGGGAACTCGAAGCCGTGGCGCCCGGACTCCTTCAGCACAAGCGTCGCCGAGAAGGGCCGGCCAAAGCGCGAGGTGAAATCGGTGAGCAGCTCCGTTCTCCCGGTCTGCAGATAGACCATGGCCTCCTCGCGCGTGATCTCGCGCTTGCAGACCGTCCGCGGCAGCTGGAAGCCGCAGCTCTTCGGGAGCGAATCGTCCTTGCCATTCTGCTCTTCCTTGAGCTTGCGCTCGCAGATGAAGTGCGTGGACGATTCGATGACCTTGCAGTCCTCCTCGCGCGGACAGCGGCCGAGCGGCTCGGTGTTGACCTCGTACTCCGGGGCCGCGAACGCCTGCTCCCCATCGGCCCAGCCCTCAGAGCGCACCTTCACGCTCCAGCGCTCGCGATCGAGCTCGAGCCGGCCGCGGTAGGTGCGCCCGTCCCGCGCCGTGAAGCCGTCCAGGACACCGCTCTGGCCCTCGCGGATCAGTGCGGCAGCGCTCGCCCGATCGATGTAGCGGCCCGAGGTATCCTTCCAGATCCGCAGCGGGCACACCTGGTCCTCAGGAGTCCCCGGCTCCTCCACGCAGCGGTAGAACCAGGAGCGTTCGTAAACGGGCTTGCCGCAGCGCGGACAGGGACCGAGGGATTCCTGGTCGGGATAGACCTCGTCGAACTCGAAGTTGCGGGCGCGGTTCACGATCTCGCGCGCGTACTCGGCAATCTCACTCATATAGTCGGCGGCCGTCCTCCGGCCTTTTTCGACGTCGAGCAGGTGTTTTTCGATCTCGCCGGTGAGCGCAGCGGACGCCAGCCGATCGATATGGACGCGCTTTAAGATGTCGATCAGGCGAATGCCTTTCACGGTCGGCCGCAAAGCCTTCCCGACGCGTACGGCATAGCCTTTGGCGATCAAATTCTCGATGATGTCGGCGCGCGTGGCCGGAGTTCCAATCCCCTTCTCGTGCAGCACCGCTGCGAGGTTCTCGTCTTCGATCTGCTGCCCTGCGTTCTCCATCAAAGAGAGCAGACGCGCCTCGGTGATGCGCGCCGGGGGCTTGGTCTCCTCCGCCACGGCTTCCGCTGCCGGTGCCCTTACGGCGACGCCCCGCACCTCGTCCTCGCCGGGACGCAGGGGCGCAAGCACCGCTTCGTCCTCGCCGGCCTCACCGGCTTCCCCGGCCAAGACCGCGCGCCAGCCCGGCTCCTGGAGGGAGCGGGCACGCGTGCGGAAGCGCTCGCCGCGGACTTCGCTCGTACGCTCGACGCGCACCCACAGCGCCGCGGGGTAGAAGGCGCCTAGGAAGCGGCGCACGACCAGATCGAAAAGGCGCCGATCGTCGCCCGAAAGCCCGGAAGTGGGCAGCGTTCCCGTCGGAATGATTGCGAAGTGGTCTGACACGCCGGAGTTGTCAAAGATGCGCGCCTCGTTCTGCAGGCCCGCGCGCTCGAGGTTCGCCGCCGCGGCGGCGTACTCGCCCATCGCGACGGGGGCCTCATGCCGGGCGGCACCGGCGAACGCGGTGAGCACGCGATGCACCGTTTCGCGGTAATCCTCCGGGAGGCAGCGCGAGTCGGTGCGCGGGTAGGTCAGGATCTTGTGCTGCTCGTAGCAGCGCTGGGCAGCGCCCAAGGCTCGCTTCGCCGACCAGGAGAAGCGCCGGTTGGCTTCGCGCTGAAGACTGGTGAGGTCAAAGAGCGGCGGCGCCGACTCCCGCGAAGGCTTGCGCGTCTCCTCCGCCGTGCCCCTTTGCCCGCGCACCGCCGCCACGATCGCCTGCGCCCGTTGCTCGTCGAAAATCCGGTCGTCTCGGGCTTCTTCGTCTTCGCCGGGTCGAAAGCCGGGATCAAACCAGGTGCCGGAGTAGGTCTGTCCCTCGTGTTCGAAACTGCCTGTCACGCGCCAGTAAGGCCGCGGGACATGGGCGAGCACCTCGAGCTCGCGCTCCACCAGCAGCGCGAGCGTTGGGGTCTGGACCCGGCCTGCAGACCACGCCGTCTTCTCCTTGCGCCCCTTGAGCCGCTTGGTGAGGGCGCGCGTGGCGTTCATTCCGATCAGCCAATCCGAGTAGGCTCGGCATTCGGCCGCCTCCCCGAGCCCTTCATATTCCGCGCCCGGCCGCAGATGGGCGAAGCCTTCGCGGATCGAGTCGTCGGTCATGGACTGGAGCCAAAGCCGGCGCACCGGCTTGCGGCTGGCAAAGTGCTTCACAATCTCGCGGAAGATGAGTTCGCCCTCGCGGCCCGCGTCACAGGCGTTCACCACCAAGTCGACGTCGTCGCGCTGAATCAGCTGTTTGAGGGTCCGGATTCGCTCAGTCTGGCCCGATTTGGGCTTGAAGCGAAACTCCTCGGGAAGGATGGGGAGATCATCGAGCAGCCAGCGCTTGTACTTCGGGTCGATCTCCTCGGGCTCGAGCAGCTCGAAAAGGTGCCCTACGGCGAAGCTCAAGACGTAGCGCTCGCTCTCGTAGTAGCCCTCGTGCTCGGTAAAGCCGCCGAGAGCGGCAGCGATATCCCGAGCCACACTGGGCTTTTCGGTGATGACGAGGGCTTTGGCCACGGAGCTCCCATGCCCGCGGGGAGCGGACGCCTTGTCCGGCCGGGCGGGAACGGCATCCATAGCCCGAGGCCCCGGGGCTGACAAGCCAAGCCCCTAGTGGGTCCTCGCACCCGCTCGTGCCTCCCCAAGAGGCTTACGCCACGGTCGGGTCCTCCCCGGAAAACTTGAGCGGGCCACCCTAGGGCGGCTACGTTGCCCGAAAATGAGCGACGCCCAGCCGATCACAGGGTGCAAGCCCGGAGACATCGCTCCCCATGTCTTTGTCTGCGGAGACCCGGCACGGGTCGGGCGCATCGCGGCCTCCTGGCAGGGCGTCCGGGAGGTTTGCAACGTCCGAGAGTTCCGGATCCTCACAGGGGAACGGGGCGGCGTTTCGCTCTCGGCCGCCTCCACGGGAATCGGCGGGCCGAGCACCGCCATCCTGATCGAAGAGCTCACGAAGCTCGGCGCCCATACTTATATTCGAGTCGGAAATAGCGGGGGCCTCTCTCCGCGGCTCGAGCTTGGCGACCTTGTGGTGACGACCGGAGCCGTCCGGGACGACGGCACCTCCCGGAGCTACGTCCATCCTGAATATCCTGCCGTGAGCGACTACCGGGTGGTCGGGGCCCTGGTGGAGGCCGCTCGCGGGCGGGGCGCGCGCTTTCACGCGGGGGTCACCTGGTCCCTCGACGCCTTCTATGCCCGAAACGCGATCGCAGCCGCCGATGGCCGGATCGAATCCATGAGCTACCGGAGCTACTGGACGCCCGGCCACGAGGCGCGGATCCGGGAGATGCAGGCGGCGGGCATTCTGAACTGCGAGATGGAGTCGGGCGTGCTGCTCACCCTCGCCGGCCTTTTCGGGCTGCGGGCAGGCTGCATCTGCGTGGTGTCGGACCGCACACCGTGGCCCGGACCGGCGGCGATCGACCTCGATCGCAACATGACGACCTGCATCGAAGTGGCCCAGGCCGCGATGCTCGCCCTCGCCCGCTAAGCGCTGCCGGCAGAAGCGACCGTAAAACGCGGGTCCCGGAGACGGGACGACAGTCGAAAGCCGCAATCGGCCGGCGCCCGCCGGCCGCTCGCGCGCCGGCAATGCGGCCGCGGGCACGGGTTCCGCAGAGCGCTTCACCCCGGAGATAGGCCAACCCCGGCGCGGCTGTGGTAAGCAAGCCGCCATGGCGAAGATCGATCTCCAGCCGCCGCGGGGGACGCGCGACTTCTATCCCGAGGACATGCGCGTGCGCAGCTGGCTCTTTGACCAGTTTCGGCAGGTCGCGCGCCTTTACGCCTTCGAAGAGGTCGACGCCCCGATCGTGGAGCACGCGGAGCTCTTCATTCGCAAGGCGGGCGAGGAGATCGTCGAGCAGCTCTATCACTTCACGCTCCATGACCGGCACCTCGCTTTGCGCTCGGAGATGACCCCCTCGATCGCACGCATGGTGATGGCCCGGGCCGGCGGCCTGCGCCTTCCCCTGCGCTGGTTCGCCATCACACAGAACTGGCGCTACGAGCGCACGACGCGGGGGCGCCGCCGGGAACACTACCAGTGGAACATGGACATCTGGGGCAAGCCCGGCGTCGGAGCGGAGGCGGAGTTGCTGTCGGCAATCACGCTCGCGCTCGAGCGGCTCGGACTCGGGCCCGCGGACGTCCAGATCCGGGTGAATAGCCGCGCCCTCCTCGAGGAAACGCTGCGCGATGGCGTGCTGCGCAACCGGCCCGAGGCTTTCGAGCCGCTGTGCGTCGCCATCGACAAACTTTCGAAGATCGGACCCGAAGCCGTCTGCGAGCTGCTGTGCAATCCCGCAGGCGCGGTGCGGCTCACCCCGGCCGAGGCCCAAGGCGTGGTCGATCTGCTCGGGGCCCGCAGCCTCGACCAGGCCGCCGGCAGCGCGCCGCGGGGCTCGCGTGCCCTCGAAGAGCTGCGCCAGCTGTTCCAGCTGCTCGAGGAGTACGGCTGCGGGGACTGGGTGGTCTTTAACGCGTCGGTGGTGCGCGGCCTCGCCTACTACACGGGGATCGTCTTCGAGGCCTTCGACACCCAAGGAAAGCTGCGCGCGATCTGCGGCGGCGGGCGCTACGACCGCCTGCTCGAATCGATGGGCGGCGCGGCCATCCCGGCTGTGGGCTTCGGCTTCGGCGATGCCGTGATCCTCGAGCTGCTTGCCGAGCGGGGGCTCTTGCCCAGCCGTCCACGAGATTTACATGGCGTCGTCTTCGCATTCGGCGACGCCGAGAGGCCGGCTGCCATCCGCTTGGCAAGGCGCCTTCGGCGCGCCGGACACTCGGTCGAGCTCGTGCTGGGCCACACGAAGTTAAGGCGCGTGCTGCAGGATGCCGATCGAGCAGGGGCGGAGTGCGTGTACCTGATTGGCCCGGACGAAGCCGCCCGCGGCGAGGCGAAGGTGCGCAATCTCCGTACGGGCGAGGAGCGAACCCTCCCCCTCGAGGCGCTGCCGGCCTAAAAAAAGGCGGCCCGGGGGCGGCACGCGCCGTGCACAGCGGACACAGGACGAGCTATAAAAGGACGTTTTCGCAAGCCAGGGTGCCGAAGGGAGCGCCCGACGGAGGCAAGCCGACACAGAGAATGCGCGGCTGGACGATCCGGGACAGCCTAGAGCTCTACCTCGTGCAAAACTGGGGCGCGGGCTTTTTCACGATCAACGACGCGGGACGCGTCGAGGTCCGTCCCGGCGGAAACGGCGGCGGCGGAATCGATTTGCTCGAGCTGGTGGGCGACCTCGAGCGACGCGGCTTGCGTCCTCCCCTTCTCGTTCGCTTCTCCGACATCCTGGCCAGCCGCGTGAAGGGCTTGTGCGGAGCCTTCGCGAGCGCGATCCAAGAGTATGGGTACCGCGGCCGCTACCGAGGTGTGTATCCGATCAAGGTGAACCAGCAGCGCCAAGTCGTCGAAGAGATCATCGAGGAAGGCGCTCCGTACGGGGTGGGGCTCGAGGCGGGAAGCAAGCCCGAGCTGCTCGTGGCCCTCGCCTTGCTCGAGACGCCTGGGGCGCTGATCATTTGCAACGGGTATAAGGATCGCGCCTACATCGAGACCGCGCTCCTGGCCCAGCGCCTCGGCCGCAATCCCATCATCGTGATCGATCGCTTTCGCGAGATCGATCTTCTCATCAAGACGAGCCGTGAGCTCGGCATCCGCCCCCGCATTGGAATGCGCGCACGGCTGACCACGAGGGGTGCCGGCAAGTGGGTCGAGTCCACCGGGGACCGCTCGAAGTTCGGACTCTCCGCGGTCGAAATGGTGGATGCCGTCGAGCGGCTGCGCAGTGAAGACATGCTGGATTGCCTCGAACTCCTGCATTTCCACATCGGTTCGCAAATCACCGCCATTCGCGCGCACAAGGACGCGCTGCGTGAAGCGAGCCGCATCTACGTGGAGCTCCACAAGCTGGGTGCGCGGCCCACCGTGATCGACGTGGGCGGCGGCCTCGGGGTGGATTACGACGGTTCCCAGACCAACTTCCACTCTTCGATGAACTACTCCGTCCAGGAGTACGCGAACGACGTCGTGGCCTTCATCCAGGAAGCGTGCGACGCGAGCAAGGTGCAGCATCCCGATATCGTGACCGAGGCTGGGCGCGCCATGGTCGCGCACCACTCGGTGCTGATCTTCGACGTGCTCGGGGTCAACGAGATGGTGACGGGCAAGCCGCCCGAGCCCGTGCACGAGGACGAGGCGAAGGTGCTGCGCGACCTATCCGAGGTGTGGTCGGGCATCTCGCGCAAGAACGTGCAGGAGGCCTATCACGACGCGCTCCAGCTCAAGGAAGAGGCGTCGACCCTGTTCTCGCTCGGCTACCTCGACCTGCGCGCGCGTGCCCGGGTCGAACGCATGTTCTGGGACTGCTGCGAGAAGATCCTGCGAATCGTGCGCGAGCTCCCCTACGTGCCGGAGGACCTCGAGGACCTCGAGAAGGGTCTGGCCGACACCTACTACGGAAACTTCTCGGTCTTTCAGTCCGTGCCGGACCACTGGGCGGTGAAGCAGCTTTTCCCGGTGATGCCCATCCACCGTCTGGATGAGCGACCGACCCGGCGCGGAGTGTTTGCCGACCTGACCTGCGACAGCGACGGAAAGATCGACCAGTTCATCGACCAGCGGGACGTGAAGGACGTGCTGCCGCTTCACCCCTACAACGGCCTGCCCTACTACATCGGTGTCTTCCTGGTCGGCGCCTACCAGGAGATCCTCGGCGACCTCCACAATCTCTTCGGCGATACCGACGCGGTGCACGTCCGGCTCGACGAGCAGGGGCGCACCGTCGTCGAGCACGTGGTGGAGGGCGACGAGGTCCACGAGGTGCTGTCGTACGTCCAGTACGATCAGAAGCAGCTGGTCGAGCGCGTGCGCCGCACGATCGAGGCAGCGCTGCGCGAGGGGACGATCAGCCTCGAGGAGTCCGCTCGCCTGCGCAAGCAGTACGAGCAGGGGCTGCAGGAGTACACCTACCTAACGCGCGACGAATAGCGCACGCCGCGGGCGCTAGGGCGCCAGCGAAAGCTCCTCGGACGCCTCGTCGTAGTCGAACAGGTCACCGAAGCGCCCCCAGCGAACGAGCTGCTCGAAGATCCGTTCGTAATCCTCCTGCGGGAGTCGCATGGCGATGAGCTCCCGCACCACGTCGGCCTCGACGCGCTTGCCCGGTGCACGCATCAAGACATCATTCACGTCCCGGATCAGGCGCAGCGCGAGTAGGCGTTCCCGCCAAAGGCGCTTTCGCTCCGCCGTGTCCGCCGCCAAGAACCGGCGCCCAAGCGGGGCGAGCACGACGCGACGCTTCGGTGTATCGACAAGATCGACGAGCTCTGCCGCCTTCACCACCGCAATCATCTGGTCGAAGCGCCGGCTCGTGTCGGCGGCAATCCGGAACAGGTCCTCTCCCCCTCCGCGCAAGTCGAGGTACTCGAGCAGGCCGATGATCTCGCTCGGTGCGACGTCGGGTAGGGGTTCGAAGACCGCGCTTTCTCCGCCCGCCGGCGGCGGCGCGTCGGGCAACTCACTTCCGGTGATCACGTCGTGCAGTTCGTCGACGAGCGCCGCGAGCTCGGGGGAGCGGTAGTCCCGGGGACGCGGGAGATGGTTTTCCAGCACCCCGCGGATCCGACCGGGCCGCGCGCCGAGGATCACGATGCGGTCGGCCATCCACGCCACCTCCTTGATGTCGTGGCTCACGATCAAGATGGACGATGGATAGCGCCCGGGGAGGGCCCAGATGTCGATGATCTCCGAGCGCAGGCTCTCGGCCGTGAGCGAATCGACCGAGCTAAACGGCTCGTCCATGAAGAGGAGCTCGGGGTGCACGGCGAGGGCGCGCGCCATGCCCACGCGCTGCTTCATGCCGCCGGAGAGCTCGCGCGGATAGGCATCCTCGAATCCCACGAGCCCCACCATCCGAATCACATCGTCGACCCGGCGGCGGATCTCGTCGCTGCGGAGTTGCAATGCCTCGAGCACCACCTCGACGTTTCGCGTCGCCGTGAGCCACGGCAGCAAGGCGAAGCTCTGGAACACGATCGCGACCCCGGGGTTCATGCCGACGAGGCGCGCGCCACGATAGCGCACCTCGCCTTTGGTGGGCTGGACAAGACCTGCCATGATCCGCAGAAGTGTAGACTTCCCGCAGCCCGAGGGTCCGAGGAGAGCCACCACCTCGCCCTCGCGGATGGCAAGGTCGATCTCATCGAGCACCCGAAGCGGGGGCGCCTGCGGCCGCGGAAACTCCTGCACGACGCCCCGCGCCTCGCACAGCACCTGGGCGGGCGCCGGAGACTGCTCCGTCATCGCCATGCGGTCCCTCCGGGCTTCATTTTGAAAGGGAGAAGCGTTCGGCCGCGAGGTTCTGGCAGCGCCGCCAGACCGACCGGTTGAAGATCACGACCATGAGCGCCATCACGCACACGCTGGCGGCGAGCAGCGGAAAATCGGCCGCCTCTGCGGCGCGGCTGATCTGCGCGCCGAGACCGACGGTGGTGAGCGTCTCGCCGCGAAAGCTCACCGCCTCGGACACGATGCTCGCGTTCCAGGCACCACCCGCTGCGGTGACCCAGCCGGTCACGAGATACGGGAAGACGGCGGGAGCCCAGAGCGTGCGGAAGGTCTGGACGCGGGAGAGCCGGTAGCTGCGCGCGGCCTCGCGCAGGTCCGCGGGAATGGCGGCCGCGCCCGCGATCACGTTGAAAAGCACGTACCACTGCGTTCCGAGCAGCATCAGCACGACGCTACCCCAGCCGAGGGTGACCCCGGCGGCGTGAAGCCCGGCCACCACCAGGGGGAACAGCATCGGGGCCGGAAAGGACGCCACCACCTGCACGACAGGCTGGAGCAGGCTCGAAAGCCACGGGGAAAGCCCGATGGCGAGACCGGCGGGCAGGGTCCAGAGCGTCCCGAGCGCCACCGCTGTAAGCACACGGGCGAGTGTCGCGAAGGCCTGCCCGAGGATCGAAAGCCAGGCCCTCGCGCCCACTCCGGCGACAAGCTCCGAGAGTCGCAGCGCCCCGATCCCGAGTCCGCAAAGGAGCGCCGCCCCGAGCAGGACGCGCAGGCCCGTGAGCAGCACGAGGCGCCGGCGCAGCTCGCCCGGCGTCGCCGCACGCCGGGGGGCGCCGGGAGCTCGCCGCAGCGGGGCGAAGGAGTGCGCCAGCCACCGATCGACCCACGCGACCAAACGGGAGCGTCGCAAAAGGTCGAGCACGAGCGAGCGCCCCATCTCGCGCTGCCCGCTCTCCTCCATCCGGAAGCGCTCCCCCCACACCACGAGCGGGCGCCAAAGGATCCGGTCCAGGGCGACGATCACGAGCGTCATGGCCAGGATGGCGAGCAGCATCGCCTGAACGTCGCCCTTGGCCACGGCCACGCTCATGTAGGAGCCGAGGCCAGGAAGGCGGTAGTCGCGGTCTCCGAGCACGAACGACTCGCTGATCATGAGGAAAAACCAGCCCCCCGCCATGCTCATCATGCTGTTCCAGACGAGACCCGAGGTTGAGAATGGAAGATCGACAAAGCGCACCCGCCGCCATTCTGAGAATCCGTACACCCGCGCCATCTCGCTGAGCTCCGGCGGGATGGAGCGCAGCGAGGCGTAGAAGCTAAAGGTCATGTTCCAGACCTGTCCCGTGAAGATCATCAGCACGGCGGCGAGCTCGAGGCCGACGTTGCTGCGCGGGAAGAGCGCCACGAGGCCGAGCACGAGCCCGGGCATGAATCCCAGCACGGGGATGCTCTGCAGGATGTCGAGGATCGGTACCAGCACGCGCTCGGCCACGCGATCGCGCGCCGCCCAGTAGCCGTAAAGGAGTGTGAAGCCGAGGGAGAGGACATACGCCGTGAGCCCCCGGCTGAGCGAATAGAGGGCGTAGGCGGGCAGCGCACGCACCGACAGGTCGATCTCGACGCTCGGTCGGTAGGCCGCTCTCCACTCCCGAGCGAAGTCGATGCTAAGGGCAAGCAGGCCGACCGCTCCGAGCGCCAGGAGCAGATCCACAAACGCGGCGCCGTGGGGAGCGTCCTCGGGGATCGTGCTGCCGCCCCACACCCGGCCGGATCGAGCTTGCATCAAGGCCCTCAGTCGCGCGTGCTTCGGTGCTCGGCGTACTCCACGAGGGCACGCAGCGCCTGCACAGCCCGGTGCGCGCTGGGATAGCAGATGCGTCCACCCTCCCGCACGGCGAGTGGCCCTGGGTTTCCGTAGGCGCGGTCCGTGTAGGTGAGCTCCGTCGCCACGAGGACGGGCTTGCGGTGCCTTTCCGAAGCCGCCTTCGCGGCCTCGGCGTAGCGGCGGTCCTGGCGCTCGTGGAACTCGACGATCCGATCGAGGCCGGAGCCGGGGTAGAACTCGCCGGAACGAAAGACCTGGGCCTGGGCGGCCTGGATCCCGATGCCGAGGTAGATGACAGCGTCGATCTCGGGGTGCGAACACAGAAGCTCCATCACCTCGGGAATCGTGTCGCGCGTCTCCCCGCCCGCGAGATCGATGGGGTTGCTGCGGCTCCAGCGCGCGGGAACCAGCCCGTCGATTCGCTTGCGCACGTCCTCGGGGAGCTTCACCAGTTCGAGACCCGCCGCAGCGCAAGCGTCGGCGGCCAGCACCCCCCAGCCGCCCACTGAGGTGAACACGATGGTCCGTCGACCCGGCGGAAGCGGCTGGGTCGCGAAGGTCGCCGCCCACTCGAAGGCGTGCTCCACCGTCGGTGCGCGGACGATGCCGAGCTGACGGGCGACACCGTCGAACACCCCGTCGTCGGTGGCGAGCGAGCCGGTGTGGCTCGCCGCAGCGCGCTGGCCTTCCGCCGCGACGCCACCCTTGAGGACCACGAGCGGCTTGTGCCGCGTGAGGGTCGACGCGGCAACCAGGAAGCGGCGGCCATCGCCCACGCCCTCGAGATACGAGAGAACCGCGTGGGTGTCTAGGTCGGCCGCGAAGTATTCAAGGTAGTCGGCGAGGGAGGTCTGGGCCGAGTTCCCGCACGAGATGGCCTTGCTGATGCCGATCCCCGTGAGCACGGCGTAGTTCAAGAACGAGGAGACGAGATTTCCGCTCTGGCTCGCGACCGAGATGTGTCCGGGCGGCGGATAGGGAGCCACAATCTGGGCGCACATCGAAGGCGCGGTCGAGATGACGCCTTGGCCGTTCGGACCCGCGAGCACCATGCCGAGCTCGTCCGCGACCTGCACGAGCTCGCGCTCCAGCTTTTTTCCCTCGGGCCCTGCCTCGCCGTAGCCGGCGCTCGCCACGAAGGCGGCGCGAACACCGATCTTCGCGCAGGCGCGCAGCACGGGGACATTCACCGAGTTGGGGGTGCACACAAAGACGAGGTCCGCGCGCCCTACCGGAACTTCGGACACATCGCGGTAGCTGGGGCGGCCGAGGATCTCGCTGCCCTCCCGGTTTACGGGAAAGAGTTCTCCTTGGAAGCCGAAACGGAGGAGGTTGTGGTATGCGACAAAACCAAACTTCCCGGGATGGTTTGAGACGCCCGCGATGACGATTCCGCGGGGATAGAAGAGCGGATGGAACCGCTCGCGCACGTCGACGCGCGTTCGCGGCGAGACTTGCGCAGGCGCGACAGGGCCGGGCTCGAGAACGACGAGCGCATCCACCGCGACGGGCTCGGCCCCGCGCACGATCAGCGGGTTCAGATCAACGCTCCGCACGTCCGGCCGCTCGGCGGACAGACGTGAGAGGCCGAGCAAGATGCGGGCCAGAGCGTGCCGGTCCACCGGCGGCTCGCCGCGGAAGGGGTGCAAGAAAAGCTCGCTCGCGTGAAGGTGCCGCAGCATGCCCGCGGCCTCGGAAGGGGTGAGGGGCGCTGCCGCAAAGACGACGTCCCGAAGCGCCTCCGTCAGGATTCCACCCAGTCCGAGCACAACGCAGGCACCGAACTGCGGGTCGCGGACGAGCCCGGCGATCAGCTCGCGCCGGCCGTGCACCATCTCGCAGACCAGGAGCTCTGCCTTTCCGTCCTCAGGGCGGCGCTTTGCGAGGAGCTCCTGCGAAGCTCGCCGTACCGCCTCGGCGTCGGCAAGGCCGAGGCGCACAAGGTCGCGCTCGGTCTTGTGGGCGATGGCGTCGCCGCACAGCTTCACCGCCACCGGGAAGCCGATTGCTTCGGCGGCGGCGACCGCCTCCGCCGGACTCGAAGCGAGAGCTTCTCTCGCGATCGGGATGCCGTAGGAGGCAAGAAGCGTTTTGGAGGCGTGCTCGGAGAGGGTACGAGCGGGCTCGGGGGAAGCGGGACCGCGAACCACGGAGGCGCCTGGAACTAGGAAGGCTGCTTATGGGAAGGCTCGTCCTCGTCCACCATGCCGTAGCCGCGCAGATCGTCGACCGACGCCACCTGCGGGCCCGGCTTGCGTTCGCCGCCCTGTTCGGTCCTGCGCTCGCGCTTCTCCGCGGCCTTCTCGGCCTTCTTGAGCTCGCGCTGCCGCTTCAGCACCGATGTGCCCTTCTTCCCCATAACCCGCAGGATAGAGGATGGGGCTTGGAGCGTCACGGGGGAGCGAGCTCCCCCGAGGCAGGGCGCCTTCATCTGCGGATCACCCACTCCTTGGATCTCAGCCCTCCCGCTGGGACTCGCGAAGATTCTTTTCGCGGCGGCCCGGCGGCAGCACACAGGCCGCGGCACGGCGCCTCTCACCCACCCGCAAGGGAACTGCGACGGGCACCGCGACCCAGCCGTTTTGCGTGGGAGTGCCGCGGCGAGCGGAAAAGTCCGTACCGCGCCTTGCGGAATCAGCAGGCCTCGAAAAGGCCGGCTGCGCCCATTCCGCCTCCGATGCACATCGTGACGATGCCATAGCGCTTGTTCGTGCGGCGCAGGTGGCCGAGAAGCTGGGCCGTCATGCGCGAACCCGTCATGCCATAGGGATGGCCGATCGAAATTGAACCTCCGATCGGGTTCAGCTTCTCGAGCGGGATATCGAGTTGGCGCTGGCAGTACAAAAGCTGGGAAGCGAACGCTTCGTTGAGCTCCACGATGTCGATCTCGCCAAGCGAAAGGCCCGTCCGCTTGAGGAGCTTCGGCACCGCGAAGACCGGGCCGATCCCCATCTCCTCAGGGTTGCAGCCCGCCACCTGGAAACCTCGGAAGACGCCGAGCGGCCGGATGCCGAGGGCCTTCGCGCGCTCGGCGGACATCACGATCGTGGCCGAGGCACCGTCGGAGAGCTGAGAAGCGTTGCCGGCGGTCACCGTGCCGCCGTCCTTCTTGAACGCGGGAGGAAGCTTCGCCAGACCCTCGAGCGTCGTGTCGGGGCGGTTGCACTCGTCTTTCGAGACGGCGACGTTCTCCTCGGTCGTCTCGGTTCCGTCCTTGTGCTTGACCTTCCGAGTGACGGTGATTGGCACGATGTCGTTCAGCCAGCCCTTGGCTTGGGCGTTGGCAGTGCGCTGCTGTGAGATCAGGGCATACGCGTCCTGGTCCTCGCGTGAGATCTGGTAGCGCTCGGCGACAATCTCGGCGGTCTGCCCCATTCCCATGTAAAGACCGGGCCATTGCTGCGCGATCCGCGGGTTCACCATGTCGGAAACGCGCATCTTCTCGTTCTGCACCAGGGTGATCGACTCGACCCCTCCGCCGATCGCAACGTCGCAGCCGTCCACGAGAATGCGGTGGGCGGCCATCGCGATCGCCTGGAGGCCCGAGGAGCAGAAGCGGTTCACAGTGGTGCCGGGAACGGAGGCAGGCAAACCCGCCCCGAGGAGCGCAACGCGCGCCACGTTGTGGCCCTGGGGGCCTTCGGGCAGGCCGCAGCCGAGGATCACGTCCTCGACTTCCGCTGCCTCGACCTGCGGCACCTTTGCCAAGGCCGACCGGATGGCGAACGAGGCGAGGTCGTCGGGGCGGGTCATGTTAAAAGAGCCTCGCCCGGACTTCGCAAGCGGCGTCCGCGCGCTCGCCACGATCACAGCTTCTCGCATGGGGGATCCTCCTTGGGGTGGGCCAATGCTACCGCGCCGGCGGCGCCGCGCCGACACTAGCGATCCGTGCGCAGCGCCCTCCCGATTTTCCGCCGCCCTTGGTTGATCTCGCGCAGCTCCACCATCGCGGATTCAGCGATGGCGTCGCCCACCATTTCCTCGCTCTCACCGGCGAGTTCATTCATATCGACCCAAGCGGCATAGATCGGCTTCGTGCGCTCGGTGATGATGCCGGCCTTGAGCAGGGTCTTGATCAGCACCCGGAAGATGTTGGTGCTCTCGGTCATGGTGCGGCGGCGGTCGGCATCCGTGAACGACTCCAGGACCGCGCCCCGCACCCATTTCCAGTCGAGGCCGAAGGGCTGATAGATGACCTGCTTCTGCTCGGCGTTCACAAGGTTGAAGAGCAGGGTGTGGAAGCACTTCGCGGCCCAGTCCTCCACCTTTCGGTGTTCGTCCGCCGAGAGCTTGGGGACCGTGCGATCTGCCCAAATCTTACCGAACCGGTGATGGAACGCTTCGTCCGTCATGACCAGCTGCACCATGCGCACGAGGAGCGGATCGTTTGCCCTGGAATGGAGCGTCGCGAAGGCGCCCATGGCAAGGCCCTCAACGAGCATCTGCATCCCCACGAGCTTCTTGTAGACCTCCTCGGCCGACACCAGCTCATGTAGAAGTGAACCCAGCGTCTTGCCCACAGGGAGCGGCTTGCCAAAGCGCGTTTGCATATAGCGCGCGAAGGCCGTGACGTGGCGCGCCTCCTCGCGCGCCTGGTTGGCGGCATACTCCTGCGCCCCGGGATCGCGCAGCAACTGGCACAGAGAGACGGACAAGGAGAGCGCACCCTGCTCACCGTGCAGGAGCGCCGAGAGTGTCCAACGCGCACTCGCGTTCGCGAGATCGATCTTCTGCCGCTCGTCGAGCTTGTCCCCGACCGCGCAGTTCAGCTCGACGATGAAATCGCGCGGCAGGACCGTGTCCTCGCGCAGATCGAAGGGCTTCTGGAAGTCGAGGTACGCTGGGTCCATGGGATCCCAGAAATGGTCGTTCGTGGCAGCGATGATCTGATCGAAGGCTCCCGTCCGTGCGGCGTAGCGGTCGACCTCAATCATCGCCTGAAAGTCCGTCGGCGCGACGGTGTCATAGATGGGATCGTGCTGAATGGAGTCGGTCATCGGGGGGGCTCCTCGTGGGAGGGTTCGCGACGGCGGGGCCGCTTGGGATCGGGCTCCGGCGTCGGGTCTGCGGCTCCGGGGCGATAGAGGCCGCTAATCTGAATGCACGAAAGGCTCTCAATCACCGCCTCGCGCGGAATGCGCCCAGGCTCCTCCGCCCACCACGCCACGATGCGCGCGCGCATTCCGACAAGCGCCTGGGCTGCGACGGCGGGATCCACGCCCTGTGCCAAGAGGCCCGCGCTGCCTCGTGCCCGCAGGCTGCGCTCGATCTCCTCGGCGAGGAACTCCAGCACGTCGACTCCGACGCCCGCGGCTTCGTGGTTTCGGCCGAAGAGGATCTGCACAAGGCTGCGGTTCTCCTCGGCGAACGCGAGAAGCTCTGCCGCCCGCGCACGCACCACGACGCCCGGGTCGGGCAAGGCGGCTCCGGCGCGCTCGATCCTGGCGCGCAGCTTGAGCGCGGCCTCGAACACGACCTCCCGGAAGAGCGCCGCCTTGTCCGCGAAGTGGAGGTAGAACGTGCCCGCGGCGACGCCGGCTTGATGCGCGATGTCATGGGTCGTAACGCCGTGGAGCCCGTCTTTCGCGAAAAGACGGGTCGCGGCATCGACCAGACGGCGGCGCGTTTCGGTACGACTGCGCGCAGGTGCGGTCCGCGGCTCGGAACTGACGTTCATGTCAGAGCATGACGTTACATTCAGTGGCAAGTGCTTGTCAATCCACAGCTCTCTCGTGGCCCGGCTTCCACCGGCGGCTGCGATCTTCCCGGAGGCGCGGGCGGAACGGCTTGGGGGTTCGGCCGCTCCACGTCGCCGCGCGCTGCGCGGGGCGGCGAGCGGGCCGGGCGCGGGATGCGGTCTAAAGAACCTCGGGCGTAACGAGAGTTCGCTTAGACGCCGGCGAGAGGCTCCGAGTAGAACTGCGCGTACCACTTCCGAAAGCGCACGAAGTCACCCTCCCCTTCGGCAAGCGCCGGACGCGGCCGGTAGATCTTGTGGTCCCAGATCGGGAGGTCGAGCTTCCAGTCCGCCGCATACGCCTCGAAGAAGGCCTTCACGGTCTCCGGGGCCACCTTCTGGTGGGCGTAGTAGAGGTGCAGGATCCGCACGCGCTCGGGCTCGATCGGGGTGAGGGCGTTCACGGCGATCCCGTCCATGGCACCCCGCACGCGGGTAAAGAGAAAGCCGGGTCCTGAGTTGAACGAGTCCACGTCGGTTGCGCTCGACGCGGTGGCGGCTTGCTCCTCGGCCGTGGTGTCGACGTCGATTTTGAGCCGGTAGTACGGTCCGTCGGGCTCCCAATGGCAGTTTGCAGTCTTCCAGCCGTGCAGGGTCGAGAAGTGCGCGAAATCGACGCCGTTCTCCATGATCTCCTGGGGGTGGCTGCGGATCGTCCACTCCCGCGTCCCGTGGAGCACGTAGTTGGGATCCGAGATCTCTGGAATCGTCTCGGGCTCCCAGGTCGGCGCCGTCCCCTCGACGTGGTGGTAGACGAAGATGAGGCCGTTGCGCTCGAGGGTCGGCCAGGTTCCGATCCGTGCCTTCGGCGGGATTTTGCGCGCGTAGGGAATCTCGATGCAGCGGCCGTCGGCACCGTCAAAGCACCAGGAGTGGAAGGGACACTGGATTGCGTTGCCACGCACGCGCCCGCTGCCAAGGTGCGCCCCGAGGTGCGGGCAGTAGGCGTCGACGATCCGCGCCTGTCCGTCTTCGCCCCGATAGAGCACGAAGTCGCGTCCCAAGGCGTGGCTCGAGCGCACCGCACCGGTTTCGAGCTCGCCCGAAAGGGCGAGGGCGAACCAGCCGTTCGGATACGGAGGCAGGGGAATGCGGGTCATGGCGGCGACCTCCGGGGCCGGGGCGGCCGCCCCCATTATTGCAACATGTTTCAATTTTTGGAAGCGCGGGTCTCGGCGACCCCTGCCTTCTCCGCCGCGCGTTGCCGGGAGAGATAGGCCTCGATCGCCGCGAGATCCGCCTTGGAAAGGCGCTTGGCAAAGGACGGCATGCCCTGCTTCACGCGCGCGCCACCCAGCACAATCGCCTCGAAGTTCTGGTTCACCTCGTCGCTCACGTGACGCAGGTCCGGCAGCACCCCTCCGCTCACCGCGCCGACGCCGTGGCAGACCGCGCAGTTCGCGGCGTACAGGCCCTCACCGCGCTTGGCTTCCCCCTCGAGCTTCGCGCTCGCAGGCGCGGCGCCTGAGGGTGGAGCAGGTGCTGCAGGCAGCGTTGCCGTGCCCCCGAGTCGAAAGGTCAAGAGTCGACCTACGTTGCGCACCCCTGCAGCCGCCGCGGCATCTCCGGCGGCGAGCGCGAACGCCCCGCCCCAGCCCGCCATGACCGACACGTACTGCTCACCGTCCACGGTGTAGGTGACGGGTGCGGCGATCACACCGCTGCCGGCGGGCCCCTCCCAAAGCTTCTCGCCCGTATCGGCGCGATAGGCGACGAACTTCCCGGTGGCGGTGCCTTGGAACACCAGGTTTCCCGCCGTGGTGAGGGTGCCCCCATTCCACGCTGTTGCGTAGGGGACGCGCCAGACTTCGCGCTGCTTCACGGGATCCCACGCCAAGAGGTGACCGGAGGCCAAGCCCCGCGGCGCTTCCGTGAGATGCGTAAAGTCCGTGGCGGTGTTCCACTGGCCCGGCGTGTACCTCCACCGCTTGTCGACTGCGTAGAGCGCAGGCGCCTCCTGGGCGGGGATATATACGAGCCCTGTCTTCGGATTGAAGGACATCGGCTGCCAGTTGTGTCCGCCGTACATGGACGGCTTTACGATGGCGGGCTTGTCGCGGTACTGGCCGGACTTCGTCTCCACGGGCTTTCCCGTTTTCAGATCGACCCGCTTCGCCCAGCTGACCTCGACGTATTTTTCCGCGGAGAGGAGTTTTCCGGTCTCGCGGTCCAGCACATAGAAGAAGCCGTTCTTCGGCGCGTGGAGCAGCACCTTGCGGGGCGCTCCGTCGATCACGAGCTCGGCCAGGATGATCTGCTGCGTTGCGGTGTAGTCCCAGGCGTCGCCCGGCGTCTCCTGGTAGTACCAGACGAGCTCACCCGTATCGGGGCGCAAGGCGAGAATGGACGAGAGGTAAAGGTTCGCGCCGCCCCCAGGGCTGCGAACGTAGCGGTTCCAGGGTGAGCCGTTGCCGGTCCCCACGTAAAGCAGGTGCAGCTCCGGGTCGTAGGCCATCGAGTCCCAGCACGTCCCGCCGCCCCCCACCTTCCACCACTGGTCCCCGTGCCAGGTCGGGAGGGCGTACTCCAGCGCCGGGGATTCCTGCGGCTTTGAGGGATCACCGGGAACGGTGTAAAAGCGCCAGGCGAGCTTCCCCGTCTGCGCATCGTAGGCGGACAAGTAGCCGCGCACGCCGAACTCAGCGCCGCCGTTGCCGATTAGCACGTTGCCGTCGACCACACGCGGCGCACCGGTAATGGTGTAGGGCCGCGAGGGATCGACCGTCAGCGTCTCCCAGGCGACCTGGCCGGTCGCCGCGTCGAGCGCGACCAGCCGTCCGTCGAGCGTTCCGACGTAGACCTTGCCTTTGTAGAGCGCAACGCCTCGATTGACCACGTCGCAGCAGGCGTCCTTGCCCTTCTCGCGTGGCACCTGCGGGTCATAGCTCCAGAGCAAACGCCCGGATCGCGCATCGATCGCGAACACCACGCTCCACGATCCCGTCGTGTAGAGGATTCCGTCGGCCACGATCGGCGTTGCCTCAAGGCCGCGATTTGTGTGCGTGTCGAAACTCCAGGCGAGACCGAGCTGCCCGACATTGTCCACCCGGATCTGCTCGAGGGTGCTGTAGCGCTGCTCGGCGTAGGTGCCGCCGTGGGTGAGCCAGTTGCCGGGCTCGCCGGCGGCTGCACGCAGGCGTGCGTCATCCACCGACGAAGTCGCGGCGCGCGCGCGCGAAACCGCAGGACTGCCCCCCGCGCCGGCCTCGGGCGCCTTCTCCGGACCTGCGCCCGAGCGGCAGGCCAGCGCGAGGACGAGCGCCCACGCAATGCGGATCGGCGTCCGACTCAGCACAGGGGGGCCTCCTTGGCTACGGCGCAACGATGACTTGCTGCACGGCAGTAAACGCCACGCGACCCGAAGCTCCCGTGAATCCGCCCCGCGGTATGGCCCGCTTGAGCGGATCCTTGGGATCCACCTTGTAGCCAAGGGGCGTCGCGAGCTCCGTGCCGTAGAAATAGGCGGCTGCGATGGGGTAGTTCCCGGGCTGGGCCGGAGCTTTCACTTTCCACAGCACGCTGCCTTCGGCGAAGCCTTGTGCGTCGACGTTGGACTTGATGCCCCCGACATTTACGTAGGACAGGTTGTGGCCGAGGGCCGCGGGCCGCTTATCCAGCCAGCTCAGCTGAAGCGGGTCCGGGGCCTTTCCCGCGTTGGCGGCAGAGCCCGTCACCCCGGAGCGGACGATGGGCACATCGACAATCTGCCAGCCCGCCGAGGTTGCCGGACGCGCGTACCAGCGGTGCGCCACGTCGACGAGGGCAAGACCCGCCACCGGGCCATCTCCTCCTGTGAAGGTGACCTCGACCTCGAAGACCTGGCCCGGTGAAACCTGGCCAGGGACCTGGATTCGCACCTTGCTCGCGGCATCAATCGCGCGGATCTGGTCCGCCAGTCCTTGGCGCTCGGTTTCGCTCAGTTCGGCATATCCCGTGTTGGGTGCCCCGGCGAGGATCTGCGCGATGTGCTTGTTTGCGGCGAGCTCTTTGGTCGCCCGGTCGCCAGGCGCACCCTCGAGCTCGGAGGTCGTGACCGAAGAGTGGCATGAGGCGCAAAACGGAGCCGCATCGGTCTGGTAGTCAGGCGTACCGCCAGGATAGGCCCATGCAAGACCCGGGACGCAGAGGGCCGCCGTCCCTGCCAGACGAACAAGAACTCGTGCCGCCATGGTTCCCCCTTCTTGTGGAGCGTCTTTCTAGCACGCCGCCGAGCGCGGCGGGCAATCGGAATTGGTCCGTCACGGGCTAGGCTTCAGCCATGGCAGCCCCGAGCGGCCAAGCGCCGCTCCTCCTCGACCGCTTCTCTCGGCCTCTGCGCAATCTGCGTCTTTCGGTGACCGACCGCTGCAACCTTCGCTGCGCGTACTGCATGCCAGAAGAGGAGTACGTCTGGCTCCCGCGTGAGCAGTTCCTGCGCTTCGAAGAGCTCTCGGTCTTGGTCGACGTTTTCATCGCACTTGGCGTCGACAAGGTGCGGCTCACGGGCGGAGAGCCGCTGCTTCGGCGCGGTTTGCCCAAGCTCGTCGGCCTGCTCGCGGCCAAACCCGGCCTGCGCGAGCTTGCTCTCACGACCAACGGTGTGCTGCTGGAAGAATTCGCGGAACCCCTGTTTTCCGCCGGGCTGCACCGGGTGAGCGTGAGCCTTGACACGCTGCGACACGAGCGCTTCGTAGCGCTCGCACGACGGGATGATCTCGACCGGGTGCTGGCCGGGATCGCCGCCGCGCAGTGCGCCGGGCGGGTGCAGGGTGCGGGCCCCCTCAAGCTCGACAGTGTCGTCATCCGAGGCACGAACGACGACGAGATCGGAGCACTCCTCGAGTACGGCAAGGAGCTGGGCGCCGAGGTCCGCTTCATCGAGTACATGGATGTCGGCGGTGCAACGCGTTGGTCGATGGAGCGGGTGGTCTCGCGCCGCGAGATCTTGCATCGGCTCGAAGAGCGCTACGGACGCATCGAGCCCGTGCCCGAGACGAGTTCCGCGCCCGCCGAGCGCTTCGCCCTCAAGGACGGGACGATCTTCGGCATCATCTCGTCCACGACGGCTCCGTTTTGCGCGTCGTGCGACCGCAGCCGCCTTACGGCGGATGGTCTGTGGTACCGCTGCCTCTATGCGCGCAGCGGGACCGACCTTCGCGGTCCGCTGCGCGCAGGCGCGACCCCGGACGAGCTCTCGGACCTGGTCGCGCGGGCGTGGCGCGGCCGCGCCGACCGCGGCGCCGAAGAGCGGCTGCGCCTTGCTGCGACCGAACGTTCGCGTCTTCTGGTCGCCCCGACCGAGCTCAGAACGGATCCTCATCTCGAAATGCACACGCGGGGCGGCTAGCGCCCTCGAGCTCAAGGACCTGCGAACTCGGAGTGGCAGCGCGCGCACTGGGTGCGCAGGTGGTCCGCATTCAGGAAGTAGGCGTCCGCGGATGCGCCGACTTCGTGTGCGGTATGGCACTCGATGCAGGCCACGCCGAGGTTGCTGTTGTGAACCGCAAGGGAATGAAAGGGCGGCGCCCCCGCGTCGTGGCTGCCGCGGCGCTCGGGTGCGTCAAAACGGGCGTGACACTTCGCACAGTCTTGATCCCAGAGTGGGAAACGCATCGCCTTCGGCTCGTCGAAGCGGCCCATCACGTAGAAGAGGGCGTCCTTGCCGGCGAGTGCCTTCACACGCGCGCGGCCGAGGGGCCCGCTCCCGCCATGGCAATCGATGCAGCGAAACCTCGGATCCTCGCGTTCGCGAATGCCGGCTTGACTATGGGCAGCCGCCAGGGACGCGGGGGGACGTCCGTCGAAGACCTCGCGGATCTCGCTGTGGAGGGGACGGCTCGGCGTGAGATGGCACGCGTTGCAAAAGTCGTTGTTCCGCTCGAGACGGTCCGTCGCGATCCAGCCCACCGGCGCCCCGACGAGGCCGGCCGCAGCCAGCAGCACAAGGGGGCGCAGCCATCGATTTCGAGATGCGCGCAATCCCCTCGCCCGCCGCACGCGCGCGACGATAGGTTACGCTGCGCGCAGCTCAAGGCAGTGCAGCCCTGCGGAAGAGGAGGGACGCGATGGAGCTGTCGCAGCTTGGCAAGCTTGGCGTATGGACCTGGCTCGACCTGCTGGGGGCGCCCGAGGCCGCTGAGTTCGCGCGCAAGATCGAGGCCTTGGGTTACTCGGTGCTGTGGCTACCGGAGGCGGTGGGACGCGATCCCTTCGCGCTGGTCAGCTTTCTCCGCGCAAAGACCTCGCGGCTCGTCTTCGCAACGGGCATTGCGAATATCTACGCCCGCGATCCCATGACCATGAATGCGCTGCGCCTTACGCTCGGCGAGCTCACGGGTGGGCGCTTCGTGCTCGGGATCGGCGTCTCCCATGCGCACCTCGTGACCGGCTTGCGCAAACACGCCTACGGCAAGCCCGTCTCCACGATGCGCGCCTATCTCGAGGCCATGAAGGGCAAGCCGTACGCGGGCCCGGCGCCTTCGTCGGAGCCGCCGGTTGTGCTGGCAGCCCTGCGCACCCAGATGCTGCGGCTCGCACAAGAACTTGCGCGGGGAGCGCACCCCTACTTCGTCCCGCCCGAGCACACCGCGCGGGCGCGGGAGATTCTCGGCAAAGGCCCTTGGCTCGCGCCGGAGCAGATGGTCTTGCGCGAGCCCGACGCCAGCAAGGCGCGCGCCATCGCCCGAACCCACATGAAGGTCTATCTCGGCCTTCCCAACTACCAGAATAATTTACGCTGGCTTGGCTACGGGGATGACGACTTTCAAAATGGAGGCAGCGACCGACTGGTAGACGCCATCGTGTGTTGGGGCAACGAGAAGGCAATCGCTTCGCGCATCAAGGCGCACCTTGACGCGGGGGCCGATCACGTCTGTATCCAACCGTTTCGCCCCGACGGGCAACCGGGCCCGGATGTGCAGCTGCTGGAAGCCTTGGCCCCCGGGCGCGCGTGAAGGGTCCCTCGCGACGCAAGTTCTGGGGCTGGGGGGTCGAGGGGGCCGGTCCGTCGCCCGATCAGATCGCGGGCATCGCGCGCAGCCTCGAAGCTCGCTTCCCCGGCGCCGAATTCAGCCTTCGCCCGCCGCCCACGCTCGAAGAGATCGCGCTCCCCAAAGCGCGCCTCGCACCACCTCCGGCACTCGCCAGCCTGTGCTCGAGCGCGGTCTATGACCGCGCCGGCCACTGCTACGGCAAGTCCTTCCGCGATCTGGTCCGTGCCTACGACCGCCAGTTTGAACATCCGCCGGACATCGTCGCATTTCCGCGCCACGAAGAGGACATCACAGCGCTGCTCGACTGGTGTGCGCAGTCCCGTGCGGCCGCGATCCCCTACGGGGGCGGCTCGAGCGTGGTGGGCGGTGTCGAAGCGGCAGTCGGCGACGCTTTCCGCGGCGCGCTGTCGATCGACCTTGGCCGCCTCGACCGGGTGCTCGAGATCGACCGCGCGTCGCGGGCGGCCCGCATCCAGGCGGGAGTCCTCGGACCCGCGCTCGAGGACCAGCTTCGTCCGCACGGACTTACGCTGAGACACTTTCCACAGTCCTTCGAGTTCTCGAGCCTAGGCGGCTGGATCGCGACGCGCTCGGGTGGACACTACGCGACGCTCTGGACGCACGTGGACGAGTTCGTGGAGGCGCTCCGGGTCGTGACTCCAACGGGTGTCGTTGCGACGCGGCGGCTGCCGGGTTCAGGCGCGGGGCCGAGCCCTGAGCGGCTCTTCATCGGGAGCGAAGGAACGCTCGGCGTCATCACCGAAGCCTGGATGCGGCTTCAGGATCGGCCGCGACTGCGGGCTTCGACGTCGGTGCGCTTTAGCGGCGAAGACGCCTTCGCGCGCGGCGCCCGCGCCGTGCGCGCCCTCGCGCAGTCCGGCCTCTATCCGACAAACTGCAGACTCCTCGATCCCGTCGAGGCCGCCAACGCGGGCGCCAGCCCTCAAGGCGACAGCGCGGTCTTGGTGCTCGGCTTCGAGTCCGCAGACCACGGGCTCGACGCCTGGATGGCGCGCGCGCTCGAGCTGTGCCGGGACGCGGGAGGCCTCGTGCCCCTCGAGACCGTCCACACCCGAACGGACGAGGGCGCGTCGCGCGAGGGTGCAGCCGGCGCCTGGCGTGCGGCGTTTCTGAACGCGCCCTACCTGCGGGACGCGCTGGTGGGGCTCGGCATGATTACCGAAACCTTCGAAACGGCGATCACCTGGGACCGCTTTGACGAGTTCCATGGGGAAGTGATGGCCGCGACGCAGGATGCCGTAAAGCGGATCTGCGGCGCAGGCAGCGTCGCCTGCCGCTTCACCCACGTGTATCCCGATGGCCCTGCCCCCTACTACTCCGTGCTCGCACCGGGGCGTCGCGGTGGACAGCTCGCGCAATGGGCCGAGATCAAGTCCGCGGCGAGCGAGATCCTGCTCCGACACGGCGCTACAATCACTCACCACCACGCCGTGGGCCGGGACCACCGACCCTGGTACGACCGCGAGCGCCCGGACGGATTCGCACGGGCACTTTGCGCCGCCAAACGCGAGCTCGACCCGGCCGGCGTGCTGAACCCCGGCGTGCTCGTCGGGCCGTAGGCGGCCCTCCTCAGCGCCCCACGCCCCTAGGCTATGCTGCTGGCCCATGGCGCGCATCAACGACCACTACCGCAAGCTGCGGGCCGGCTACTTGTTCCCGGAAATCGCGCGGCGCGTGAAGGCGTTCCAGGACGCGAATCCCAAGGCTCGCGTCATCCGGCTGGGCATTGGTGACGTGACCCTGCCCCTCGCCCCGGCCATCGTCGAGGCTTTCCGTAGCGCAGTCGATGAAATGGCGACCGCGGAGGGATTTCGCGGCTATGGACCGGAGCAGGGCTACGACTTTCTCGTCGACGCCATCCGCAAACACGACTTCGAAGCTCGCGGCGTCTCGATCGCCCAGGACGAGGTGTTCGTCTCTGACGGGAGCAAGTGCGACAGCGGGAACCTCCAGGAAATCTTCGGTGCCGCGTGTATCTTCGCCGTCGTCGACCCCGTCTATCCCGTCTACGTCGATACGAATGTGATGGCGGGACGCACCGGTCCCGCCGATGAGAGCGGGCGCTTCGCGGGCATCAGCTACCTCGCCGCGACGGAGGCGAACGGCTTCGTCCCGGAGCCGCCGGCGCAGCGTGTGGACCTCGTGTACCTGTGCACGCCGAACAACCCGACCGGCGCCGCCGCGACCCGGGACCAGCTCGCGCGCTGGGTCGCTTGGGCGCGCGCAAACGACGCGGTAATCGTATTCGACGCCGCCTACGAGGCATACATCACGGACCCGGCCCTGCCTCGCTCGATCTACGAGCTCGAAGGCGCCAAGGAGTGTGCCATCGAAATGCGCAGCTTCTCGAAGCGGGCGGGCTTTACCGGCGTGCGCTGCGCGTACACCGTCGTGCCGAAAGCGCTGACCGGATCGACCGGCACGGGAGAGCGAGTCCCGCTGCACGCCCTGTGGTCGCGGCGCCAGAGCACGAAGTTCAACGGCGTCTCCTACCCGGTGCAGCGCGCGGCCGCTGCAGTTTACTCCGAAGCCGGCCTGGCCCAGACGGCAGCCCAGATCGCCTTCTACATGGAAAATGCACGCCGGCTCCGCGAGGGCCTTGGGCGAGCGGGGTTCACGCTCTTCGGCGGCATTCACGCCCCATACATTTGGATGCGCACGCCGCGCGGCCTGGGATCCTGGGAGTTCTTCGACCGCCTCCTCACGGAAGCCCATGTCGTGGGCACGCCGGGCGCGGGCTTTGGCCCAAGCGGGGAAGGATATCTGCGGCTCTCGGCCTTTAACTCGCGGGAAAACGTCGACGACGCGGTCGATCGGCTCCGCCGCGCGTTCAGCGCGTAGCCGCCATGGACCCCCGTCAGATCCATACCAGTCAAGATGCCCGGCGCATCGTCGAGGAGCGCAAGCTCAGTCACGTAAAGGTTGGCCTTTTCGATGTGGACGGTGTGATGCGCGGCAAGTACATGTCGCGCGAGAAGTTCATCTCCGCGCTGGAGAGTGGTTTCGGGTTTTGCGACGTGGTGCTCGGCTGGGACAGCCAGGACCAGCTCTACGACAATGTCGCCTACACGGGCTGGCACACGGCCTATCCAGACGCTCCGGTGCGCATCGTATCAAGCAGCTGCCGCGAGCTGCCTTTCGAGTCGCCGATGCTGCTCTTCCTCGCGGAGTTTTCGCCGCCCGCGGACGCGCTGTGCCCCCGCGGCCTCTTACGTCGCTTGGTGGAGCGTGCGCGCACGCTGGGATTCGACCCTGTGGCCGCCCTCGAGTATGAGTTCTTTCTGTTCGACGAGACGCCGCACTCCGTACGCGCCAAAGGTTACCGAGATCTCAAGCCTCTCACGCCCGGCTCCTTTGGGTACTCCATGCTGCGAAGCTCCGTGCTCGCGGAGTTCCACCGCGAACTGTTGGCGCTCTGCGACACCATGGACATGGGCCTCGAGGGTCTGCACACGGAGACCGGTCCTGGAGTGATCGAGGCTGCCATCGCCCACGACCACTGCCTGCTGGCCGCCGACAAGGCGGCGCTGTTCAAGACGATGAGCAAAGTGCTGGCGCAACGGCGTGGCTGGATGGCGACCTTCATGGCCAAGTGGTCCCGGGATTGGCCGGGCCAGAGTGGACACATCCACTTGTCACTCAAGGGCTTGGATGGCGCGCGCGTCTTCTACGATCCCGACGCTCCCCATGGCATGAGCAAGACGATGCGCGCCTTCGTCGCGGGCCAACAGCAACTTCTGCCCGAGCTCCTCGCCCTTGTGGCACCCACCATCAACTCGTACCGGCGTCTTGTCCCGGGCTACTGGGCCCCGACGATCGCGTCCTGGGGAATCGAAAATCGCACCTGCGCGCTTCGCGTGATCCCCGGATCGCCAAAGTCCCAGCGCGTCGAGTACCGCATCGCTGCAGCCGACGGGAATCCGTACCTCGCGCTTGCCGCAGCGCTCGGCTCGGGGCTCTGGGGCATCGAGCACGGCCTTGAGCTGGGTCCGCCGGTCACAGGGAACGCCTACAGCCAGGAAGCCTCCCAAGAGGGCGCTCTGCCCCGAACTCTTTGGGAGGCGGCGGGACGCCTGCGCAGCTCAGCGGCGGCGCGCGAGCTGTTCGGAGACGCATTCGTGGAGCACTTCGCGGCCACACGGGAGTGGGAGGAGCGCGAGTTCCGCAAGCATGTCTCGGACTGGGAACTCGCCCGCTACTTCGAGATCATCTAAGCCCGTCCCCTACTCGACGATGTAGTCGAGGGGATCCACGCGCTTTCCGCCGACCTCCACCATGTAGTGGACGTGGGGGCCCGTGCTAAGGCCCGAGCTCCCCATGGTTGCGAGCTGCTGGCCGCGAGCCACGTGCGTCCCGGGTTGCACGAGAATGCGCTGGAGGTGGCCGTAGGTGGTTCGAACGCCGAAGCCGTGATCCACGACGATGGCCGTGCCGAGCCCGCCTCGGCGCCCGGCGAAGACGACGCGTCCCGGTGCCGGCGCCACGATCGGCGTCCCGAACTCGGCTGCGATATCGACGCCCTCGTGAAAGTCGCGCCGTCCCGTGAAGGGAGAGATGCGGTAGCCGAAGCCCGAGGTGACCCACCCCTCCGCTGGCCAGGCGGACGGCGTCGCGGCGAGCCTTTCACTCTTTCCTCGAAGCGCCCCGACGAGCTCTTCCAAGGACTGAGATTCGGCCACGAGGCGCTCGAGCAGCATCTCGCTTCCGGCGACCTCTTCCGCTCGGGGGCGGGACGACGTATCGGAAAGGGGACCTGCCGCCGGCGCTGCGCTCACGTCGGGCGGGGTGTTAGGAGGCGCCGGATCCGTCCCCCCTTCCCCGTCCGATGCGGCGGTGGGCGTCCCCATCGGCGGCGTCGCATCCTCGGGTCGCTCCGCACCTCCGCCCACGCCAAGGGACGGCGGCGGCCGCTGGGCGATGCGCTCAAGGCTCGTCTGGGGAAGGTTCGCGATCACACGGACGCGTCGCTCGAACTCCTTGACGCGAGTGAGCTCGTCCGCCACGCGCTGCCGCTCCTCGGCTTGGCTCTGGAGCTCCGCCCGCTGCGCCTCGGCCTCGGCGCGCACGCGCTCGGCCTCGGCGCGGACGCCCCGGAACTCGGCCATGTGGCCGCGCAGGCTCAGGTAATGCGCAAAGCCCAGGAGAAAGAGCAGGACCCCTGCGGCCCCAATTCCGGCCAGCCACTTGAGCCCTCGCTCGGAGACGCCGAGTCGCTGGACTCGCCCCGTCCCCTCGGGGACGATGATGAGCGTATATCGCTTCACGCGCGCCTCCTCGGCGGCCTCCGGCGCCGCCCTAACCCTTGTGCTTCCTCGACCCCCCCGCGCCCTCCCCGCGTGACTCGGGTCACCCGCGGGCCCGAATCTCCTGGCCTTTCGGGAGGGTTTTTGTGACTGGAAGCACAAACCCTGGTCGGCGATCCTCCCTTGCTCCATGAACGAGCTCTTGCGCACGGTTTCACCGATCGACGGCAGGGTCGTGGCCGAGCGGCCCCTCGCGGGCGTCGCCGAGGTGCGCACAGCCCTCGCCGCGGCCCACCATGCCCGGGCGGCGTGGCACCGCTGCCCAGTGCGGGAGCGCGCGGCCGTCGTCGAGCGCTTCTGCCAGGCGATGCTCTCGCGGCGCGCGGAGGTCGCCGAAGAGCTCACGCTCCAGATGGGGCGGCCCGTGCGCTACACACCGCTCGAGGTCGATAGGCTCTGCGAGCGTGCGCGCTACATGGCGCAGATCGCGGAAGAAGCGCTCGCTCCGCTGACTCTCCCGCCAGGGGATGGGCTCCGCCGCTTCATTCGCCGGGAGCCCCTCGGCACCGTCCTCACCATCGCTCCGTGGAACTATCCCTATCTCACCGCGGTGAACTCCATCGTTCCCGCGATTCTCGCTGGAAACGCCGTGCTGCTGAAACACTCCGCCCAGACACCGCTTTGCGCAGAGCGCTTCGCGCAAGCATTTGCCGCGGCAGGACTACCGAGCGGCGTCTTTTCCGTCCTCCACCTCTCTCATGAAGACGCGGACCGGGCGATTCGGGCGCCGGGAATCGACTTTGTGGCGTTCACCGGCTCGGTCGAAGGGGGAAGCAAGGTCCAGCGTGCGGCGGCCGAGCGCTTCATCGGTGTGAACCTCGAACTTGGCGGGAAGGACCCTGCCTATGTCCGCGCCGATGCGAACCTCAGACACGCCATCGAGAACCTCGTGGATGGGGCCTTCTTCAACTCGGGCCAGTCCTGCTGCGGAATTGAGCGGATCTATGTCCACGAGCGTGTGTATGACCCGTTCGTCGAAGGGGCGGTCGCCCTGGCGAAGGCGTACGTTCTCGGGAATCCCCTCGACGCTGCGACGACGCTCGGCCCGATGGTGCGCGCCTCGGCCGCCGACTTCGTGCGTGACCAGATCGCGGAGGCGATCCGCAAAGGTGCGCGAGCCCTGGTGGACCCAAAGCTCTTCCCGTGGAGTGCCGCCGGTGGGCCCTATCTCGCGCCCCAGGTGCTTGTCGACGTGGATCACGGCATGCGCGTCATGAGCGAGGAGAGCTTCGGTCCGGTGGTGGGGATCATGCGCGTCCGCGGGGATGACGAGGCCGTGGCGCTCATGAACGACAGCGCCTACGGGCTCACGGCGGCGATCTGGACGGAGGACGCCGATGCCGCTGTGGAGCTGGGCGAGCGCCTCGAGACCGGAACGGTTTTCATGAACCGATGCGACTACCTCGACCCCGCCCTCGCCTGGACCGGCGTCAAGAACTCCGGGCGCGGGTGCACGCTCTCTCGTCTCGGCTTTGAGCAGCTCACGCGTCCCAAGTCCTACCACCTGCGCGTGCGCACCTGAGCACGCGCTTCGAAAGCCGAGGTCGCATGGAGATTGACCCCGCCGCGCTGCGCGCCAACTGGAGCTACCCCACACAGGTTCGGTTCGGCGTGGGACGCATCGGCGAGCTGCCGGACTGTTGCAAAGAGCTCGGCTTGCGCCGCCCCCTGCTCGTCACCGACCCCTCTTTGGCCAAGCTCCCGGCCTTCTTGGCTGCGAAGGCAGCCCTCGACGCCTCGGGGCTGGCGAGCGGGCTCTTCTCCGACATTCGCGCGAATCCCGTCGGGACGAACGTCGAAGCGGGCGTGCGCGCTTTTCGGGACGGCAGGCACGACGGGGTCATCGCGTTTGGCGGCGGCTCCGCGCTCGACTCGGGAAAGGCCATCGCATTCATGACGGGCCAGACCCGTCCGATCTGGGACTTTGAAGATATCGGCGACTGGTGGAAGCGGGCGTCGACCCACGCCATCGCGCCCGTCATCGCAATTCCAACGACCGCGGGCACAGGGTCTGAGGTGGGCCGCGCATCGGTGATCACCGACGAGGCGACCCATGTGAAAAAAATCATCTTCCACCCGAGGATGTTGCCCGCCATCGTGATCTGCGATCCCGTGCTCACGGTCGGGCTCCCGCCGCACATTACGGCGGCCACCGGGATGGATGCTCTCGCGCACAACCTCGAGGCCTACTGCGCGTCCGGCTACCACCCTCTTGCGGACGGAATCGCCGTGGAAGGGATGCGGCTCCTCCACGACTGGCTCCCCGTCGCGGTGCGCGAGGGATCCAACCTCACCGCGCGCGCGTACCTTATGGCCGCTGCGAGTATGGGCGCGGTTGCGTTCCAGAAGGGCCTCGGAGCGATCCACGCCCTCTCACACCCGATTGGCGCGGTCCTCGACAGCCACCACGGCCTCACCAACGGGGTGGTCATGCCGTACGTGCTGGCGTTCAACCGCAGCGCGATCGAAGACAAGATGGAGCGCGCAGGCCGCTATCTCGGCCTCGATGGTCGCGGCGTCGATGGCGTACTCGATTGGGTGCTCGCGCTTCGCAAGCAGATCGGGATCCCGCACAGCGTGGCTGCACTCGGGATGACCCGCGCCCATACGGCACGTTTCTCCGAGATGGCCGCCGCCGATCCGTGCGCAGCCGGCAACCCGATCAAGATTGGGGAACCCGAACTGCGCGCGATGTACGAGGCGGCCCTCGACGGGCGGGTCGAGGGGCGGTAGCAGCGCGCGGTTCCAGCAACCCTAGAACCGGACGCCGATCCCCGTCCTGAAGAATCCGCCGCCTTCAAAGTTGTAGTCGCCGCACGCCGCCGGTTCGAGATGCTCCACCTCCGACGCGACGTTGTCGCACTGGTGGCGGTGGTAGTTCGTAAGCGCTTTGCGCCAGCCGCCGCTGCCGAAGATGTAGAGCGGGATCGAGCTCCAAGGCTGGAAAGTCGCGGCTCCGCCGAACTCTGCGCTGCCGATGCTGTAGTGGGCGATGATGTTGCTGGTGTTGGTCGGCACCACGATGCCGTGGCCGGCCACCGTGAAGAAGTTCACCTGCGCGACGTAGGCATCCCAGGCAAAGCCGACGAACGGTCTCAAGCTCAGCAGGGATTTGCCCAGGGGCATGTCGACGGAAAAGCCAAGCGCCGTGTTGGCTTCCCAGTCGAACTCCAAGGACGCGTTCGACTGGGGCGATTGGCCGGGGATGCCGTAGTTGGAGCTGGTGATGATGTTGCGCCCCACCGGCGTCACGGCACCGCCTTCAATAAACGGCCGACCGATTCCCCAAAGGAGTGGTCCCAAAAGCCGCACTTCCCCGCCGAGGTTGTTCGGCGCCTTGATCGTCCCGGTGCTGGTCTGACCCGGGCCGAGGACGGGCTGGAGGCTGCCAATGGTGGAACTGAGCTTCGCCTCGCTCTCGATGTACGACCAGACCCCCTCGACTTCAAACAAGAAGGGACGGTCCGCCTTGAGGGCCGTCTTGTCGGCGTCATCTGCGCGCCCGAGCTGGGGCCCTGTCAGCAATGCCGCCGCGAGAGCGAGCGAGAGCAGCCGGTGGTGTCGCATGCGAACCTCCCCCGCGTCCTCGCCCCACGAACGACGGACGCCATCTTTCTTCTGAGCGGACCGAGCCTTGCGCGGCGCAGCGTTGGGCAGCGCCTGGGTCCCTCCAAGGCGCGCGTGTCGCAGTTAGCGAATGGAGTGTGTCGAGTCCAGCCCCACCCACGCGGGGGGCCAGCCCTTGACGGCTGCGGGTAACAGGTTTGAATCACCGCCTAGTGGATGCAAGGGGCCCGTGGGGTTTTTACCACTCCCCTTCGTGGTGCGCAGTCACCCCCTCGGATGCCGGGTGGCCGAGCTTCGGGGAGAAACCGAGGCGGGCCTGCCGCTCGCGACGAGCACGCGCGTCGCGGAGAGAGATTTCGAGTGCACGGACCCTTGCTCCGCGTGGGTTGAAGCAACACCGGAGCGTTTCGTCTGGCTCGCTCTCTCGAGCGCAGGACCCACGAGAGCGAGCCTCCGATGGGTAGCGCGGCTCGGAGCCGTGTCCGAGACTGATCGGCTTGGCGCTCGACCCTCAAACGACGGCGCTCGTTCTCTTCGCCGCACTCCTTCACGCGACCTGGAACGCGCTCGTCAAGGTGTCCGACGACAAGCTCGCCATGCTGACGCTCGTGATCTTGGGCGGTGCCCTGTGCATGGCCCTCGCGGTTGCCTTCGTGCCCATCCCCGACCGCGCCGCCTGGCCCTTTCTCGCGTTCGCCAGCCTGCTTCACGTCTCCTACAACGTCTCGCTGGTCCGCGCCTACCAACAAGGAGATCTGTCTCGGGTGTATCCCATCGCGCGAGGCGCGGCTCCCGGGTTCGTGGCGGCGGGAGCCTGGGCTGCGGCCGGCGAAGCCCTCGCCCCCGTCGAGATCGCAGGCATCCTTCTGCTCTCGCTGGGGATCATGAGCCTCGCCCTCGAGCCCGAGCTCGCCGCGGACGCGAGGCGGGGCGCGGTCGGGTGGTCCCTGCTCACGGCCGCCTGGATCGGAACCTACTCCGTGTGCGATGGCATGGGTGTCCGCCGCACCTCGAATCCCCTCTCTTTCATCGCATGGCTCATGCTGCTCGATGCACTCCCGATGATGTTGGTGGCGTTCTGGCTGCGACGCGGGCGCGTGTGGGCGTCTTTCCGCCCCCACCTTGCGACGGGTCTACCCGGCGGCGCGGTCGCCGCGCTGGCCTACGGAATCGTGCTGTGGGCCATGCGCCATGGCCGCATCGCCCACGTGGCCGCACTGCGCGAGACGAGCGTGGTCGTCGCCGCGGGCATCGGGACGGTGGTTTTGGGCGAACCCTTCGGCCGGCGTCGCGTCGTCGCGGCCTGCCTGGTCGCGGCCGGGGCGGCCCTGCTGCAAAGTGCCCGCTAGAGCGCTCCTCGGGCGAAGCCCCTTCGAGCTAGGCCGCGCACACAAACTCGTCCAGCTCTTGGAAGTTCATGGCCGCGAGTGCCGCACGAATCTCGGCCCGCGGCCGCTCGCCCGCGACCGACACCAAAATCGGTCGACCGCGCAGCGCAGGCAGTGCCGACGGGGCGACGACCGGAGCGCCGTGAATGCGCTGACCCAGGCGCCCGGGATGCAGCTCGATGAGGTGGGAGGGACGCTTGCCGTGCTGCGCGAGCGCGCGACGCAGGGCTCGGCCCGTGTCTCCGTAGCCCCACAGCACATACTCCTCGCGGCCCGCGAGAAAGCCGCTTGCCAGAAACGCCGCCTTGCACTCGGTGAAACGCAGCTGGGCATAGGCGGGGTGCGTGCGCGAAAGCCGACCTGCGCTGTCCCGCCAGCCGAGCAGACGCCGCGGCACGACGCCGATCCGCAAGCCCTTTGCGAGCAGGCGCAAAATGAGGTCGTAGTCTTCGGGCCAGCCCGCGTCACGAAAACCGGCTTCGACGAGCTCCTCGCGCCGGAGAACAAGCGTGGGATGCGCCAGCGGGCATTCGACGAACGCGTCGCGACGCACGCGATCCGGCGAGTCGATGGAACAGAGCCAGCGCTCGTATGCCCGCAGTCCTTGGCGAAGGCCGCGCCGAGGAAAGAGCCGAACATGGCAGCCGACGCCGCACAGAGAGGGGTCCTCTTCGAGCAGGCGGAGCTGGGCGGAGAGCCGCTCCCGGTGCATCCAGTCGTCGGCGTCCATGCGCGCGACGAACGGGGCCCGGCAGACCGCAAGGCCGAGGTTTAGGGCAGGAACGAGACCTGCCCGCGCCGCGGCGACGACCCGGAACCGCGGATCGGCGGCTGCAAAGCGGAGCCCCACCTCCCGCGTTCGATCGAGCGAGCCGTCGTCCACCACGACGCACTCAAAGCGCGTCTCGTCTTGGCGCGCGACGCTGCGCAGCGCGGTTTCGAGCGTCGATTCCGCGTCCCGTGCGGGAATCAGGACCGAGATCCGGGGCTCCACGGTCCGTGATGCTAGCGGCACGCGGCGCGCAGTATCTTGACGTCATGACCGAAGAGGAGCGCGCGCCCCTTTCCCCGCGGAGCCGCTACATCACGCCAGAGGGCTACCGCCGCTTGGAGCAGGAGCTGGACCGGCTGTGGCGCACGGAACGCCCGCGGGTGACGCGGGAAGTCGCCGCCGCCGCGGCCCAGGGCGACCGCTCCGAGAACGCCGAGTACATCTACGGAAAAAAGCGCCTGCGTGAGATCGACCGGCGCGTCCATTTCTTGCGAAAGCGCCTTGCGGAGCTGGAGGTGGTGCGTCACACGCCGACTCAAGAAGGGCGCGTCTTTTTCGGTGCCTGGGTTGCACTCGAGGGTGAAGAGGGGGAGGCGCTGGAGTTCCGAATCGTTGGCCCCGACGAGTTCGACCCTGAAACGCGACGCATCAGCATCGAGTCGCCGATGGCCCGGGCCGTCTTGCGCAGAGAAGTCGGCGATGAAGTGGAGGTTGTGCGCCCGAAGGGTCGCACGAGGTTTACGCTGGTGCGTGTGTGGTATGAGGGCGAGGAGTAGCACGCCTTCCTGGCGATTGACCTTTGTGCGCGCGCGCGGCGAAGAAAACTCCGCGCGAGTCCCGAAAAGGACCCTTCCGATGCGCAGTGAACCGGATTGATTTGAGGCTTCCTGAAGCCGCCGGCGGAAGGAGACCTGTGCGGCCGAAGCCTGTTCGCCCTCGCCGCCGCGAAGTGCAGCCCCGCGCGACACGCGAGGCTTGCAGGCATGCAGAAGGCCGCGTCCCGGCGGCAGCGAAGCCTGCCGGGCTTCAGCGACTACGGGGCGTGCTCGGCCGGCAGCGTCGGCTCGTCAGGCTCGACGGGTGACACCGGCGCGGCAGGTTCGGAGGAAGAGCTCGGGTTCTCGATCGATGCCGGGGGCTGTTCCTCGGAAGACGCCGGCCGTGCCGCATGCGAGCGAAGGCGCGCGAGATCCGCCTCGGCCAACCTCGCATAGCGCGCCGCGGCGTCGTCATAGCTCCCGAGAGCCGCGGCCTGGAGCGTGCGGTTCCACCAGTGCCCGAGCTCCGACTCGTTCCAAGCCACGAAAGTCTCGAGCTCCGATTGCGCGAGCTCACGGTAGGTGTAGAGGAATCTCACAAGGACGCGGCTTTGCACGGAAGCGCGATCCTTCGTGGGGTCGGCGTGCATGGACTCGAGCGCCGCCGCGTCCGCGATCTTTGCCACCGCGAGCCACGGCTGAACAAATGCAGCGTAGGCCAGAACGGTCGACCCTCTCGCCTCGTCAAGGCGGCGAGCCAGCGCGACGCGCCACTCCGGCGGAGGATTCGGGCGAAGATCGGCCGCGAAGCGCTGCATGGCCGGCGCGGCCTCAGGCGATTGCGCCGCTTCCTCGAGGGCCATAACGTGCCGCGCGGTCCAGCCTCGCTCCCACTCCAGCACTGCCATCAACTTCTCGGCTTCGCAGGTCTGCTCGAGGTGCTGCCGCAGATCGCCCAACAGGGCTTCCCGGCCATAGGACTTGGCGAAGGTCGCGCGCAGCGACTCATAGTCGTCGGGCGAGAGCCCGAGCGAATCGCGCACACGCGGCACCGCCGACAAGTCGGAAACGGGCTGGAGCGACCAGGACGCGCGGGTCTGCGTCAGGAGGTCGGCGACCAGCCGCGGGCAGCGCCCATCTTGATCCGCTCGGGCTGCGGCGGCGAGAAAGAGGGCAAAGAGGCAAACCATTGCGCAGGCAGCTCGCATCCGGGGGTCCTCCGCGTCACCTATCGGTAGGCAGGCTCCACGGCTGAACCACTTTTTGGGGGAGGCTCTTCCTGGATGGGCAGCGGCGGGCGAGGGATGGAGGCCTCATGCCTGCGCACTCCGGACGCAGCCACTGCGAAGGGGAGTCCGGGAGGATCCGGGTGGGTCGTCGGTGGCGGCGGGGGGCGCGCAGGAGCGCCCCTCATCCTTCGCTCGCGCGCTACGCCGCAGACCGTCCGGCGTGTTTCGCAATGGCATCGACCAGACGCGGCCAGACTTCGCGCGGCAGGTCGTGCCCCATGCCTTCGATTTCGAACAGCTCCGCGCCCGGCACTGCTTCAGCGGTGTCGCGCCCGCCGGCAATCGGGACGAGGGGATCTGCGGTGCCATGGATCACGAGCGTCGGAGAGCGCACCGAGGCCAGGGCGGGCTTGCGGTTTCCCGAGGCCAAAATCGCGACCAGCTGTCTGGCGATGCCGGCGGGGAAGACGCCCCGATCGAACACACGCGCAGCACGCGCTCGGACCGCCTCGGCATCAAACGGGAAGCCAGGACTTCCGATGACTTTTGAGACCTCGACGTGGTGTTCGATGTAGGCCGTGCGCTGCGTCGGGGCCGGAGTCATGAGGACTCGCATCGCCGCGGGCGCAGCAGGTGGGAGCGCCGGGTTGCCCGTGGTCGACATGATGGAGGTCAGCGTACGGACTCGCTGCGGATGTCGAATCGCAAGAGTCTGAGCAATCATGCCGCCCATCGATGCACCGACGACGTGCGCAGCGTCGATGCCGAGAGCTTCGAGCAGCCCCGCCGTGTCATCGGCCATCTCATGCAGTGTGTAGGCAGCGGAGAGCGGGCCGCCCTGGGCCACCGCCGCAAGCGCTGCCGCCACGTTTGGCACGCCCGCGTCTTCGAGTTTCGTGGAGAGCCCGACGTCGCGGTTGTCGAACCGGATGACGCGGTGACCCCGCTGCGCGAGGGCTTCGCAGAACTCTTCGTCCCACAGAATCATCTGGGCGCCAAGGCCCATGATCAGCACAATCGCGGGCTTCCGCGCGCTGCCGAACATCTCGTACTCAAGCTCAACGCCATTGGTCGCGATCCTGGGCATGCGGGCTCCTCCTAGGGGCTCTCTATTGTAGAGCGCTCGGGCGCTCGGCGCGCGGATTTCGGTGCGCTCGAGAAGATGGCACCATGGCGGCGCGACCGTTCGCACACCTTTCGAAGGAGGACCTGCCATGTCCGCGGCCACCCCGCTCCATCAAAACGTCGAGAGCTTCGTCGCCCGCCGGCACAAGATGCTGATCGATGGCAAGTGGGTCGACGCCGCCTCGGGCAAGACATTCCCGAGCTACGACCCTGCGACGGGAGAGGTCCTCGCCCAGGTCGCCGCCGGCGATCGCGAGGACGTCGACCGGGCCGTGCGGGCCGCACGCCGCGCCTTTGACAACGGACCGTGGTCGGAGAGCGTGACCCCGTCGGAGCGGGGGCGTCTGCTTTGGAAGCTCGCCGATCTCGTCGAACAGCACCTCGAGGAGTTTGCCCAGCTCGAGAGCCTCGACAACGGCAAGCCCATCACGGTTTCCCGCGCTGCGGATGTGCCGCTCGCCGTAGATCTCTTGCGCTACATGGCGGGCTGGGCCACGAAGATCGAGGGATCAACCATCCCCATCTCCGTCCCCGGTGCGCGCTACCTCGCCTACACCCTGCGCGAACCGGTCGGTGTCGTGGGCCAGATCATCCCCTGGAACTTCCCGCTCCTCATGGCCGCGTGGAAGCTCGGCCCTGCCCTCGCCGCGGGCTGCACCGTGGTGCTAAAACCGGCAGAGCAAACTCCGCTCTCGGCGCTGCGCCTTGGCGAGCTGGTCGGTGAGGCCGGATTCCCCGATGGCGTCGTAAACATTGTGCCTGGCTACGGTGAAACCGCCGGCGCTGCCCTCGCCGCTCATCCCGCGGTCGACAAAGTCGCCTTCACCGGCTCCACGGAGGTCGGCAAGCTGATCGTGCAGGCGGCGGCCGGCAACTTGAAGAAGGTGTCCCTCGAGCTCGGTGGGAAGTCTCCGAATGTCGTGCTGGGCGATGCGGACGTCGATGCCGCAATTGCGGGAGCCGCAAACGCCATCTTCTTCAATCACGGCCAGTGCTGCTGCGCAGGTTCACGCCTGTACGTGGAAAAGCCGATCTTTGATCGCGTCGTTTCGGGCGTGGCAGAGCAAGCGGCCAAGATCAAAGTCGGCCCGGGCATGAATCCCTCGACGGAGATGGGCCCCCTCGTTTCGGACGAGCAGCTCGCGCGCGTCTGCGGATACCTCGAAGCCGGGTCCAAGGAAGGCGCCCGCGCGGTCGCGGGCGGGAAACGCCTCGGCGATCGGGGCTATTTCGTGGCACCGACGGTTCTCGTCGACACCAAGCCGAAAATGCGCGTCGTCCAGGAAGAGATCTTCGGACCGGTGGTCGCGGCGATCCCGTTCTCGAGCCCGAGCGAGATTCTGCCCGCTGCGAATGACACGGTCTATGGACTTGCTGCCGCGGTGTGGACGCGTGACATCAGCCGTGCTCATACGATCGCATCGAAGCTCCGCGCGGGAACGGTGTGGATCAACTGCTACAACGTCTTCGACGCCGCGATGCCCTTTGGCGGCTACAAACAGTCGGGCTGGGGGCGCGAGATGGGCAAGGATGTGCTCGAGCTCTACACCGAGGTGAAGGCGGTCTGCACAAAGCTCTAACGGGGTCTAGGGCGTACCCACGGCAGCGTGCCGCGCAGCTCAAAGGCTACCCAGGAGCACACGGCGAGCGCGATCAACGCGGGCCCGATCTTCGCGATGCCGAGCACGAAGACATGGGAGAAGGCAGCGCCGACCATGAGGAGCGCAAGGCAAAGTGCGGCCAGGCCGGCGGTCCGCGGCACAAGAAAGCCGGTCCCTCCGGCGACCTCACATCCGCCTACGAAATACATGAAGCGAGGTCCGCGAAGAGTCTCGAAGGTGGTCTCCAACTCGGGAAGCGCGCCAGCTTCGAGATTCCCGCGAAGAGAAAGAGCGCGGCCATGAGGACCCGACCGACCCCTACAGCGCCGACCTTGGTACCCGCGAGCCGGCGCGATCCTACACGAGAATGTGATCCAGGAGAAGACGGATGAGTCTCATCGGAAACATTCTCTGGCTGATCTTTGGAGGCTTTCTGTCCGGGATGGGATACATCCTCGGTGGACTTCTCCTGTGTCTGACCATCGTGGGGATCCCGTTCGGGATCCAAGCCATTAAGCTCGGCATCCTCACCTTCGCTCCGTTCGGTAAGCAGATCGTCGAACAACCCGATGCGAACAGCCCCTTGCGCATCGTGTTCAACATTCTGTGGATCGTCCTCTTCGGCTGGGAGATCGCCATCTCCCACCTGCTCCACGCAGGATTTCTGGCGCTGACCATCATCGGGATTCCGTTTGCGATTCAGCACATCAAGCTCGCGCCCCTCTCGCTCCTGCCGTTTGGCCGCACTCTCGAGTAGGGAAAGCGCGCGGGCAGCGCCGCAAGGGCAGGAGCGGGATCAGGCGCTCAGAAGCTCGGATGCGATTTTCTTGGCGAGGTTGCCGTCGACGTCCCCCTTGTGGGCCTTCATCACGGCCGCCATGACCCGGCCGACATCGGCCGGCTTGGAAGCCTGGGTTGCGGCAATCGCCTCCGCGACCCAGGCCCGCGTCTTGGCGTCGTCCGCAAGACGAGGCAGGAACTCCTGGACCACCGCGAGTTCGGCCCGCTCCTCCGCCACACGGTCCGGGCGGCCCGCTGCCTCAAAGGCTTCGATGCTTTCGTTGCGCTGCTTTTCGAGGCGGCGCAGGAGGCTGATGCAAACGTCATCCGCCAGCGATTTGGAGTTGTCTTTCTTCGTTTCATTCAGGAATGCTGCACGGATGCCGCGGAGTGCGGCGAGGCGAGCTGCGTCCTTCGCCTTCATCGCTTCCGTCATCTGCGCGATCACATCGTCAAAGATCGCCATGCCGTCCCTCCCGTGGGCCACGTTACCCCTGGCCGCGGCGGCCGTCAGGCCCGGCGGCTCCGCGACCTGCCCGACGCGGTCGAGGGCAGCGGGATCTTCTAGAGTGCGGACGCCATGAGTGAGCGAAGCACGCGGCAGCAGCTCTTGCGCCGGATCCGCCGGCGGCTGCGCAGGATCGTGCTTCGGGTGCTGTTCGTGCTGGCACCGCGCGGCGACGCCCCGCTCCCGGACATCAAGAGCGCGCGTCGGATCCTGGTCGTGCTCGTGAACTTTCGTCTCGGCAACACCCTCCTGGCGACGCCTGCGGTGCGAGCCCTAACCGAGAGCGTAAACGGTCCGGCGATTGACTTTCTGGGGGGGCCCTCAGCGCCGGCCTTCCTTCAGGGTTTTGGGCTGCACGAGGTGATGGGCATCGACCGCCACGATCTGTTTGCACCCCACCGCTTGCTCAGGCTGGTCCGACGCCTGCGCCGGGCACGGTACGACGTTGCGATCCACCTCGGCGGAGCGTCCACCTCCCTGGGCGCCCTGCTTGCCCGCCTCTCAGGCGCGCCCGAGCGCGTGGGAGCCGCGGGACGCGGTCGCAACTTCTTCTTCACGACGGCTCTCGAAGCCGAGCGGTACCCGCACAAGGTGGACCAAATGCTCGCGTTCGTGCGGGCGCTTGGCGTCGAAGCCTCCGGCGAGCGCTGTCTCATGCTTGCGCCGCACGAGCGGGAGCGCGCCGCGGCCTTCCTTCGCGAACGCTGCGGCGCCGCGCGCCCCGTTGCGATCTTCGTGGGCGCGCGCGGTCACAAGGGCAAGAGCTGGAGCCTCGCAAGTTTCGCCGCGATCGCGGCGCGCGTACGTGCCTGGGGTCTTCCCGTCCTCGTGGTGCTTGGCCCGGAAGAGGAATCCAGCCTCGTCGCCATCCGGGACGCACTGGGTGAAGCCGTCTACGTGCACGGTCTTGGCCTGCGCGAGGTGGCTGCGCTGGTTGCAGAATGCGCTGCCGTTGTGACGCCCGACTCCGGGCCCATGCACCTCGCGATCGCCGCGGGGGCTCCCACGGTTGCGCTCTTTCGAAAGCCGAACCACGTACGCTGGGGCCCCCGCCCACCGCGCGGGGAGGTGGTGTTCGATCCGCGCGGAGAAGACTCAGAGCACGCGCTCGGCATCCTCGCGCGGATCGTGGGGCGGCCCGCATGAGCGGCCACAAGGCGATGAGGCCCGCGCGTACCATCACGTCGACCGGATTTGTCGGCTTTCTCGTCCGGCAGGGAGGAGATGGGCTGCGCGAGCGCTACCCCACGCTCCTACGACTAAAAGTCCCCCCTGGTCACAGCCTCGCGGGACCTCGTCGACGAGTTCCGCTCCCCACCCGTGCGCTAGGGCTGGCGGCCACCCGGGCGAACCGGCGGCCTTCGAGCGGCCAAGCCAGCGCCTCGAGGGGCCACAGTCCGTGCGACTAGCGTTCTAGCTTCTTGAACTTGATGCGGTGCGGCTGATCCGCCTCTGCACCCAGGCGCTTGTGCCGGTCCGCCTCGTACTCCTGGTAGTTGCCTTCGAACCACTCCACGTGGCTATCGCCTTCGAAGGCCAGGATATGGGTGGCGATCCGGTCGAGAAACCAGCGATCGTGGGAGATCACGACCACGCAGCCCGCGAATTCGACCAGCGCGTCCTCCAACGCGCGCAGCGTGTCTACGTCGAGGTCGTTCGTCGGCTCGTCGAGCAGCAGCACGTTGCCGCCACTCTTGAGCAGCTTCGCCAGGTGAACCCGATTGCGTTCGCCGCCCGAGAGGCTCCCGAGGAGCTTCTGCTGGTCGGGACCCTTGAAACCGAAGCTCGAGACGTAGGCCCGCGACATGATCTCGCGACCGCGTAGCTTGATCCGATCTTCGCCTTCGCTGATGACGTCGTACACGGTGCTCTTTGGATCGAGCGCGTCACGCGTTTGATCCACATACGAGAGTTTCACGGTCTCGCCGAGTCGGAGCAGCCCGGCGTCGGGCTTCTCTTCGCCGACGATCATTCGGAACAGCGTCGTCTTGCCGGCGCCGTTCGCGCCGATCACACCGACGATGCCACCCGGGGGCAAGGACAACGAAAGATCGTCGATGAGCAGTCGGTCGCCGTAACCCTTGTTCAGGTGCTCGGCCACGATCACGACGTCGCCGAGGCGAGGGCCGGGGGGGATGTTGATCTCCACCTGCTCGGGAAGCCTCTGCTCCTGTTCGGCGACCAGCTTCTCGAAGGCCTGAATGCGGGCCTTGCTCTTCGCCTGGCGCGCACGCGGCGACATGCGCACCCATTCCAGCTCGCGCTCGAGCGTGCGCTGCCGCGCGGACGCTTGCTTCTCCTCGACCGCGAGCCTTGCTCTCTTCTGGTCGAGCCACGAGCTGTAGTTGCCTTCCCAAGGGATGCCGCGGCCCCGATCGAGCTCGAGAATCCAGCCCGCCGCATTGTCGAGGAAGTAGCGATCGTGGGTGATGGCGACGACAGTGCCTGGATACTCTTGCAGGAACTGCTCAAGCCACGCGACGGATTCCGCGTCGAGGTGGTTGGTGGGTTCATCGAGCAACAGCACATCCGGCTTCTGGAGCAAAAGCCGGCAGAGCGCGACCCGGCGGCGCTCGCCGCCCGAGAGCTTCGCCACCTCCGCCTCAGGCGGCGGCAGCCGCAGTGCATCCATCGCCACCTCGAGCGTGCGGTCGAGCTCCCACGCGTTGGCCGAGTCGATGGCGTCCTGAAGCTTCGCCTGCTCTTCGAGCAGCTGGTTCGTCTCCTCCTCCGAAAGCTCCTCGGCGAATCGGGCGGAGACCTGCTCGAAGCGATGCAGCAGCCCGCGTGTGTCCGCGACGCCTTCCTCGACGTTTCCGAGCACCGTCTTGGTGGCGTCGAGCTGCGGCTCCTGGGGAAGGAAGCCAATGCGGATCCCCTCCGCCGCGTGCGCTTCACCGAGGTAATCGTGATCGACGCCCGCCATGATGCGCAGGAGCGAGCTCTTGCCCGCACCGTTGGGACCGAGGACCCCGATCTTCGCGCCCGGCAGGAACGCGAGGGTTATGCCGTCGAGAATGACGCGGTCGGGGGGCACGACCTTGCGCAGGTCTCGCAACGTGAAAACGAACTGATGTGCCATGGGCCGCGAGTTTACCCGCTCGAACGGCGAAGGCTATGTTCCGCGCGTGGATCCTGCCTTCCGCTCGCTGCCGCGTCGCCGCGACTTCGCGTTCCACTCGTGTGTTCGGCGGCTCCGGGCGGCCGCGTCCCCCGACCGGGCTGGTCCTTCTGCACGCCACCCGCCAGCGGCCCGGTCGCTCCGCGAAATCCGGCCACACCTTGAGAGCGAATGGCCGCCGGGGGCAGAGGCTTGAGGAGGTGGCCGAGCCCCGTTTCGCGCGTGCTTCTTCTCGCCGCCCTGCTGCTCCCCGCCAAGGCCGCTCCCGCGGACCTCCACCCGGAGGTGCTGATCGTCGTGAATGCGAACTGGCCGCCCTCCGTCGCGATCGGCGAGTACTATCGCAAGACCCGGGCTGTCCCGGAATCCAACGTCCTTGCACTCCGTTACGGGCCGGCGCGGGGAAACTTTGCCGGCGCCGAGTTTGAGACGATCGACCGCGCCGCGTTCGAGGCTTCGATCCGTGACCCGGTGGCCGCCTTTCTCGAGAGTCGAGGCCTCAAGGACAAGATCCGCATCATCGTGCTGGCCAAAGGACTTCCCCTTCACGTGAGCGGCGCGGCCGCTGCAACGTCTGCGACCTACCTGCGGGATTCGATGGACAAGTCCGTAGACGCCGAGCTTGCGATTCTTTTTTCGGGCAAAGAGGCGAGCCCAGGCGTCGTGGGGACGATCAATCCCTACTTCGACTCGGACCAGGATTTCGCCGCTTTCCGCGCAGCGCAGCCGCGCGCTGCGCTGCGCTATCTGGTCGCTCGTTTGGACGGCTACGCAAAAGAGCTCGATCCAAAAACCGGGATCCCGACGGACGTGAAAGCGCTGATCGACCGGGCGCAGGCACGCGGTCCGGCAGGAACGTTCCTGATCGATGAGGATGCTGCAAAGACGGGAGCTCTTTCTTCGGGCAACCGCATCTTCCTGAACCCCACGGCTGCGGTCCTGCGCAGCCTAGGTCGCGAAGTTCGTCACGACGTCACCAAGGCTTTCGTTTCGAACGCCACGAACATCGCCGGCTATGCGTCGTGGGGCAGCAACGACCTCGCAAATCCAGGACCGCCCTACTACGGCAGGATCAAAGGGGCCTTGTTCCCTGGCTCCTTCGCGCCGCGCGCGATCGCAGTGGACCTCGTCAGCACGAACGCCCGGACCTTCGCCCCACCAAGACTCGAAGCCTACGGTCAATCGCTGATCGCCGACCTGGTCCACATCGGCGTCTCGGGCGCTGCGGGGTATGTCGCGGAACCGGTGCTTGCCGGCTGCGCACGCCCTTACATCCTGTTCCGGCGTTATGTGGAAGGTGTCCCGGCGGGAGAGGCCTACTACCGCAGCATTCCCTATCTCGGTTGGGTAAATGTGTACGTGGGCGATCCCCTCATGACGATCGGTGAGCCGACAACCAAACATCCGACGGATCTCGACGGAGACGGCGTACCCGATGCGGAAGACAACTGCGTCGAGATTCCGAACCCGGATCAGCGTGACACGGATGGCGATGGCATTGGCAACCTGTGCGATCCGGACGTGAACAAAAGCGGTGTCGTCACAACATCGTGGGGCCAAGTCTTGCCTCCAGAGGCGGCGGGCGACATCGAGCGGATCGCACTCGCCGTGCAGCGCCATGTCTACGATCCCAACTACGATCTCGATGGGGACGGCAAGGTCGACGAGACGGATCTCGGGATCGCGCAGCTGTGGCTCTTCCTGCCGCCGGGCCCGAGCGGTCGGCGAACCCTTCACGGCGCGGGGAGTGCCGCGGCTCCCGATGCCGGATCGCGAACACTGCCCAATCCCGCCGCAGGAACGCATCGCCACGTCGAAAGGGATGCGCCGCCAAACGATGGCGAGGGCGCCCGTGCAAACCCGGAAGTTGCGCCTCGAACCTCGGGACTCCTTGGCGAGTGATGCGTGCGATGCGCGTCGCCGTACGCTCGATGCGGTGCCGGTACCGAGCGCGCCGCACCTTTGAACCTGCACTCGCTATGCGCTCTTCAGGATTGGATCGGGATGCTTGAGGGCGGAGTCGGTCCGAAGCGAGAGCGCGGGAGCAGCGGACGGGGTGGTACAATCATGCGCGGAGGTGACGGATGCCGAGCCCGCGTTCAGAGCGTCAATTTCATGAGGTCGTGCACCGCACCTGCCCGCTGTGCGAAGCCAAGTGCGGAATTTCCGTCGAGGTCGACCGCGGCGCGCAGCGCGTTGTCACCGTCCGGGGGGACGAAGGCGATCCCTTTAGCCAGGGCTATCTCTGCCCCAAGGCGTACGGCCTAAAGGGCCTGCACGAGGACCCCGATCGGCTGCGCAGACCGCTGCGCCGGGAGGGATCGAGCTGGCGCGAGATCGGCTGGGAAGAGGCGTTTGAGCTCGCAACGCGGCGGCTGCGTTCGATCCGCGATGCGCATGGCGCCGACGCGATCGCTACCTATCTCGGGAATCCCAATGCGCATGACGTGGGTTCGGCGCTTTATCTACCCACCTTCCAACGCGCGCTCGGAACGCGTTGGCGCTTCTCAGCCACGAGCGTCGACCAGCTGCCCAAGGCGATGAGTTCCTGTCTCTTGTTCGGCTCCCCGGCCGCATTCCCCATCCCCGATATCGACAGGACCGATTTCCTGCTCGTCTTGGGAGCCAATCCGCTGGTCTCGAACGGGAGCCTCCTGACGGCGCCCGACATGCCGCGGCGCCTCGCGCAGCTGCGTGCGCGCGGCGGGACGCTGGTCGTGGTGGATCCGCGGCACAGCGAAACCGCCCGCATCGCGAACCAGCACCTCTTTATCCGGCCGGGCACTGACGCGTTCTTTCTCTTCGCGCTGGTGCACGTGCTATTCGCCGAGAATCTGGTGGCTCTCGGCCGTCTGGCCGAGTTTACGCGGGGCATCGACGACGTGCGCGCGCTGGCCGCGGATTTCTCGCCCGAGGCCGTGGCGCCGATCACCGGCATCGCGGCGGAGAGCGTGCGCGTCCTTGCGCGGGCCTTCGCGCGTGCGCCGCGGGCAGCCTGCTACGGCCGAATCGGTACCTGCACCCAGGAGTTTGGAACCCTCGCGAGCTGGCTCGTGGACGTCGTGAACACCCTCACCGGCAATCTCGACCGAGCTGGGGGCGTTATGTGGCCGCGCCCGGCCACCAGCCCCGCCGACGAGCGCCCCCGCCGACGAGGACGCATCCCGTACGCGCGCTGGCGCTCTCGTGTGCGCGGGCTGCCCGAGTTCAGCGGAGAGCTTCCGGTGGCGGCTCTGGCCGAGGACATCGACTCGGCGACCGATGCGGAACGGGTGCGTGCCCTCGTGACCGTCGCCGGCAATCCCGTGCTCTCCACGCCCAACGGTGCGCGCCTTGCCAAGGCGTTCTCTTCCCTCGAGTTCATGGTCTCCATCGACATCTACTTGAACGAGACGACGCGCTTCGCCGACCTCGTCCTACCGCCCACCGGACCGCTTGAGCACTCCAACTACGACCTCATCTTCCACGGCCTTTCGGTCCGCAACCACACGAAGTGGTCGCCCGCGGTCTTCGAGCCACCGACCGACTCGAAGCATCAATGGCAGATCCTGCTCGAGCTCGCCGCGAGAATGAGCGGCACCACGGCGGAGGCGCTGGACGACCTCGTCCTCGGCCACCTGCTGGGCGCCACGGTGGCCACGCCGCAGACCGCGTGTCCGGAGGTCTCCCTCGACGAAGCGAAGACCAAGCTCGGTGCGTCCCTTGGCCCCGATCGCACGATCGACCTCCTGCTGCGCGCGGGACCCTGGGGAGATCGCTTCCAGGACGGGGCCAATGGGCTTTCGCTCGCGAAGCTCAAAGCGCAGGTCCACGGCGTAGATCTCGGGGCCATGGAGCCACGCCTCCCCATGATGCTCGCGACCGAGAGCGGGCAGATCGAGCTCGCGCACCCACTTCTCCGAGCAGACACCGAACGCCTGCGCACCGCCCTTGCCGAGCGTCAGAAGGCACCCGCGATGCTGCTGATCGGCCGCCGCCACCTGCGCTCCAACAACACATGGATGCACAACCTGCCAAGCCTCGCGAAGGGTCCGGAGCGCTGCACGCTCCTCGTCCACCCCGAAGACGCGAAACGGATCGGCCTGACCGACGGCGGGCGCGCCCGCGTGAAATCACGGGTGGGAAGCGTCGAGGCGCCGGTCGTCGTAACCCCCGAGATGATGCCGGGCGTCGTTTCTCTGCCGCACGGCTTCGGACACGACTCCGAAGGCGTGCGCCTCGCCGTCGCAAATGCGCGGCCTGGTGTGAACTCGAACCTGCTCGCGGACGAGCGTCTCTTGGATGCGCTCTCGGGCAACGCGGTGCTGAACGGCATCCCCGTGGACGTGAGCGTCGCGGGCTGATGGACCCGAAGCTGCGCGCACGCATGGTCCTGCACGGCGTTATCGTCATCGGCCTCGGTCTCGTTGCGGGAATCCCCTATGCGTCGGCGATCGCGAGCGGCGAGGCCGAGTCGGTGCGCGCATGGCGCATGGCGCACCTTGAGGGGGTGCTCAACGGGCTCGTCGCCATCGCTCTCGCAGCCGCCGGTGGCGTGCTCGTGCTGAGCCAGCGACAGCAGCGCGTGCTCGCCTTCTCTGTTGTCGGCATGGCGTACGGCAACGTCGTGGCCTCCATCCTCGGCGCCGCGACCGGGAACCGGGGGCTTGCTGCGGGCGGCTCCCTCGCCAACACGGCTGTGTATGTCATGTTCGTGGCCGCAGTCGTCGGAATCTTCGTGGCTCTGGCTCTTGCAGGGATCGGCGCCCGTCGTGCGGCTCGCAGCGGTGGCGGCCCGACGGTCTAGAGCGCGCTCCTTACTTTGGATTGTGGGGCGAGCGCTCGACCAGGCGGCCGAGAAGGCTCGTGATCCCGATCTGCTCGACCCAGCGCTCGATCTTGACGCGCACCACCCGCTCCGCCCCTGGCCCGCTCCCCGCACCGCTCGGTTCCCACTCGATCGAGGCCCGGCCCGTGAGCTGGAGCGTGCGCCCGCGTTCGAAATCGGGGAAGAGAAGACCCGCCCGGCCGTCGGCCACGAAGTTCCCAAGAGTCTGGAACATGCCGTTCCCGGCGTAGTCGGGAAAGATCACCGTGTCCGCTCCGGAGACGCGCACGAAGCCCGGGAGACCACCGCGGTGGGATGCGTCCGCCCCGGAGCCCTCATGGGCGCTGGCGACAAACAGGGTATCGGCGGCCTCGACGAAGGCGCGCTGGTCGGGTTCAAGCCGGCTGCCGGAGCGCGGAACCTGTGTTCCGCGCTCCAGCTCGCGGGGAGCACTGAGCTCCCGCGACTGGATGTACTTCGGGCAATTCCAAAATGCCTCGTCGATGGCGACGCGCAGCGTGCCATCTCCGGGAAGCCAAGCTTGGCCATTGATCCGGAGGCGGCGGCGCGAGAGGAGATCGATCACAAGAACGCCGATCGGCATGCCGAGAGCGAGCGAAGACGCGAGGGGGTCGCCCGGCGGAAGGAGCGCCCCTACTTCGAGCACGCTCTCTCCCCGGGTGCGGAGAAATCCCGGCGGGCCCATGGAGAAGCGACGCCCACACAGAACTCGCGGAGTCGACGCCGGCGATCACGGCGAGGCGCTGGCCCGAGAGGAACTCCGTCGCCCGCGCGGGGATGCGCGCCGCGATGCTCGCCCCAAGGCGCCTCGCAGAACCCGCAGTCCCGACCCGCGCTTGCACCGCGAGCTCCCCGGCGTGGAACTGGTGCTGGTCGCTCAGCGCTGGCCTCCTTGCATGGCACGCAGTTCGATGCTGGAGGGCCGTGCGGGTTGCACCGGGCAATCGAGGGCTTGTCCAAACCGACGCCTCATTTCGCCGCTCGCCCGGATCCGCGGCCCGGCCTTTCTGCCAAAGGCGCAGCCCAAACGAACGGAGTGCCGCGGACTATGCGGGCTGCGCGGCCCGGGCTTCCCCTTCAGGGATAGGCAGACCGTCGCGATAGGCCACGATGCGGGTGCGGAGTGCCGGGACGCGCGGGCCCGGCGTCAAGATCCCAACGAGGTTTAGGGGATCGACCGCGCTAACCCGCACACACTCGCCCGAACGCTCGCGTCGACGCGTGGCGCGCAGGGCGTCGACGGCACCGGGGAGTGCGTACTGCTCGCCCACAAAGCCTGTCACGAAGCGTCCCCCGCGCGCACTGCCACGCGCCTCCATCCGGCGCAGCGCCCAGAGCACATTTCGCCACGGTACAACGAGGCTCTCGCGAGAGAGAAGATCGCGGAAGATCACTCCCCACCGCACGAGAAGCTGCTCCGCCACCGCCTCGGCCAGCGTCTCGGCCTCGGCGCCGGCGTCGGGCGCGGGCACAAGCGACCAGCGACCCTCGGCGGCCCCTCCTGCGCGCCCGCGCCGAAGTCCAGCCCTTCGCGCACCTGAAACACCGCGGAGCGTCGCGGCCCCCCGAGGCGTCGGCCGGGTGTGTCCAGCGAGCAGCGCTCGCACGCTCGCGAAGCCATCTGCCGTCACGAGGCCACGCGAGACGAGGTCCCAGAGACCCTCCTCCACTTCCACGGGCAGCCGCCGGGTGTGGGTGATGAGCTCCCGCTGAAAGAGCGCGCCGTGCGCCCGCAGCGCATCGAGAAGATCGCGCGCGGGGCCCTCGCCGGGAATCACGGATTCTGCCTCACCGCGCGAGGCCGCCAGCAGCCAGGACAGGTCCTCACGGGTCGCGAAGGCGATGGGGGTAGCGCGCGAAGGAACGAGGCCACCGCGGCCGACGGGGCCGGGCGCCTGCGCGCCGTCTGTCTCCGTCAGCGCCGCCTCGCGCAGGGTAAGGCGCGCCCATGCGAGCTCACCGGAGAGGCACAGCGCATCGAGCCATTCCGGCCGGTAGGCCGCGACGCGGGCCGGCAGAACCGCCTCCTCCCAAGCCCCCGCCGCAAGCTCGAAGCCCTGCAGCTGATGGACGACGGCAAGAAGACCGCGCCGCCCCTCAAGCTGCGTGAAGGGCGCCACGTGCTGCCATCGCAACAGGAAACGCAAGAAGTCCTGGGCCGTGACGGGTTCGATCTCGCGCCGCAGACGCTCCATCGTGTAGCGGTGAATACGGGCGAGAAGACGCCTCTCACAGAATTCCTCGTCCGGGCTCGCCGAATCCGTGAACCGGCCGCGCAGCGCGAAGCCCTCGGCTTCCAGCGCGCCGAGAGCAATCTCGACGTCCCCGGGTGTAAGTCGCGTGTGCCGTGCGAGCGCGCCGACAGTGGTCGGGCCCATCGTCGAGAGGTGACCCCGCACGGCGAGGGTCGCGGCCGCGTCAAACCCGGGCGCGGGCCGCTCGGCCAGCGCGGACGGCGTACGCACGTCGGGCACGATCCGCCCGTTCGGGAAGAGCACCTCCACTTCGCGACGCCGCTCCGCGGCGAACCAGCGCGCGCCCGCGGCTGGATCGAGGGTCGCGGTCCGGCCCGTTCGTTCCAGCTCGTCGTACCATTCCGCAAAGGCCGCCTGCGGTTCTGCCACCACGAGATGAAGCAGTAGGTCGTGAAGTTCGTCGGCATCGCGGGGATCGGGCCGCGCCTCCTCGCACACCTGGGCCACGGCGTCGGGATCGAGGCGTCCGAGCTCGCGGGCGTGCTCGGGGAGGCCGCGCCGGACGACGACTGCCCGCGTGCGACGCTCCTCGAGCGGTGCGTCGTCCAGGAAGGTGTAGGGACGGCCATTCAGGATCTCATGGGCGAGCACGGAGGGCTCGGGCGACTCGCGCAAGTGCAGGCGAACCTCTCCCCGCTCGATCGCGGTCAGGAGTGTCACGAGGCCCTCCGCGTCGGCGTGCTCATGCAAGCAGTCCGTCATGGTCTGGCGCGCGAGGATGTGGTCGGGAACTTCTATCGGTCCCGTCGCATTCTCCTGGCATTGCGCGAGAGCGGGAAAGACCGCGGCCAGGAGGTCGTCCGCCTCCATGCGCTGGATCGGCGGCGGTACGCGCCTGCCCTTGCGTTGGCGCAGCACCACGAGCGCCCGGCCGAGATTCCAGCGCCAGCGCACTGCGAAGGCGGGCGCCAGCAGCACGGCTTGGGCAAGGGTGTCGCGTGCGGTGTCCGCGCGCAGGAAGCCAGCCACGGCGTCGAGGGCAAAGCTGTGTTGGGCACCGAGCGAAAGGACGATCGCATCATCGCTCGCTGCCGCCTGGAGCTCGAAGTCGAAGCTGCGGCAGAAGCGCTTGCGCAGCGCGAGCCCAAGGGCGCGGTTCACGCGCGCTCCGAAGGGCGCATGAATCACGAGCTGCATTCCGCCCGCCTCGTCGAAGAAGCGCTCGAAGATCACGTCCTGCTGTGTCGGCAGGACACCGAGCGTATCGCGTGCGGCGGCGAGGTATCGCACGATCTGCTCGGCCCCGCCGGCGTCGAGCCCGCACTCCGCCTCGAGCCAGTCCCGCGCCGCTTCGAACTCGGAATCGGAAAGAAACGCCGCGATCGTGGCGCGCAGCTCCGAGACCTCGGCGGAGAGCTCGGCGGTCCGGGCAGGCGCCTCTCCGAGCCAGAATGGGACCGAGGGCGGGGCACCGCCCGCATCGGTCACGCGGACGGTGCCCTGCTCCACCCGGCGGATGCGCCAGGAGGTGCTTCCGAGCAGAAAGATGTCGCCGGATTGGCTCTCGATCGCCCAATCTTCGTTCACCGTTCCGATGAAGGTGTCATCGGGGTCGAGCACGACGCGGTAGTCCGCGGTCTCGGGGATCGCCCCGCCTGAGGTCAGGGCGGCGATACGCGCGCCACGACGCCCACGGAGCACGCTGTTCACGCGATCGCGGTGCACGTGAGCTCCGCGCGTACCGCGGCCAGTTTGCACACCCTCAGAGACGAGCTCGACGGTGGCGTCAAAGTCTGCCCGAGAGAGCGCAGCCATGGGTGCGGCCCGACGCACCAGAGCGTAGAGCTCATCTTCCTGCCAACTCTCGGCGGCGCAGGCCGCGACGATCTGCTGCGCCAGGACGTCGAGCGAGAGCGCCGGCGGAACGACCCGGTCGAGCCGCCCGGCCCGGACACCACGCAGCGCGGCCGCACACTCCACGAGCTCGTCGCGGGTGGTGGGGTAAAGGCGCCCTTTGGGCGTGCGCCCCGTCGCATGCCCGGAGCGACCCACGCGCTGAACGAGCGTGGCCAGGCTGCGGGGGGATCCGATCTGGCACACAAGCTCCACCGGCCCGACGTCGATTCCGAGCTCGAGGGAGGCCGTGGCCACGAGAGCCCGCAGGTCCCCCGCCCGCAGTCGCTCCTCGACGCGCAGGCGGCGCTCCTTGGACAAGCTCCCATGATGCGCGGCGACACGATCCTCACCCAGCCTTTCCGCAAGGCGATGGGCAAGTCGCTCGGCGAGACGCCGGGTGTTCACGAACACCAGCGTGGTCCGGTGATGCTCGACCTTCTGGGCGATGTGATCGAGGATCTCGTCCCACTGCTCGTTCGAGGCCACAGGACCAAGCTCGCTGCCCGGCACCTCGATCCTTAGGTCGAGGGCGCGGTGACGGCCCAGATCGATGATGGTGCAGCGCGGCCTACCCTCGGGAGTCGAGCGGTCCGCCCCTGCGCCGACGAGGAGCTGCGCCGTGTACTCGATCGGATGCTGCGTCGCCGACAGCCCGACGCGCTGGGGCGGCCGTTCACAGAGCGCAGCCAGCCGCTCGATCGTGAGCGCGAGGTGGACGCCGCGTTTTTGACCGGCCAGCGCGTGGATCTCGTCGACGATCAGCGTGTGCACGCTCCGCAGCCGCTCCCGGCTCCGCTCGGAGGTCACGAGCAAGTACAAGGACTCGGGGGTCGTCACCACGATCTGGGGCGGCCGGCGGATCATGGCGGCGCGCTGGGCGGGCGTGGTGTCGCCGCTGCGCAGCTGGACGCGAAGCGAGGGCAAACAGAGCCCGCACTCGCGGGCCACAGCGCGGATTTCGGCGAGCGGCGTCTCCAGGTTCTTGCCGACATCCGCAGCGAGTGCCTTGAGAGGGGAGACGTAGACCACCGCGGTCTCGTCGGGAAGTTCGCCGCCAGCCGCTTCGGCTGTGCGCAGGAGGCGATCGATGCAGACGAGAAATGCCGCGAGCGTCTTTCCCGAGCCCGTCGGTGCTGCGATCAGGACGTCCTCGCCGCGCTGAATCGCCGGCCAGCCCGCGGCCTGGGGTTCGGTCGGCCCCGCAGCGAAGCGCCGCAGGAACCAGCTGCGCACGGCGGGATGAAATGCAGCCAGAACGTCCATGGGAGAGTGCATGAGGCTAGCAAACAGACGGGCGACGCTCGCGGCGCGGTGCACACCCTCCTGACACCGCCCGTCAGCTGGGGGGCTGCGGGCCCGGGCACCAGCTCCGGATCCCCGTGATCCGCACCCGGATCAGTGTCGGGACGCCCCGGAAGAGGGGTGTCGTCGCATACTGCGGGTACTTGCTGCGCAGGCGTGCCGTCGCGGGGCCCGCTTCCGGATGCCGCTCGGGGTCGCCCGGCGTCACGACGCACGCGCTCCCGTCCACGCGGATCCACCATAGGCGCCGCCAGTCGTCCTCGTACTGGTCGAGAAGGACGCTCACGCGCGACGTGTCTCGAACATGCGTCACCCGAGCAAGCGTGCGTTCGCTCTTGGGCTTGCCATCAATCGGCGACCAGAGGTGAGGGCCGAGGCGTGCGAAGACGATCGGAACAATGTGGGGCGTGCGGTCGGGACCCAGCGTCGCAAGACGCGCCACGGGCCAGGTGTCGAGGAGCCGCTCAAGGGTTGCGTCCGGGAGGCGCATCGCGCCTGCTAGCATACGCCTGATGGCTCCGCTTCGAATCGCGTCGCTGCTGCCCAGCACGACCGAGATCGCATGTGCCCTGGGCTTCCTCCCGAACCTCGTGGGCCGCTCTCACGAGTGCGACTTCCCCGGCGAAGTCGCAAGCCTCCCCGCCTGCACGGCGCCCAAGTGTTCCCTCGACGGGTCGTCCCGGGAGATCGACCAGCGTGTGCGCTCCCTCGTGTCCGAAGGTCTTTCCGTCTATCGCGTCGACGCTGAGCTTCTGCGCGAGCTCTCGCCCGACGTCATCCTCACCCAGTCCCAGTGCGAGGTTTGTGCGGCGAGCCTCAAGGACGTCGAGGCTGCGGTCTGTACCTGGCTCGGCGCTCGGCCGCGGATCGTGAGCCTGGCTCCTGCGACGCTGGCCGATGTGATCGGCGACGTCGAGCGGGTAGCGGACGCCCTTTGCACGCCCGAGCGTGGACGCGAACTCCGGCACGCGCTCGAGAGGCGGATCACACGCATCGCCGAGAAGGCTGCGGCCGCGGACCGACCCACGGTGGCCTGCATCGAGTGGACCGACCCGCTCATGGCGGCCGGCAACTGGATGCCCGAGTTGGTGGCGCGCGCGGGAGGTGAGAATCTCTTCGGCGGAGCGGGAAGACACTCGCCCTTCATGGAGTGGGATGAGCTGCGACGGGCCGATCCAGAGGTGATCGTGGCCCTGCCCTGCGGTTTCGATCTCGCCCGCACGCGACGCGAAATGGAACCCCTGGCTGCGCGGAATGGCTGGCGGGACCTGCGCGCGGTGCGCGCGCGGCGAGTCTATCTCACGGATGGCAACGCCTATTTCAACCGCCCTGGGCCGCGGATCGCTGAGTCCCTCGAGATCTTGGCGGAGATCCTGCACCCCGAACTCTTCGAGTTCGGGCACGCGGGGCGTGCCTTTGAGCGCTGGGTGTAGGCTAGACCTCGATCCCTCGGCTTCCAGAGATGTCGAGTCGAGAAGGATCTCCAAGGATCCGGCACGACGGCTAGGCGGGTTCGGACTCGATCTCCAGCAGCAGGTCGCCCGCCTCCACCCGCGTCCCGGGAGACAGCACGATCTTCGCGATTCGGCCGCCGATGGGCGCGGTCACGTTGGTCTCCATCTTCATCGCCTCGACCACGGCGAGGCGCTCGCCCTCGCGGCGGGCGTAGGAGACGACGAGTCCGGGGAGCGGCGCTCCAACCTCGCGCACCTCATCCGGGTTCGCCTTGCGATGGGTCTCAACCACAATGCCCAGCTGCTTATCGCGCACCGAGATGCGGCGCGGTTGGCCATTGAGCTCCAGGAAGACCGCCCGCCGACCCTCGACGTCAGGCTCCGAAACGCCCACCAGGCGGATCACGAGCGTCCGCCCCCGGTCGACGTGGACGTGAATTTCCTCCCCCGGAGCCATCCCGTGAAAGAAAGCGCGCGTGGGGAGGACCGACACGTCTCCGTATCTCGTGCGCTGATCTTGAAACTCGAGCAGCACCTTCGGGTACAAGAGGTAAGACGTCGTCGAGTACTTCCAAGGCAAAATCGGACAGCCGCCCTATGGCTTCCCTGAGCCGCGGCCTCGTCGGCCTTGAATCGGTGGAGCGAGAAGCGGTCTTCATGCGCGTAGATGCCAATCGAGCGAATGCCGAGTTCCGTGCATGCGCGGTACACGCGGATGGCGATTTCGCCGCGGTTGGCGACGAGCAGCCGACGGATTGGTCGGGGCATGGAGGAAGACTAGCCCCGCCTATCGCCCCGAAGCGATGGGCTACGTTCGGCCGAACCATCTTGGAGGGGACGTGGTCCCGCACCGGGTTCGATCCCTCATGACCTGTGTTGCGCTTGCGGCCCTCTTGGCCTGCCAAGACGGAGGGCGGCGCTACGAAGGGCGCGGCATCGTGCGCGAGGTCGAGCCCGAGCTGCGCCAGCTCGTGATCGAGCACGAGGACATTCCCGGCCTCATGCCCGCGATGACCATGAACTTCGACGTCGCCGACCCCAAGCTTCTCGCGCAAGCGAAGCCTGGCGAGGCCGTCGACTTCGAGGTCTCCTTCGACGGCCGCAGCTACCGAATCACCCGGCTCCAGCCGCGGGAGAGCACGCCGGGCGCTATCCCTGGGAGCGGGCCGCGACTTGCGGAAGTTGCGGCGGGCGGCGATCCCGCACCGGATTTTCATCTGGTCGACCAGGACCAACACCCTGTCACGCTCGCCTCTTTGCGCGGGTTCTTTGTGGTCCTGGACTTCGTGTATACGACTTGTCCCGGGCCTTGCCCCATTCTCACGAGCTCTCACGTCACGCTCCAGCGCTCTTTGACGCCCGCGCTGCGCGCACACACCCGCTTCATCTCGATCTCGCTCGATCCGGAGAAAGACACACCGCAAGTCCTCCGCCGCTACGGCGCGGCCCGCGGCGTGGATTTCGAGACGTGGTCGTTCCTCACCGGACCACCAGCCGAGGTCTCGGACGTTTTGACACGCTATGGCGTAGGTAGCGTTCGCCAGCCGGACGGTACGATCAACCACCTTGTCATTACCTTCCTGATCGATGCTGACGGCCAGATCACGCAGCGCTACGTCGGTCTCGAGCATGACCCCGACGAGATCGCAGGCGATCTTGCGAAGCTGCTTCAGGCGTCGACCGAGAAGAGCGCACGCACGCAATGAGAGCGCCTGATGTCATTGTGGTGGGCGGTGGCGTTGTGGGGGCATCCGTCGCCTTCCATCTCGCACGCGAGGGGATGGGGGTTGCGCTTCTCGAGCGCGCTGGACTCGCGGCAGCGGCCTCGGGCGCCGCCGCGGGAATGCTGGCTCCGATCGGCGAGGCTCGGGCCGCGGGGCCCCTCTTGCGCCTCGGCCTTCTGGCGCTGCGCGGCTTCGAGGCGCTCTGCGAGGAAGTGCGCGAGCGCTCGGGAATCGACCCTCAATACCTGGCGTCGGGCGCGCTGCGCGTTGCACTCAGTGACGACGAGGCACAGGCGCTGCGCGCGCGCGCGCGGGCTCTGATGGCCGACCCAGAGCTCGGGATCGAACTCGAATGGCTTGACGCAGGGGCCGCGCGGGCCGTGGAGCCGGGCCTCTCCTTCGCGACCCGCGGCGCCCTCTGGTCGCCGCGGGAGGGACATGTCCTCTCGCCGCTACTCACCTGCGCCTACGCTGCAGCAGCCGCTGCGCTCGGGGCGCGCATCGAGACCGGGGTGCCGGTCGAGGGGCTCATGTGTGAGGGCGATGGGGTCAAGGGCGTACGCACGTCGACGGGACCCCGCCCGGCGGGCGCAGTCGTGCTGTGTGCCGGCGCGTGGACGCCGGGTTGTATCGGTTGGCTTCCCGCCGCCCGGCCCGATCTCCTTCCGGTGGTCCCGGTGCGAGGCCAGACCGTCATCCTCGAAGCGCCACGCCCCAGTCCTGGAATCATCGTCTCTGGGAGCCGCGCCTACCTCGTACCCAAGCGCGACGGAACGCTGATCGTGGGGGCGACCGAGGAGCACGTTGGCTTCGACTGTCGTGTCACGGCGGCAGGCGTGCGCGGGCTGCTGGACGCCGCGCCGAGCCTTGTGCCCGAGCTGCAAGGCGCGAGCTTCCGTTCCGCCTCGGCCGGGCTCCGCCCCGGCAGTCCGGATGGCCTCCCCGCCCTCGGAGCGTGGCCAGCCGCGCGCGGACTTTTCGTGGCGGCCGGCCACCACCGCAATGGCGTGCTGTTCTCGGCCGTGACCGGCCGCTGGATGGCGGACCTCGTGCGCGGCAAGGCGCTTCCCGACGAGGCTCGCCCGCTCGCGCTCGAGCGCTTTGCGGGTTCGCCCTCCGCGCACTAGCCCATCGGGTACAGGATCTCCCGCGCGATCCGCTCGCAGGCCGCGAGGGCCTCCTCGGACAGCTTCACCTCTGCGGCGCCAAGCGTTTCTTTGAGCTGGTCGGGATGGGTCGCTCCAATCAGAGTCGAAGCCACATAGTCGCGCGAGAGCGTAAACGCCGTCGCAAACGTCGCGAGCGGAAGGGCGGCCTCCCGTGCGACCTCGGAGAACCGCGCCGTTGCCTCGAGCGTGCGAGGATTCACAAAGCGAGCCGTCATCGTCCGCGTCCTTGCGTCGCCATCCTGGTAGCGGCTGAAGCGGGCTCCTGGGGGGAAGGCGCCGTCCTGGTATTTGCCTGAGAGCACGCCGCCCGCAATCGGGCTGTAGGCCAACAGGCTCACTCCCTCCCTGCGACACACGGTGGCAAGCTCATCGTCGAAGCGGCGGTTTAGGAGACTGAAGTTGTTCTGGATCGTCTCGTAGCGCACGCTGCCACGAAGCTCGGCCTTCCACAGACTCTTGGTGAGTCCGTAGACGCTCTCGTTGCTGCATCCGACCACGCGCACCTTGCCCGCGCGCACGACCGCATGGAGACCTTCGAGCGTCTCGTCGATCGGCAGCTCCGGATCCGGCCAGTGGGTTTGGTAGAGGTCGATGTAGTCGGTTCGCAGCCGCGAGAGGCTCGTATCGACGGCGCGCTGGATCGAGAACCGATCGAGCCCGGTGCGTCCCGCACGCACGGGTGCGCGGAACCAGCCGCCGCTCGGACCCGCAACCTTGGTCGCCACGACGATCGCGTCCCGCCGCTTGCTCGCAAGCCACTTGCCGACGATCTCCTCCGAGACACCCGCCCACTTCGGATCGGGCGGAACCGGATAGACCTCGGCCACGTCGAGGAAATCCACCCCGGCCTCGAAAGCCCGATCCAGGATGTCAAAGCTCGTGGCTTCGTCCGCCATGCTTCCGAAGGTCATCGTGCCAAGTCCAATTTCTGAAACGATCAGACCGGATCGGCCGAGGCGTCGCCGCTTCATGGTGTCCTCGGCTCAGGCCTTCGCACTTGGCCGCGACGACACGGCATCGTACCAGCGCTGGAGATTCTTCTGATTGGGCTGGATGCGGATGTTCGACACCCGGCCAAAGTCGATTGCCGTGAGCGCCGTGATGTCCGCGATCGTAAAGTGGGGCCCGGCGATGAAAGGCCGGGCCACGAGTTCGCTGTCCAGCCATTCGAGTCGCGTCTGCGCCAGGCTGCGGCACACCTCGCCATACTCAGGCACTTGATGGATCCGGCCCTTGAAGAATGCATGCGTGTTCTGAAAGCAGCCGGTGACGTAACGGAAGAGTTCGAGCTCCATCCGGCGCTGCCACATTTCGGTGAGAGCTCGCTCCTTGGGTGTCGTCCCAAAAAGCACGGGGTGCGGCTGCACTTCTTCGACGTAGCGGCAAATCGCAACTGACTCCGCGAGCATCGTGCCGTCGTCGAGCTCCAGCACCGGAACCCCGCCAAGAGGGTTTTTTGCGAGAAACGCCGGCTCTCGGTTTTCGCCCTTGCCGATGTCAACCTGCACGACCGTCGGCATCGTGAATCCTTTTTCCGCAAGGAAGATGCGGACGCGGCGGGGGTTCGGAGCGATCGCACTGTCGTAAAGCTTCACGGGGGCCTCCTCGGATGGGACCCCATCTTACCGGCAGCGAGCCGATCACGCGCGCCCCCTCGTCTCGCGGGAGGCCTTGGGTCTCGAGTTCCGCCGGGCGGTTAAGGCTCCACACGCAGAAGCCCAGGCGTTCCCGAGAGTCGGGCGAAGGGGAAGGGCCCTCCCGCGCCTTGCGTCGGCCGACGCGCCGATTCGGCGATGCTGTCCCCGCCGGCCGAGCCCGAGCACAACGCGCCTCGAGACCCCCCCCTCGCGCCGGCCGGCGCCTAGTCGGACGGGGCACGCGCCCCTGCGGCTCCGCAAGGGGATTCGGTCACCGTGAGTCCCGGAGGTGAGCGGGTTGCGGCGAACCTAGGATTGCCGGGCCGCTTTGGCACCGATCACCGGGCCCGCACGAACAATACGGGAGCGCGGGCCTTCGCCTGATTCCTGCGCGAGGCGCCGCCTGCGAGGGGCTTCGCGTTCGCCCCGCTCTTTCTGCCACTTCTTCGTCTCACCCTTTCGTCGATCGACCTGACACGGCAACTTGTCTGCGCGGTGCGTTGTCGCCGTGTCTTCACGCCGCCGCAGGTGACAGTTTGCACGTATAATGCCCGCAGAGAGGAGAAGCCATGCCGGTGCTACAGGCAAACAACGCGGGGCCCATCGAGATCTACTGGCAAAAGAGCGGCCAGGGCGAGCCCGTGATCCTGGTGGGGGGTCTCACCAGCACGCTCGAGGTCTGGGGGCGGCAAACTCCAGCGCTCGCGGCGCATCACTGTGTCATCTCCTTCGACAACCGTGGGAGCGGCCGAACGCGCACCCCGACGGACGACGGCGTACGCACCCCCCAGCGCTTTGCCGGCGACGTGCTTGCTCTCCTCGACGGCCTACACCTTACGCGGGTGCACCTTGTCGGCGCATCGATGGGCGGGATGATCGTGCAAGAGTTCGCGCTGGCTCATCCGAGCCGCTTGCGCTCGCTCACCGTCTGCTGCTCCTCCTTTGGAGGGAAAAACGCCGTTATCGCCGCGCCCGAGGTCGTGCGGGCCATGATCGAGGGCTCGGCAGAAGGTGCGAGCCCCGAAGCGCTGCGCGCTGGCATGGAAGTGCTGTTCCATCCCGACTCATTGAAAGGCGAGTGCGATGCCTTGAATTTCTACGTCGGGACCAAACGGGCGTTCCCGCACACGCCCGAAGAGATCGCACGCCGGCTGACGGGCATCGCCAGCTTCGATGTGTTCGATGCGCTCCCGCGCCTCACGGTTCCCACGCTCGTGCTCACGGGCTCGCATGACCGTCTGGTCCCACCCGAGAACTCGCACCGGCTCGCGGCACGGATTCCGGGGGCACAGCTCACTGTGATCGAGGGCGGCGGCCACGTGTTTTTTGTCGAGCAGCCGGAGGCGGCCAACCGCGCGCTCTTGGATTTCTTCGCCAAGCACTAGGCGGGCGCAATCGGCAGCCGGACGCGCACGGTGGTTCCGCGGCCGAGCTCGGATTCGACCGCGATATCGCCGCCGTGCTTGCGGACAATCTCATACGAGATGACGAGCCCAAGCCCGGTGCCCTCTCCTTCAGGCTTGGTCGTAAAGAAGGGATCAAACAGGCGCTCGACCGCTTCGGCGGGGATACCGCAGCCATCGTCCTGAATCGTGACGACCACTTCCGATCCCAAGACGTTCGTCCCAAGCTGAATCTCTCCGCCGTCGGGTCCAAGCGCCTGCCCCGCGTTCAGTACCACGTTGAGGAGGACCTGCTTGATTTCCTGCTGGGCACAGGAAACCGGGGGAAGCTCGGCAAAGCGCCGTTCGATCCGCGCGCGGTGGCGCAGCTGCGGGGCCGCCACACGAAGTACATTTTCAAGCAGTGCGTTGAGATCGACCAGCTCGCGCTCACCGCGACCGGCGTGAGAGAACCCCTTCACATCGCGTACGAAGGTCGCTGCCCGGTCGACGCCTTCAATCGACTCCTCGAGCAGCTCATCCCCTTCGTCAAGCAGCTCGGCGACCGGCCCGGCGGCGCCCTTGTCCTCCAGGAGCGCGCAGAGCGCGGACCAATGGCTCCGCAGCATGCTCAGGTTTGCCCGAATGAACGCAATCGGATTGTTGATCTCATGGGCGATACCCGCGGCCAACTCGCCGATGGCCGAAAGGCGAGCCGAGGTCACGAGCCGATTGCGCAGGGTGACCACTTCACGCAGGTCGCGCACGACGACGACGAGCCCGATCGGTGAACCCTGTTTGTCGCGCAAGAGCGATGACGAGATCGACACCGGGATGCGGTGGCCGTGGGCCGGCAGGAGCTCGCATACCCGGTCGTCGGATTCGCGAATGGAATCCACCAGCGAGACCGTGAGCAGCTGGGACACCGGCACGCCGAGCAGCCGCTCGGGGTGCGCTGCGGCGAGCCGCGCGAAGCCTTCGTTCACGGTGCGCACCCGTCCGTCGAGGCGCAGCAGCGCGACCCCGTCGGGCAGCGTCTCCAGGATCTCGCGGGCGAACGCACCAGGCGCGGGAAAGGAGTAGCCGAAGCGCCGGAAGTTCCACGCGATCGTGAGGCCGAGGAATGCAAAGGACGCCGTTCCGAGCCGCGGGAGCTGGATATTGAAAAGCGGGAGGAGCCCGTCGGTCAAGGAGGCCACGACGAGGGGCACGACGATGCCCAGGGCAATCGCGCGGGCTTGGCTGCGTTCACCCGGCGACATGAAGCTGCGGTACGAGCGTACGCCGAGGGCGATCGCCCCACCCAGCCCCGACACCGTAAAGAGGTAGAAGCCGATGTAGGCGGGACCGAGTCGGTAGGCCCAGCCCCAGCTCGTGCGCAAGACGGAGGGATGGATCCACGGAGTGCAGAGGTCGATCGCAAGAAAGACTGCAGCCGCCGCGTAGAGCCTCGGCAGCCAGTGGCTGTAGCGAGGCGCATCGATCCCCGTAATCTCGAGGAGAAGGTGCAGCGCAAGAGGCCCCGTCCACACCCACCCCAAAGCGGAGATGCGCACGAGCCAGAGCGCGACGTCCGCGCTCTGGCAGGTATTCCAAAGCACCTCGCACAGCGCCCACAGGAGCGTTCCCGCCATCAGGGTCGCGGCGAGGCGGTTCGCTTTCTGGGCGGGATCCGGCGTCCAGATCGTGCTCGCGGCAATCGCAGCGATGATGCTCGCACCGAGGGGGATCAAGACGTAAAGGTGCATCCGCGAGCCCTGGCCTCCCCATCCGCCGGATCGAGAAGCCGATGGCAGCTCAGCCCAGGGCGCTCGGCCGGGCCGACCCGGCTGCGGCTTCGACGCGAGGCCCGAGGCTTGAGGCGCGTTGCCTCCGCCGGCGGACTAGAAACCGCCCCATGTGAAGTATCGGATCGCCACCTCGGCTGCGACCTTGACCAGCCTGTTGAAGGCCACTTGCCACTGGTCCACGCCGTCGTAGCAGCGGTCATTCCAGCGGCCCTCGAGCTGGGCGATGTGATCCTGCGTCGCCGCCGCCCATTTCGCGTCATCGCGCTCTTCCGCCATCGCCTTCACGTTTTCAAAGTGGATGAGTTGCTTGGCGATCCGCTTGCACTCCGCCACGTGGACGTCGCCGTTGCGGTCTGCCGTCATGGATTGTCCGTTGAGTGAGGGCGTGGATGCGCTTGGGGTCGCCGCGGCTGCGGCGAGCGGAAGGGCGATCGTGATCCCCATCACCAAAATCGCGAGAGTGCGCATGCAGGTGCTCCTCGACGGGGGGTCGCTTGCCTATCGGCTGGACACGGCGGCGGGTGTAGAGCCCGGGCGCAGCCCGGACTGCCTAGGCGAGTTCTCGCAGCGTGGTGAGGGCAAAAACCAGCAGCGTCCCTTGCGGATCGAAGAACCGGGTCTGCACGAGGCAGGTCCGGCCGCGCCGGTGGACGACCTCGCTCTCGATGCGGAAGCGATCCGAGACGACGGGCTCGAAGTAGTCCGTGCGCATGTTGACGGTGACAAGAGGATGGCGAGGCGAGCCCCGCGCACGCCCGGCCCGGAAGGTGTGCAGCGCAACGAGATCGACGTACACCGGCGTAAAGCCGCCGAACAGGGAGCCACGGAAGTTGCGCAGCTTGGCGGGAAGCGCGCAGTCGAGAAGCAGATAGCCGTTGCGCTCCTCGAGCACCCGCCACTCATGGGCGTCGAGGAGGTCGCCGATCGGATGACCCCGGCCGATCAGGCGCCCGGGCTCGGGATTGCGCCAGGGCGCGTCCGTCGGGAAGACCGCCGACTCCGCGGGCGTTTGTCCGGCCTTCTCGCGCGCGTCGCTCATCCCGCGGGCCGCGCCCTACACGCGTTCGGCGATGGCGTGCGCGGTGCGGTGGGCGAGCGCCATGCAGGTGAGCATCGGGTTCACGGAGGGGCTCTGAGGAAACACGCTGGTGTCGGCGATCCAGAGGTTCTCGAAATCGTGGCACCTCCCCAGTTCATCCACCACGCCTCGCCGCGGGTCTCCGTGCATGCGCGCGGTGCTGAACACGTGATTCCCACCGCACACCACGTCCTTCGGGCGCAGCCTCTTTGAGCGTAGAGGCTCGGCTTCGCTTAGCGAGTGGAGTTCCTCTGCCACGCCATGGACCGCTGGCAGAATCTTGCGGGCACCGGCTGCAAAGAAGATCTCCGCCAGCACCCAAAGGGCCCGCTGGAGAATCGGCAGGTCGCGCTCATCGAGGTGCCAGGCCAGCGCGGGATCGAGCGTCCCGCGGCGCGCGCGCACGGTGCCGAGGGAGGAGTGGCAACTCGAAATGGCGTCCCAGGTCGCGGAGTACGGGATCTCGGCCAAGCGGCGCTTTAGATCATGGCCGAACCCCGGCGTGCGTACGGCCAGCACGCCGGGCGGCGCCCAGAGCGTCTCGAGCTTAAAGCCCTCACGCAGGAAGTGACGCGACTGGTAGCCCTGGGTCGCGCCGAACTGCGGATCGGTGCGTTCGGGGAAGATTCCCTGAATCGCCACGCCGGGATGAAACTGGAGATTTTGGCCGACTTGTCCCGACGAGTTCGCAAGTTCCCCGCTGCGCTGGAGAAGAACGGGCGTCGCCATGCAGCCGGCCGAAAGCACGATCACCTTCGCGCGAACCTCGAAGCGGTAGCTGGGTCGCCCCGAGAACGGAGCCACCACCTGCCCCACGACTGCGTGCGCCTGGCGACCCTCCGAGACCACCTTCTGTACCTGCACGCTCGTCAGCACACGCGCACCGGCACGGAGCGCCGCAGGCACGTAGGAGATGTCCATGCTTTGCTTCGCGCGGCTCCGGCAGCCGGTAAAGCACTCGCCGCTGCCTCGACAGCCACGCACGTTCCGGGGGATGGACTCGCTCGAGTAGCCGAGGGCATCGCAGCCTCGCTTGAAGAGCAGATTGCGCGCGCCTTGGACATTTTCGGGGGTGGGCGCGATCCCGAGGAACTTCTCGACGGACTCGTAGTGGGGGCTGAGGTCCGAAAGCGTCGTGTGGGCGAGCTCGAACCGCGTGCACCAGCGCTCGAGAGTAAAGTCCGGGGCGCGCGGACAGATTGCGGAGTTCACGAGCGAGCCGCCCCCCAAACAGATCGCTTGCATCGTGGGCATCACGTACCCGCGCGTGGCGCGCAGGCCCCCCTCGCGGAGCGTTCGGGTCATCGAGCGTGCGCCGTCCCACTCGTAATCCTGGGGGGTGACGGGCGGCCCCTCCTCCAGCAGCACCACGCGCTTTCCGGCCTCGGCGAGCTCCTTTGCCACGACGGCGCCCCCCGGGCCCGAGCCCACGACCACGACGTCAGCTTGCTCGCGAAAGTCTTCGCTGTATTGCGCAAAGACGCGGATCTCGCCCGAAGGCAGACGAGCGATCACGGTAGGGCACCTTCGGCGTAGTCGGCGCGCAGCGGACCCGCCGGGCCTAGAGGTGTCCCGTCACTCGGAGGCGTTAGGTCTGCGGCGCGAAGTGCGATCGTTGAGGGCAGAGCGCCGATGCGCGGATAGAGCAGGTCCGCTTCGCAAATCGGCGTCGGGATCTCACGCGGAGCGAGGCCGAGCGCTCGTAGCACGGCGGGCGAGGACATGTAGCCCATCGTGAGGATCGCCCGCAGACTCGTGAAGACAAGGCGCCGTGCGAAGAGCGAGCTGCGCTCCCAGCCGGCCAGAGCGGCAACTCTCTGCTCGGGCGAGAGGCGCGAGAAGCGCCGCATCCCGCCGCCGAGCAGACCTCCTGTCGCGGGAAAGAACATGGTCGCGTGCTCGACCAGAAAGAAGAGCATTCGCATGAGGATCCGCAAATGACGCGGCGCCGCGGCCACATAAAAATCCACAAAGGCGGGAATCCGCGCCTCGCGGCCGGACATGGGGATCGCGCCCCCAGGAGGGAAGAGGGTCTCCGCGGCGGCGTCGACCACGGCCAGCTCAGAGCGGGAGAGCAAGACGGGCCGCGACGCGGGGCGGGAGTAGCCGAGGAAGATCCGGCTCAGCGCGTAGCCGGTCGCGGCGACGAGGGCGAGTGCCAGAAGCGTCATCGCGCGAATCATAACGCGGCGCCCGCACCGGGCTCCGCGAGGCCCAGTCCGGTCGGCTCTCCCAGTTCAAGCGCTCCCGCGGGCACTCGATAAGAGATGGGATGGATTTTGCCACGACGGCGGGGCTCGCGACAGCGATCGTCGCACTCTACACGGCGCTCTTCCACGGCTCGATCTTCGTGCTGCGCCGCAGTGCCCGCGAGCACCTGTGGTTCGCAGGCATGGCCTTCGCGGTCGCGGGCTTCGCCTTGAGCGGCCCGGCCTTCTATGCCACTCGCTCGGCGAGCGAGGGCGCCTTCCACCAGGGCCTGCAGATCGCATGCTTTGCGGCAGTGATGGTCTGCTTTACGAAGTTCAGCCTGGCCTACTTGAAGCTCGAACGCCCCCTCCTCGTCCGCATGGCCACCATCTTCGCCCCGCTGTACGCCGCATTCGCACTGTTCACACCCTGGTTCTTCAGTGGCATACCGATCGTTCACCACGCCGGCCGCTTTAGCAGGGAATTCACCGAGTCGCAGATCAGTGTCTACGGTAGTCTCGCCATCACGTGCCTCATCGGTTTCTTCCTCTACGTAATGGCGCTCTATATCCAGAATCTCTCTCGTCCTGATCTTCACGTGAAGCCGGTCCTCGCCACTCTCGTCATCTGGTTGGGCGTCGGGCTCAGCGACTGCGCCGTGGTGGCGAAGGTCTACGATGCACCTTACCTGCTTCCTTTCGGGTACCTCGGCGTCGTGATCGTGATTTCCGGCGTACTGGTGGGCCGCCTCGTCCAATCGATGGACAAAGCGGAGCATTTGGCCGCAAACCTCCACGAACTCGTCGAGGAACGCACGGCCGAGCTGCGACAGAAGGATCTGCAGCTCGCCCAGGGCGAAAAGATGGCCGCGATTGGCACGCTCGCCGCAGGCATCGCGCACGAAATCAACAACCCCATGGCCTTCGTGACCTCGAATCTGAATCGGCTTGCGGAGCTGTGGCAAAAGCCAGACCAGGCCGCAGAGGTCGAAGAAATTATGGCCGAATGCCGGGAAGGAACCGCCCGGATCCGGACTATCGTGTCGAACCTGCTTCAGGTGACGCGGCGGAGCGAGGGACGAATTGAGTGTGTGGACCTATGTCAGGTCGTGCGCCAAGTCCTCCCAATCCTGCAGCAGGAGGCCCGCTTCCGCGCCCAGCTTCGGGCTGAACTCGCAGCGGTGCCGCGGGTCACGGGCGAGGCGGGCCTTCTCGGTCAGGTGGTGTTGAACCTCGTGCTAAACGCGCTCCAAGCCATTGAGGAGGGTGCGCCCCTCGACAACGAAGTCGTCGTATCGACGGCGCTCGAAGCGGGTCGCGTGTTGTTGTGCGTCCGGGACACGGGGAAGGGCATCGCGCCCGAATCGATGCCGAAGATCTTCGATCCGTTTTTCACGACCAAGGAGTTGGGCAAGGGCACCGGCGTTGGCCTCGCGATCTCCTACCAGATCGTGAGCCAGCACCGCGGGACGATTCACGCCGAGTCGGGGCCGCGCGGGAGCCTTTTCACGGTCGCGCTACCACCCGCTCCCGGCTAGCGAACGCTCAGAGCAGCCCGTCCCAGAACTGCAGTTCCTCGTCGCCCGGCGCCTTTGCGAGGGAGCACTCGCCTCCCAGCAAGAGGGTCGGTCGAAGCACCGGGTCGTAGCGCGGCCAATCGGGAAGCGCATCGTGCCCGGGGCTTCCCCCATGGGCGAAGGCAATCCAAGCCCCCTGAATGCGTGCGCATAGCTGCGCGACCCCGGGACCCTCCCCCACGAACGCACGCAGGGCGGGCAGCACCGCAGTACCGAAAACGAAGGGGACATCGAGCCCGTGGCAGGCGCCGAGCGCTCCGCCGAGGACGGGCGATTCCCAGGTAAAGAGGTAGCTGTAGACACCCGGAGCGTGCGGGCCCTGGGCTTCGGCCAGGCGGGCCGCGGGCATACCGAACACGCGGTCGCCTTCAATCGCGTTCCACAGCGAGATCGGCGAAGCCTCCTGCCCGGCACGACGCGCTCGCCGATAGACTTCCAACGCGCGCTCGGCGTGCGAGCGCCCCATGGCGTCGCGACCAGGGACCACCCGCTCGAGGCGGCGCACGAGCCGGATCTCGTCGAGCGTCTTGAGCTTGGCGTCCGCGAGCGCGAAGAGCTTCCATTCATCTCGGTTGGTCCCAATGAGCAGCGAGACGCCCGATGCGGCACCGTCGGCAATCGCTTCAAGGGGCTGGCGCGGGAGAACGCGACCGTCGACCACCGGCTGGAACGGGAGCCCCCCCACACTCCCCAAGAGGCCGCCGAGGATGCGCTGCTGCGCAGCGAGAATTGCCGACACCGGTGCCGCGCGCAGGCCCTCGAGGTCCGTCAGCGAGAGACCCAGCTCCTTCATGAGCGCGTAGGCCACACGCTCGCCCTGCTCCGGGGTCGAGACGTTGTGCGCGGCCCCGCTTTGCGCGATGGCGCCCCGGAATAGGCCCCGTGCCGAGGGGGTGCCGAGCAGCGTCCCAACGCTCATCCCACCTGCCGACTCGCCGAAGATGGTCACCTGGTCGGGATCGCCGCCAAAGAGCGCCGCATGGTCACGGACCCATTCGAGGGCTGCGATTTGGTCGAGAAGGCCGAAGTTTCCACAAACCCCGCCCTCTTCGTCGCCAAGCGCCGGCAGCGCGAGAAAGCCGAGCGCACCGAGCCGATAGTTGAGGGTCACGACAACGATGTCGCCCAGAGCCGAAAGCCGAGCGCCGTCGTAGGGCGCTTGCGAGCCTGAGCCGAAGACGAAGCCGCCGCCATGGATCCAAACGAGCACGGGGCGGCGTCGGCCGTCGCCTGCGACCGGAGTCCATACGTTGAGGGTGAGACAGTCCTCGCTTGTCTCGGTCGCTGGTAGACCCAGGAGTGCCCCCACCATGCTGGCGTTTTGGGGGGCACAGGGGCCAGGTTGCGTCGCCTCTCGGATCCCAGTCCAGGGCTCGGGCGGAAGCGGCGGGCGGAGCCGCAGCCCGCCTACTGGGGCGCGCGCGTAGGGAATGCCCCGAAAAACCTCAATACCGTCACTCTGGGTTCCTCGGACTTGGCCTGAGCGTGTTTGGACGACTGTCACCGTGCCCTTTGTTTCCCGCGCCGCGACCCGGCCGCGTCACGAGACCTTAACACGGGGACAGTGGATCTCGAGACGGTTCTCAAAGAGGAGGGAGGCTGCCTGTAACGCGATCTTCCGGAGCCTGGGAGCTGGCTTTGCCCGCGGGAGGCGTGAGCCTGCGCAACCACGGACGGAAAGGCCGTGGAAAGAGGCTCTCCCGGAGCGATACGAATCGGTGAAGGGCAGGAAGCGCTCGAGCGGTCTGCTGGGGAGGGTGAACGCTGCGTGCGCGGCGGTCGGCGGCAGCGGCGCGTCCCGCAAGACCCGTCTCGGAACTCTCGGAGGCCCAGCGCAGGCGTGCTCGGGTTTCCGCGGAGACCTCCAGGGCCCCAATCCAGTAGAGAAAGGCCACCCAAAAGGACTTCGAGGGTCGCAAAGCTGCGCCGGCCGTCAGCGCTGCCGCGCCCCCTACCACGACCTCAAGCGGCACTGGGCCGTCGAGGCCTCGTCCGGTGAGATACAGAACAGCCATCAGCCCAAAGCCGACCAGCATCCCTATGCTGCTCGCGATGTAGGTGGGGGTAATCCACTCGCCCCGCCACTGCTCGATTTCGAGCCCGCAAGCGCTGCAGGCGGCGTGGAAGCGCAGCGCCCCGGCGAACAGACAACCCGAGCCGCAGCACGGGCAGCGCTCGCGAACGACGCAGATGCAAAGAAGGCGCAGGAACTCCACGGCCCCATCTTAGCCCGCCGAGAAGGGCCGGCGGCTTAGAATCCCGCGATCACCACCGGGTCGGCCTGGATGCGTTGGAGACGGGCGCGCCTGGCAAGCACGCTCTTCGAGAAGCTGTACTGGGGCTTCTGGCCGGACGCGAGGAGCTGGTCCAGGCGGTTTGGCCCCATGTTGTAGGCCGTGAGCGCGAGCTCGCGCTTGCCGAAGCGGCCGAGCATCTCCACGAGGTAGCTCACGCCGATCCGCACATTGGTCACCGGGTCGAACAGTGTCGTCCGGTTCTTCCAGGGGATGCCGAGGTCCTCCGCCACACTGCGGCCAACAAAAGCGTTGATCTGCATCAGGCCAAGGGCACCTTGCGGCGACACAGCATCCGGTCGAAAGCCACTCTCCTGCTCCATGACCGCAAGGGCCAGAAGCGCATCAAGGCCGTGCTCTCGCTCCGCAGACATGAGCACGTCCGCAATCGCAACGCGCGCACGCGGGTCAATCTCGGGCCCGCGGTCCGCAAGAATCGTTTGGATCTGGGCAGCGCGGCCGCGCTCTTCCACTCCGAAAGGTCGGCCTAAGCGAAGAGTCGAGCATGCCGGGAGCACAAGCAGGACGCTGGCAACCAGCAAAAGGCGAGCGCCACGCCGCATATGTCTACCCCCAAACGGTGGACCCACCGTGACGGTACGGAAGGACGCGATGCCAATCCGTGACAGCCGTCACACTATTGCGGCTGAGGCACGCAACTCGGTGGCGCAAGTCCCCATTTGCGGGATTTCACATGCAAGAGAGCAGCAAAGTCCGAGAGTGCTCGGACCGCTGAAGACTACCTTTACCCGCGGGAAGACGGGTCTTTCCACCATGGATAGAAGGCGGGCATGTCCTTCGAAACGCGCAACTTAAACTGCGGCGGACGCTTTTCCAGGAAACTTTGTACGCCCTCATAAGCATCTGCAGACCGCCCCATCGAGAAGATCGCTTTCGAGTCGACGAGGTGCGCGGTGTAGGGGTGATCCGCTCCGAGCATGCGCCAGAGCATCTGCCGCGCGAGTGCGACCGACACTGCACTTGTGTTGTCCGCGATCTCTCGCCCGAGCGCACGCGCGGCGGGCAATAGCTCGGCCGCAGGCAGGACCCGGGAGACCAAGCGGCCCGCGAGTGCTTCCTCAGCGGAGAAGATGCGCCCGGTCGCCACCCACTCCATCGCTTGGCTGATGCCGACAATGCGCGGCAGGAACCAGCTCGATGCCGCCTCTGGGACGATCCCGCGGCGTGCGAAGACGAAGCCCATTTTTGCGCTCTGGCTCGCGAGACGAACGTCCATGGGCAGGGTCATCGTGATTCCCACTCCGACCGCCGGCCCATTAATCGCCGCGATCACCGGCTTCTTGGATTCAAAGATGCGCAGCGTCACCTGTCCGCCGCCGTCGCGGTGATCCTCCAGCCGCTCTTGTCCGCTCGCGTCGAAGGTATTCCCTCCGCTCCCGAGATCGGCCCCCGCGCAGAATCCGCGCCCTTCTCCCGTGACGATCACGGCTCGTACGTCGTCGTTCGCGTCGATCTCATCGAACGCCGCGATCAGCTCGTGCTGCATTTGGGTGGTGAAGGCATTGAGGCGGTCTGGCCTGGAGAGCGTCAGCGTGAGCACGCGGTCCGTGATTTCCGTGCGAAGCGTCTGGAAAGCCATCGGGTCCTCCGTCGGTGCGGGCAGGCGCATGATACTCTGCTCCGAGGAGGTATCACGATGACGGATTTCGGCGTGAGCATGTTCCCGACAGACTATGCGATCCAGCCCGTCCCCCTCGCCCGCGCCGCGGAGGAGCGCGGCTTCGAGTCCCTCTTCTTCCCCGAACACACGCACATTCCGGCGAGCCGACGGACACCGTGGCCGGGAGGAAGCCCACTTCCGCAGGAGTACTGGCACACGCACGATCCCTTCGTCGCACTGGGCGCTGCCGCTTCGGTCACCACGCGTCTTAAGCTCGCGACCGGGATCTGCCTCATCATCGAGCGCGATCCCATTACGCTCGCCAAGGAGGTGGCATCACTCGACACGATCTCCAATGGCCGGGTGATCCTCGGCATCGGAGGCGGTTGGAACGCCGAAGAGATGGAGAACCATGGCGTCAACTTCACGCAGCGCTGGAGGCTCTTGCGCGAGAAGGTCCTCGCCTTGCGAGCGATCTGGACCCAGGAAAACGCCGAGTTTCACGGCGAGTACGTGAGCTTCGATCCGATCTGGTCGTGGCCGAAGCCCGTTCAAAAGAACGGTCCGCCCATTCTGCTGGGCGCGGACTCGAAGTGGGCCGCCGAGCGTGTGGTGGAGTATTGCGATGGCTGGATGCCCATCGCGGTGCGTGGCGACGCGTCCAAGGGACTGGCGCGCCTGCGCGAAGCCTCGGCGCGTGCCGGTCGCAAGTTCGAATCCCTGAACCTCACCGTTTTCGGCGCACCCCCCAAGGCAGAGGTGGCGGCCAGATGGATCGAGCAGGGGTTCCACCGGATCGTCTTTGGACTGCCCCCGGCAGGGCCGGACGTGGTGCTGCCGATCCTGGATCGCGCCGCGGAGCTAGCCCGTAAGCTGGCCTAGCCAAGAAGCGGACGGCGACCCGACCTTGCGGCAAGGTCCTGGGTCGCCCGCTCCTCGCGCAAACGCCGCTCTATGTAGGCCTCGATCTGGGCTCGGTGCTGAACTGCGAGCTCCATGAACTCAATGCCGAAGAACTCATTGTCGAGATGTTCGGTGCGGTGGCGCACCTCGCCCAGCGCGATCACCGGACGCCCACCGGGAATCCGCAGCACGAGCCGCACGTGGGCATCCACCGAGCACTCCGCGATGGGGCGCGCGGTCCAGACACCGACTCCGCTGCGGCTGATGTCTCGGGCGCGCAGGGGCTCGAGGAAGCGCGGACCCATGAGCTGCACGAGCACGGGCTCAGCTGGCGTGGGGCGAACGCGCGTGTAGCGGGAGCGCAGCATCTCTTCTCCTAGCGGACAGCTCGGGCGAAACCCTTAGCGTGGATTTCGATGCGTCCCCGGCCCGCTCCCCCATCGCCGCCACGCAGCTCGTGACCGCATCCGTCACGCCCCGCCGCTACGATTGCACCATGACCGCTTTCGCCCACACCCCGCGCCCCGCGCGCATCCTCCACACCGCGGATTGGCAGCTCGGTATGACCCGCCACTTTCTGTCCGAGGACGATGCTCAGCCCAAGTTCACACAGGCTCGGTTCGAGGCGATCCGAGCGCTTGGCCGCGTGGCGCGCGAAGAAGGCTGCGAGGCGGTCGTCGTGTGTGGGGACGTCTTTGAGTCGAACCAGGTCGACCGCCGAACAGTGGTGCGGGCACTGGATGCTCTTGCTGAGGTGCCGGCGCCCGTTTTCCTGTTGCCAGGGAACCACGATCCCCTGGACGCCGGCTCGGTCTACCGTTCGCGCGCGTTCCTGGACCATCGGCCCGCTCACGTCACCGTGTTCGAAGGGGGAGAGCCCCTCACCTTGCGTCCGGGTCTCGAGCTGGTCGGAGCGCCCTGGATGTCCAAGCGGCCACTGCAGGACCTCGTCGGCCGCCGGGTCCGGGAGCTCCCACCCTGCCCGCCCGGTCTTTTGCGGATCTGTGTCGGCCACGGCGGCGTCGCCGAGTTCTCGGGCTCCCGCGACGACCCCTCCCAGATCGACATCGCAGAGGTGGAGCGCGCAATCGCGGAGGGCCGGATCCACTTCCTCGCGCTTGGGGACCGCCACTCGACCACAAGCGTCGGCAGCAGCGGCCGGATCTGGTATGCCGGGACGCCGGAGCCCACGGACTATGACGAGGTCGACCCGGGAAACGTCCTCGTGGTCGAGCTGGCACCGGATGGCGTAACCGTCGTACCGCGGCACGTGGGCAGATGGCGTTTCACCCTGCGCGAGCGCGTCGACCTTGCGAGCGCCGAGGACGTGGCCGCCCTCGAGGAGTGGCTCGATGCGCTCGACGCGAAGGATCGCTCGATCGTAAAGCTCCACCTGGCGGGCCAGCTCTCGTTGCGCTTGCGCGCGCGACTGGACGAAGCGCTCCATCATGCCCGGGAGCTGCTGGCCGCAGTGGAAGTGCGCGACGCCGTCGTGACCGTTCCCGACGACCATGACTTCAGCGAGATCGAGCTCGCGGGTTTTGCCCGCGTCGGGGTCGACGGCCTGCGAGCCGCCGCACAGGTGGGCGGAGAGGCCGGAGCCACCGCCCGCGATGCACTCGCTCTCCTCGTGCGACTCGCGGAGGCAAAGCCTTGAGGCTCCTGCGCCTACGCGTGCGCGCCTTTCGCGGCATCAACGAGCGCGAAGTCACGTTCGCCCCCGTCGGCGTGACGATCGTGCAAGGCCCGAACGAAGCCGGGAAGTCGAGTCTCGCCGAAGCCATCGATCTCCTGCTCGACGAGCCCGACTCGAGCCAGAAGGAGAAGGTGCGCGCGGTAAAACCCGTAGACCAAGATGCGGGAACGGAGATCGAACTTGAGGCGGAGGCAGGCGGCTACGCGCTCACCTATTTCAAGCGTTTTCACCGCGAGCGTGAAACGAAACTCACGATTCACAGGCCACGCGCCGAGGTGCTGACCGGGCGAGCGGCACATGAGCGCATGCTCGCGATCCTCGGCGAAAGCGTGGATCTTGATCTGTGGCGGGCACTTCGCATCGTACAAGGCGAAGGCATCCAACCGCTCAAACTGGGCCAGCAAACCTCTCTTGCGCGCGCCCTCGACCGCGCGGCGGGGGAGATGCCCGCGGGAGAACGCGAGGAGGATCTGTTCGCGCGCGTGCGCGCGGAATACCTGCTCTATCACACGCCGACCGGAAAAGACGCAAAGGTTCTCACCGAGGCCGCGGAATCCGAGCGCACGGCACGGGAGGAGGTTCTCGGCCTTAACGCCGAACGCTCTCGCTTCGAGGCGGACGTCGAGCGCGCGGCTCGGCTCTCCCGCGAGGTGGCGGCGTGCGAAGCTCGGGAGAGCGAACTTGCTCCTCGCGCCGCGGCGGCGGAGCGGTGTCTCGCCGATCTGCGGACGCTTCGCGCTGAAAGCGAACGCCTGGCCGCCAGCGCCGAAGCCGCCGAGGCAGCGCGCCGTGAGTGCGAAGCCGTTCTTGCAACACGGAGGAGCGCCCTCGACGAGTGCGCGCAGCGGGTACAAATCGAGCAGGCCCTGGCGGCTGAAGTCGCGGCTGCAGGGCCTGTCCTGGAGGAGGCGGAACGCGCCTTTGCACAGGCCGAAGCCGAAGAGCGCGCTGCGCGCGATGCGCTGGATCTGGCCGAATCGCTCGAGCGGCTTCGCCGAAGCGACGTCGAGTTCAAGCGTGGAGAGATCGAGCTCGAGCAGCTGCGCGAGCGCAAGCAGCGTTACGACGCCGCGCGGGAGGCCGCGGCACTTGCGGAAGACCTCTTGGCAAAAACGCGGGTGTCCGACGAGCTCATCGCAAAGATCAAACAAGCGCAGCTCGCGTGGGTGGAGTCACGGGCGCGCCTGGACGCAGGCGCTCCCATGGTCGAGCTCCATGCGCTGACCGATCTGGTGCCCGAGATTGAAGGGGCTCCCGAGCCCCTCGCGCAAGGCGAATCGCGGGTAGTGCGTGTTTCCGAATCCGTGCGCGTCGTCGTGCCGGGTGCGCTCGTGCTCACAGTGACATCGGGTGCAAGCGCAGCGAAGCTCGCCGAAGCGCTCGCCGAGGCGGAGACGCGCCTTGCGCGGCTGCTAGGCGCCGCAGGAGTTGCGGATCTCGCCCAGGCGGAGGCTGCCAACGAGGCGCGGCGCGAGGCTCTGCGCAGGAAGAGGGCGTTTGAGCGAGCCAAGCTCGATGAGCTCCGCGATCTCACGAGCGAGCGGCTCGAGGGCAAGCTCGCGGGATTGCAGCGCCGAGTTCCCGCCTATCCAGCCGAGCGAAGCGGCAGCGCCCCGCCGCTTCCCCCCGACCTCGATTCGGCCAAGGACGTTCACGCGGAGGCCGATCGTGCCTTCGGGGCCGCCAAGCTGCGCGCCAGCGCGGCGGAGGGTGCACTTCGCGCCGCGCGCGCAAAGCGCGAGGAGCGAACCCAAAAGCGGCGAGACGCCGAGGTGCGCCTTCGCGTCGCTGAGGAGGCGAGGCGCCAGGCGGAACGGGCGATCACGAACGCGCGCTCCAAGACGCCGGACGAAAAACTGGCCGCAGCGCTCGCCGAGGCTGCGGAGCGGGCCCGAGTTCGCGCGGCGGAGCTCGCGGCCGCGGAGGTCCGCCTGCTCGCGGTAGACCCCGAACGCCTCGAGCTGCGGGCCGAGGCGAACCTCGCGGCCCTTGCCAAGCTGCGCGCAGAACTCGATGCCGCGCGCACCGCTTCAGTCGCGCTGTCGGGCGAACTCGCCGGGCGAGGCGAGGCGGGCCTCCAGGAAAAGCTCGACGCCGCGCGGACACGCTACGAGCGCCTCGCGCGCGACGGCGGAGCACTCCGTCGGCGGGCAGCTGCGGCAAGGCTTCTCCACGATACTCTCCAGGCTGCCCGAATGCGTGCGCGGCAGGCCTACGCGGAACCGCTGCGCCGCCGGATCGAGGATCTTGGCTCCCTCGTCTTCGGCTCGGGCTTCCGCGTGGAGCTCGACGAGGAGCTGCGAGTCGCGACCCGGGTCCTTGACGGAGTTCCCGTGCCCTTCGACGCGTTGTCCGGTGGCGCCCGCGAGCAGATCTCGCTTGTCATGCGCCTTGCATCCGCGATGTGCGCGGCCGGAGAGGGCGGTGTGCCCGTCGTCCTCGACGACGCGCTCGGCTACACGGACCCGCTCCGCCTCGAAGCCATGGGCATCGTGCTCTCCCTGGCGGCACGCCTGTGTCAGATCATCGTGCTCACCTGTGTGCCCGATCGCTACCGTTACGTAGCGGGTGCGCGGGTGGTGTCGCTCGGCGAACCACGCTCCGTGTGATGCCCTACCTCGAGGGGCCGCTGCGTGCGGCCTTCGACGCCTGGCTCGAGGCCACACGCGGGCGCTACCTCCCACCGCTTACGTTTTCGGAAGTGCGCAAGGGCGTGCAGGCCCTCTCGTCGCTTTACGTCGAGCACCGATCGGGCGGGCATCTCGCGGCGCGCGCGACTGCGGGCGAAGGCAAACGCGCCGCGTTGGCCACCTACTACGCGCCCCTCCACTTCCTGATGACCCATCAGGCCTTGGGCGAGCTCGGCGGCGGGACTTTCCCCAGCGTCCGCGTCGTCCACGATCTCGGCTGCGGCACGGGCGCAGCGGGCGCTGCTGCGGCGACCCTGCTGTCGGGTCCCCCGGCCTTCCACGGGCTCGATCTCTCAAGCTGGGCCCTTGGCGAGGCCGCATTCACGGCGTGCGCCTTCGGCCTCAAGTCCCGCACACGCCGCGCAGCCTTGCCGGCGGCGCTCCCGCGCGCGGGCGCCGAGGATCTTCTCGTGCTGGGTTGGGCGGTGAACGAGCTCCATGCCGATCCTCGCGAGCAGCTGCTGCGGGGGATCGAAGCCGCGCTTGCGCGCGGCGCGCGACTTGTCGTGCTTGAGCCTCTGGCACTCTCGGCCGCGCCCTGGTGGCCAGCATGGGCCGAGCGCCTCGCCGTGCGGGGCGTCGAGGAAAAGACCCTGCGCTGCGCCCTCGATCTCCCGGCATGGATTCAGCAGATGGATCAAGCCTGCGGGCTCGATCATCGGGAGCTGCGCGCCCGCGTCCTGCTCGGTCCGCTCGGGACCAGGGCAGGGCCTAGAGTGAGGTCCAATCCTCCGCCTGCTCGAACGTAAAGGCCGCACGATAGAGCGCAGGCTCATCCCAGTGCCGACCCACGAGCATCATGCCCACCGGCAGGCCATCGCTCATGCCACAGGGCATGGAGAGCGCGGGGTGGTGGGTCACATCGAAGGGCTGCGTATTCGCGGTGTGCTCAAAGGCACGCTGAATCATTTCCTCACGGGAGGCTCCCCGCGCAGGCAGCCGCGTCGACTTGATCGGCGTCGTCGGCAGGAGCAGCAGATCGTGGTCCGCCAGAGCGGCGTCGTAGGCGGCGCGCAGCCTGCGACCGACGTTCAACGCCTTCGCGTAGTAGTGCTGGCCCGATTGTTGACGCGCGTGCACGCCGCAGAGCAGCGCAAGCTTGACCGTATCGGACAGCTCATTCGCGCGGCGTCTCCAGTTCCGATGGAAATCCATGTAGCTTGTGAGATACAGGTCCTCGCGGCCGAAGCCGAGACCGTCACCTGACACCATCATATGTTCGAGACCGGCCAAGGCGATCGCACTGCAAATCGGAGCGGACGTGAGGTGCATGGGGATCGAGACGTCCTCGACCTCAGCGCCGAGTTTCGTGAAGAGCCCCGCGGCGGCACGCACCTTGACGTCGACGTCGGGCTCGGAGTTTGCGTGGCCGAATCCTTCGCGCAGCACACCGATCCGCAGCCCGGCAACGCCTCCCCCGAGGAGCTGCGCGTAGGGATGCGTGACCGGGGCCTTCTGCCGAGCGTCGTAACCATCGGGACCTGCGATCACTTCAAGCAGCAGCGCGTTGTCGCGCACCGAGCGTGTCATGGGTCCGGCATGATCGAGCGTCACTTCCAAGGGAACGATTCCGGTGTAGGGAACGAGGCCGTGGGTGGGTTTTAGGCCGTAGATCCCGCAGAAGGAAGCGGGCATCCGGATGGAGCCGCCCTGATCACCTCCGATCGCCATGTCGGCCTCACCGGCCGCCACGAGGGCCGCGCAGCCCGACGACGAGCCGCCCGCGGAGTAGCCGTGGCGGCGGGGATTGTGCACATACCCCGTCGCATTGGTGTGACTGCCGCCGGACATGCAAAGACATTCGCAATGCGCTTTGCCGACGATCTCCCCTCCCGCGTCCAGGATCCGGGTCACGACCGTGGCATCGATTTCTGGCACGTATCCCTGGAGTGTGCGCGACCCGTTCATCATGGGGACGCCGGCCAGGAAGATGTTGTCCTTCAGAACCACCGTCTTTCCGGCGAGCCGTCCGCGCTCGCTGCCGCGCACGCGCGCCTTCACGTACCAGGCGTTGTACGGATTGTCCTCGGGCCTGGGCTGCACGACCGGCCCGCGCGGGTAGCTGGACGCCGGCAGCTCGTCCGGCATCGCCTCGAGCTCGGCGTAGGCGAGGCTCATCGGGCCGAGCATCCGCTCCCAGAACGCGACCTCTTCGCCCGCGGGCGTAAGACCGAGCTCCGCCGCGAGTCGCTCCAGTTCCTCGGCGCTCGGAGCTCTGACCTTCATGTCGCCCCTCCGCCAGCGGCGGGCTGCAGCCGCTTTTTCAGCACGTAATAGGTATGGCCGGGCGGATAGTTGCCGAGTTCCCCCACGACCTCGTAGCCGAAACGCGGATACCAGGTTGAACCCTGGAAGCTGAAGGTCTCGAGGAATACACCGATGCAGCCGCGCTCGCGCGCCAGCTCCTCAGCGGCGCGAAGCAGACGCGCGCCGTAACCGTGCCGGCGGAGCGGGGCGTCGACCCAGATCACCCGCACGTGGAACCACCCTCCCCAGATGTCCCCCACCACGCCGCCGACGACACCGTCGTTGTCATCCCGCAGAAAGTACGCGACCGGCATCCAGTCCCGCCGCCCGGTGACCTCCATGTTGTACTCGTCGATCTTTCGCTGGAGGCTTTGCGCGGGCGGAGAGTCGGCCGCAAGCTCGCGTTCGATGCGAAGCGCAGCGCTCACCGCGCTGCCGCCGTCCGGGGCCGGGCCGCCGGCTCCGCCGCGAGCACCGTTTGCACATCGTTGAGCAGGATCTGCGCGGACAAGAAGCTCGAACCGTAGATGGCGCGCACGTCCCCATGCGCGTCCACCAGGAACGCTTTCGTGAGGTGCTGCAAGAGACCGAGCCGCTCCCCGCCTGCTCCCACGAGAGGCAGAACGTCTTGGCCGTAGTCCGCCAGGACCGGCCGCAGCTCCGCCTCGTTCGGCGCGGTGAGGAAGCGCCAGTCGCTGCGTGGCCGCAGATGCCGGGCCAGCTCCGCCATGCGCTCAGGCGTGTCGTTCTCGGGGTCGAAGCTCACGGTCACAAGGCGCACGTGACGGGCGAGCGCAGGCCGCGCGGCGAGGCTCTCATCCACGCGCTTCCAGGTGGCGAGAGCTGCGGGACAGGCCGCACCATCGGTGCAGTGCTGATAGACGAACGACACCAGCGCAACCTGCCCGGGCGCGAGTCCGAGCAGCCGAACGCGGGCACCATGGGAATCGAGCAGCTCGTAGTCCGCGACGTGCTGGATGGGCGGAAGCTCGTAGGTTCCGGGGGCAGGCGGAGTGAAGAGCGCGCTCTCCGCGTGGGCCGAGAACGCACCAAAGAGGCCCGCGGCCAGAAGGCCGAGCCACTTCCGCGCCATGCGTCGCCCCCCTATCCGCCCTCGGCCGCCCGCGGCACGTCCTCCGGGCCGGCGGGCGACGGCCGCGCCGCCACGCGCCCGCGGTAGAAGTCGACGCTCCCGAAATTCATTTGGTGGGGACGCCCGAGCTTTGCGGCCTTGAAGTCGATGGCGAAGGTGGGAGCGAGCGTCTTCCCGTCCCAGTTGAAGGCCTTGAGAAACTGCTCGTCGTCCGCGCCGGTCTTGTCCCAATTGGAGAGGAGCGACGAGGTGAAGTAGATGCGCCTGCCGTCCCAGGACTGCGAGACCATGTTCAACTGGGAGCCGATCTTTTGCTCGAGCACGAGCACCGGTGCGCGCGGCTGGGACACGTCAAACACGCGCACGGTTCCATCCATAAAGGAATCCACGAACAGAAAGTGATCGTCGGTGGAGAGGCTGATGTCCACGGGCAGCGGGATTTTCGACGCGTCGCCGATCGGAGCGATCTCGAGGGCCTCGAAGGTCCCATCGTCCTTGCGGAAGATTCCCCAGAGCTTCGAGGTCAGGGCGCTCGAAGAAAACGCATAGTAGTGCTGCGGGGCGAGGGCCCAGCGGATCTCCAGCGGAGCGCCGGGTACGGCGAATGTTTGCAAAGGCTTTCGCGCGTGGAAATCCCACACGATCATCGCGTTCCCGAAGCGCTTCATGGCCTCCGCGTCGCCCATCAGCTCCGGCAGCTTCCGCATGTAGTTCGCGCGCCCGGTGAACGACGAGGTCACCATCCGGTTCAAGTTCGCGCTCACCCGCACGTCGTACCCATAGGGCGCAGCCTCGGGCATCCAGATCGTCCGGACGAATTTGCCTTGATTGCTGTACTCGACGAGCGCCGTCTTGCCGCCGTTGTCCTTGGCATTTGACAGGCCCGAGATCAGCATGCGGCCGGGAAGCGCATAGAAGGTGTGGGGACCGACGACGCCACCGCTGTCTTTCGTGAACGTCGCAATCGTCTTGACGAGCTTCGGCTGGGCGGGATCCGTGGCCACGTCGAACACGAAGATCGCGCTGTCGTCGAGGCCTCCCATCCACAGCTCGCGGCGATCGTCCGTGAACCCGCCATGGTGCACCTCGTGTCGACCCCCGACCGATACGCTCGACACCACCTTGCCGTAATCGGGCCGAGACGGGTTAGCGCCCACCGTCACGAGCTTGTCCGAGCCGTCTCCCATCCCCTCGACGCCCAACGTGAAGACGTAGACGAAGTCCTCCTGCCCCGTCACTTTCGGCAGATAGGGCGACTGGCAAGGTTCGTCCGCCAGGGTCGGCAGAGCGAAGCAGAAGAAAAGCGATGCAAAAACGGCGAGTCTCCCCCGCATCACAAACTCCTAATCCAGTCCGGCGACGCCGCAGATCTCTTCGAAGGCTTCCTCGGTGGCGACCACCACCTCGTGCAGATCCGGCAGGAGATCCCAGTCTGCAGTGAATCCCCAGCACAGCTTTCCTGCATAGCTGAATAGCACGACGCCAAGGCCGAGGTAGTCGATCAGCGGGAGCTGCCCATAGTTGTCATGCATGCGTGATCCCAGCAAATACAACGGCACCTGGGGTCCGGGCACGTTCGTCACCACAAGGTTGAAGGGAAGCGCACGAATCACCATGCGCGAGCCCAGGGACAGCAGCGTTGCAGGGGTCCAACCGGCGACGGTGGTCAGCACCTCGGCGCCGAGGGCGTGTTTCTCCTCCTTGAGCCGGATCGTCGTGTCGCGAATGCGTTCGAGACAAGCCTTGGGATCACGCTCTGCGAGCGGAAGGTCGACCATCCAGGCGGAAACGCGATTGCCGAGCGTGCCGCGCTCGTTCGTGCTGCGCACGCTCACGGGCGTCATCACGCGGAAATCGAGCCCTTCGACGCTGACATCCCGCGATTCGAGGTAGCGCCGCATGGCGCCCGCCACGATCGCCAGAACGACGTCGTTCAGCGAACCCCCGAGGCGTTTGCGCACCTCTTTCACGCGCCCAAGGTCCATCGCACACCAGTCGATCCGGCGGTGGGGCCCGATCGGCTTGTTGATGGGCGTATCCGAGACCGTGCGCAGCGAAGAGGACAGCGTGCTGCGGATCGCGCGTAGCATCGTGCGCAGGTCCGAGCGGGGATCTTCGGCGTCGCGGAGTACGCGGCGCAGGTCGAGCGCGGCATTGATCGGTGCACCAACCCGCCGCATCGTTTCGGAGATCGCCAGCTGGAGGCCACTCGGCGCGGGCCGGGGGACCCAGCGCGGTGCACGCTCGATCTTCTCCACCGGCTCGGGGGAGAGCAGGACCTCCAGCAGGTCGACGCTCGATACGCCATCCACCATGCAGTGGTGGATCTTCGTGACCATGGCAAAGCGATCCGCGCCTTCGAGGCCCTCCACGATCCACATCTCCCAGAGCGGCTTTGAGCGGTCGAGTTGCTGCGACACGATCCGACCGCACAGCCGCTTCAGCTGACGCGCGTCTCCGGGGCGGGGCAGGCTGGCGTGGCGAACGTGGTAGTGGATGTTGAAATGGGCATCGTCGATCCAGACCGGAGTCCCCTCGATCGGTGTCCAGGCGAGCCGCTGGCGATAGCGCGGAATGAGATGGAGACGCGATGACACGTACTCGCGGATCCGATCGATGTCGATCCCGCCGTCGGCCTTAAGCAGCGGGCCTGCTTCGAGCGTCGCGACGCCGCCCACATGCATGTGGCTCGTCGGCGTCTCGGCGAGGAGGAACGAGCGGTCCAGAAAGCTCAACCTGTCGTAGCTGGAGCGAGCCATTGGGGTCTCCGGGGCGTTGGGGGGGGCACTACATCACGACGGTCCGGCCCTCGAACGGCCAGCGACCGCGCGTAGCTTCGCGGAACGGACGCCACGCACCCTCGGCCTGGGCGAGGCGGTCCGCGACGACGTGGAGAGCCGCGGGATGATGGCCCATCCCGCAGTGACTGCTGCGAACCTCGATCGTTTCACGCAGGGGCCCGGGCTCCTCCGCGCAGCTCTGCCAGGCCACGATGCCGTCGCTGCGGCTCACGATTGCCGTCGTGGGAACAGGGAGCGGTTCCTGCGCCCGCGCGAGGATCTCCGGCATGGCTTGCTGCGCACGGGGAGCGCTCCAGAAAAAGCGACCCAGGCTGGTCGCGTGGAAGGCACGCAGCGGGCTCGCAAGCGTGATCACCTGCCTCACAGCACCGGGAGACCCGCGCGCAAGGGCGCGGGCGAACACCCCACCGAGACTCCAGCCCACGAGGCTGACCTTGCGTTCGTGGCGAAGCGCGAGATCGCGCAGGCGTGTTTCGAGCGCGGGCAAGACATCGGGCCAAGGCCCGAGATTGGTGCCGCGGCCCCAGCCGTGCGTCGTGTAGCCGCGACTGCGCAGGAAGGCGCGAAGCGGTCCGGTGCTGCGATCGCTCGCGAGAAAACCGGGCAGGACCATGACGGGATGCCCGTCGCCACGGGGGGAGAGAGCGAGCATGGGCCATGCTGCGACCAGGGCGCCAAGCTCGAGGACGGCCCGGCCCTCGAGGGCGAGGAGCGCCAGCGGCGGCGGAGAAATCGGCTGGGTCTCGGGCATCGAGCTCATGATACGCCGGGCGCAACACCGGCACATGCAGAGCGCAAAGGACGGCGTCTTCGGGAGGGCCCGCCTGCGTGCGCACCGCTCGAAAAGCGGTCCGCCGCCGGACCTTCAATCCCGGCCGCTTCTACGCTCCCCGCCGCGGATTCTCGGGACCCACGCCGGAATCCTCTTCGACCCGCACCCCTGGAACAGGCGTCATCTCCGGAGTGGCGACTGCACCCGCAGCGCGAAGCGCGTGCTCCAGCGGGGTCAGGTCCGGGTCCGGCCAGAGCGCGATAATCGTCCCCCCATCGCCTGCCCCTGCGAGCTTCGCGCCGAGCGCGCCGGCGTGAAGCGCCGCCGCGATCAGCTTCTCGTTCGACTCGCCTGAGCCGCCGAAGCTTCGCTGCAAGTCGTGGTTCTCGTTCATCAGCTCCCCGAAGCGCCGAAGATTGTCGGTCAACAGGGCAACCTTCCCCTCGCGTGCAAGCTCTGCCATGCGCGCATAGCCGGCGACGATCTCACGATCCCCCGCGAGCCAACGCTCCCGGATCGGCTTGTGAACAGAGCTCGAGCTGTGTCGCACGCCGGTCACCCCGAGGGCGAAGGGGAGGGAAGGAACGAGCCCGTCGAGCGCCTCCACGGTGGCATAGCGCGGCGGGTGGAAGACTTCTCCGTGGGCCTTGCCGCGGAAGTCGAGATATCGGAGCCCGCCGAACACCGCCATATACTGATCCCCAAACCCGCACACAACGCCGATCCGTGTCGATTCGATGTGGCGTGCGAGCTCCGCGACCGCGTGGGGCCTGAGTGCCCGGCGCTGCCATGCCAGGCACGCGCGCAGCAGCGCCACCACGAGTGCGGTCGAACCCGCAAGGCCGCTCTGGAGCGGGATCTCGCTCTTCCACTCAATCCGGCAAGGGGGAAAGAGCGGACCGACTTCCGCGAGCACGGCGCGGGCGAGATCGAACAGGTCCCCGCGCAGCTCGAGCTCGCGCGGACTCGCAATCCTGCATTCTTGGTCCGCGTTCGCGAGAAGAAGCTCCGGCGCTTCCACGAGCGTGACCCACGCCCGAAGCCTGACCGAGCACGAAATCTGCGAGCCGCCGTATTGGTCCGTCGGATTCCCGAGAACACCAGCGCGGCCGGGTGCAGAGACGACGAGACGACGGGGCAGCGGCATCGACCCAAGGGTGCCAGCACGTCGCCCCCACCGGAAGGGGACTCACCACGCGCTTGGCGTTGGGACGCAAGGGCGGGGCGCGCCTGGATGCGTCCGTCCGGAAGCGAGCCGGGGGACGGAAGGCCCCATGCCCTCACTCGGGCGTGTAGCGCCGCGCGATGGCTTCCATCCCTTCAAGACCCAGCAGCCTTGCCAGGTCCTCCACACGGTCGAGCGCTGGTCCGCCCGCGATCTCTCCGGTCGCAGCGAGCTCTTCCATGGCGGTACGCATGCGGTCCCACGCCGCGAGCAGCGTTCCGATGTGAAGCATCAGCTTGAAGCCACAGGCCGCCACCTCCGCCACCGGGAGCTGTCCGTTGTAGACGAGCGGTATGCCCTCGAGCTGCCGCGCGTAACGCTGCATGTCCCCGCGCGTGCGGATCCCGTCCACAAAGACGAGGTCCGCACCCGCGTCGCGGTAGGCGCGTGCTCGGCACACCGCTTCCTCCCAGCCATGGGGTGCCAGGGCGTCGGTGCGAGCAATCACCACAAAGTCTGGGTCGCCCCGGGCGTCGCAGGCTGCCCGGAGCTTGGGCAGCATCTCCTCGAGCGAGATCACCTGCTTGCCCGCGAGGAAACCGCAGCGTTTCGGCCACACCTGGTCCTCAAGGTGAAGGCCTGCAGCACCGGCCCTCTCGTACTCGCGTACGGTGTGCCAGACGTTCACGGGATTGCCGTAGCCGGTGTCTGCGTCGCACACCACGGGCACGCCGGCGGCGCGCACGAGCACGCGGACATTCTCTACCATCTCAGAGAGACCCAGCAGACCAACGTCCGGTAGCCCGCGGGCAGCGGCAGTCCCAAAGCCCGTCATGTACACGGCTTCAAAGCCCGCTGCAGCGGCGAGCTTCGCTTGGAGGCCGTCAAACACAAAGGGCGCCACGACCAGCGGCCGAATCCGCAAGAGCTCGCGCAGGCGCGCTCCCGGCGTTGTCATGGGAGACTCACGCGCAGGCGCGCTCGACCTTCGCGACCGAGGCGCACCGTGAGGGCAAAGGAACCGGTCTCGCGATCGTGCGCGATTCCCTCCTCGCCCGCAGGCGCTCCCTCACGGACGGCAAGCACCCTGCGGTCTCCGGGACACCAGGCGGTGGCGTGGCCCGGCGGCCTCGCACTCCAGCCCCGGATCTCGACTTTTTCGAGAGGTGCCCCGAGCAGGTCGAAGCGCAGCTCGCCCGCCTCCACTTCGATCTCCGTGATGCGCTGATCTCCAACCGTCGTCCACTTCGACACGTCGCCGAAGAGCGTGATTTCACCGGGGAGCAGCGGACACACCACGCGATAGTCAAAATCCTGGAACGGAAGCTGTACGTCCCATCCGCCGTCGGCGTCCAGCCGGGTCCACACCCGCCTGCGCCAGTCGTAGAGAATCACCGCGCCCTCGGGCCGAGCCACGCCGAGATCGGCAAGCTCGACGCGGAAGGCGATCGGCTCCTTCGCGCGCCATGCGTTCAGCGAAACCACATAGTTCCAGCGCCCTGCCGGGTGGAGGGAGTATGTCTCTCCCACGAGGGGCGCCTTCTCAAAAAAGGCACTCTTGCCAAAACAGCGGTCGCAAGCTGCGATCGGAACGTCGGGCTTCACAAGCACACCATCCGGGCGGCAGCTTCGCAGCACGATCTCACGGTCCGTGTGGCCCAGGCGATCCCCAATACCGACCGGACCCGCGGATAGACTGGCGAGGAGCGACTCCGCCTCCACGTATTTCTCGCCGGGTCCAAGACCCGTCTCCCCGTGCGTCAGGAATACGTCCTTGTACGGGTGCAAGCCGAGGGCGCGCGCGAAGGCATTGCCGTGCAGGAACCAGACCCAGTTGAGTCCGTTGTCGAATACGTATCGGTAGTCGCCGCTGGTCCGTATCGAGGTGACATGATGGAGCGTCACGGTCTGGAGCCAGTCGGCAGGGGTGCCCATGCACCATTGCAGCGTGAGGCCGTGTTCACCCGCCGCCCGGTCCAGTCCTTCCTGCCAGGCGCGTGCACGGCCCGGAGCCTCACGCAGCCCGCGGATCCCAAAGAAGGACTCGACCAGCCAGTCTTGCTCGTAGGTGATGGCACCCCACGCAGCGGCCTGCGCCATCAGCACTTCAAACCAGCCCGGGTCACGGGGATGTGCGTAGGCGCCGTCGATCCACGCCGGGTGCTCCTCGAAGTACGGGGAGATGCGGGAGAAATGGCGGCTGTGAAAGGTGAGCGGGAGATTCCCCACGCGGCTTCGAAGCCCGTGCAGTCCATCGGGGAAGACATCCTCGCGCGGCTCCCAGCGAAGCATGCCGGTCGGCGGAACCACCGATGCACCCTCCACGGACACCGGACGCGGCTTTTCGTGCGGATAGAACCAAGAGTCAATCTGCACGGAACGGATTGGAACCTCCTTGGCGTGAAGGGTTTCGACGACGCGCTCGAGCGTCGCCGGGTAGTCGAGGCCAGGTTCGGTGCGGTAGTAGTAGACCGATCCATTGTCCGTCCAGTATGAGAGCTTTCCCAAGCCGTCGTCACGATAACGCGTAGGGCGCAGCGTGCCGTAGCGTCGCAGCAGGTAGCCGCACCAAGCCTCGAGGGCAGCTCGCGGCCCAGGCGCGGCCCAGACCCCAAGCTCGCTCGCGAAGCCCGCAGGCACCGTCGCGAGGTCTCCGTGCCACCCGCAGCGCACACCGTCCGCTGCGTCCTGCGCGGTCCGCGGCAGGGCAATCGTCTGCTCGTGAAAGTGATTGAGGGAGCCGAGCAAAAGGGTTCGGCCGCCGGGCGCAAGGAAGACGAGTGGCATCGCCACCGGCGGCCGGTGTCCAGCCCGGGTGTAGCCCCCGCAGGCAGCGTCGCCGAAGAGCGGAATCGCGAACTCGGTCCATTGGTGTGCGTAGCTGCGCAGGCCGCCCGGAGCGCCGTTTGCGGACCGGGCGAGCGGCATGAGCGTGGGCCAGGCGACGGACGTACGTTCGAAAGCGCCGGTCGCAAGCTTGGAAAGCTCGGCCGCGGCCTCGATGCCAAAGATCAGAACGGGGAGGTCTCGATAGGCTCGCACCGTCGTGAGCAGAGGCAGTGGGAGCTCGGGCCACGCCAGGGCATGGCCGCGATAGGCACCGAGCCCGTCCGCTCCCTCGAAGTCCTTGACCCGCGGTGAGATGCCGCGCACCCCGGGCAGCTCAGGCGCCCGGGCGCTCACGTACACGGCGCCGCCGTGTTCCACGCGCAGCGCGATCGGCCCGAGCCAGTCAGGCTCGCCCCAGGCGATGCGGAAAGCGCCCTCCTCGAGGGGCTGCACTGCGAGACCACCTCCCGCTTTCAGTCCGGTTTGCCCGCGCGCGGGCCCTCGCGACGGCTCCTCTTTCACGTGATCTTGCCCTCGAGCGACGAGAAATCGATCGCGCAGGCGAGGGAGGGCCAAGCAGGCGCCTTGTAGAAACGACGGCCTGCGCATGCCGGCGGCACGGCGGAGCTCCCCTTCTCGCATCCAAAGAACTCGATGAGGCGATTTCCCGCGTTCGGCTCGAAGCAGGCGGCCCGCGGGCCCTCGGCCGAGAGTGCGGCCGCGCCACACACGAGAAGCGGGAGGCCGAGCCAGCCCATGTTGTCTCCCTTCCGGGCGCGGGACGCCCATTCTAATCTCCTGCTTTCGCCAGCTGCCACGGACCTCGGGCGTGCGAGCGTGGTGGGCTTGCAAGAGAGACGGGGGACCCGATGCCCGAGATTCGAGAACTCACGAGCGGGTTGCGCTTTCCCGAAGGCCCGGTCGTACTTCCCGACGGGAGCATTCTTGTGGTCGAGATCGCGGGCGGCGTTTTGACCCGCGTCGCGAAGGACGGGAGAAAGACCGTCGTGGCAAAGCCCGGTGGCGGTCCGAACGGCGCCGCCATGGGACCGGATGGAAAGATCTATGTCACCAACAACGGCGGAAGCTTTTCCTGGCACAACGTCGGCGGGCTCACCGTGCCGGGTCCAACGCCCCCCGATCACCGCAGCGGCCGGATTGAGCGCATCGACGTCGAGACTGGAAAAGTCGAAGTGATCTACGACTCCTGTGACGGTCGCTCGCTGCGCGGACCCAACGACCTCGTCTTCGATTCCACGGGCGGGTTCTGGTTCACCGATCACGGTACGACCCAAGAGCGCTCGAAGGACCGCACCGGTGTCTTCTACGCCAAGGCGGACGGCTCTTCGATTCGTGAGGTCATCTTTCCGCTGGATTCGCCCAATGGCGTGGGGCTCTCCCCCGATCAGCGCCGCGTGTACGTCGCCGAGACGCACACCGGTCGGGTCTGGGCGTGGGAGGTGCCAAAACCGGGCGAGATCGTTCATGCGGCCGGCTTCGGACCGTCGGGCGGTACGCTCCTCGTCGGGCTGCCGGGCTTCCAGCTCTTCGACTCCCTCGCCGTCGACGGCGAGGGTTGGGTGTGCGTGGCGACGCTCGTGAACGGCGGCATCACGGCGGTTTCTCCAGATAGCGCCCGCGTAGAGCACACCCCGACCGGGGATCCGCTCACCACGAACATTTGCTTTGGCGGGCCAGGACTGCGCACGGCCTATGTCACCCTCTCTGGCACAGGGCGCCTGATCAGCTTTGAGTGGCCGCGTCCGGGGCTCAAGCTGGCCTATTAGACCCGAGCGGACCTAGCGTGGGAAGCGGGCGAACTCGTTGATGCGAATCGGTGTGGTGAGCGACACGCACAACCACCTGCGCAATGTCGAGCGCATCGTCGAGCTCTTCCACGCCGCAGACGTTGAGCGTGTGATCCACACTGGCGATATCACACAGCCGAAGACACTCGCCGCGTTCTCGGCCCTGCGGATTCCGCTCTGCGGCGTCTACGGCAACAACGACCTTGAACGGGAGGGTCTCGAGCGAGCGGCGCGCCAATACGGTATGACGCTGCGTGACCCCCCGTTCGAACTCGTCCTGGCGTCACGCCGAATCGTGGTGGTGCATGACCCTCGCGACCTCGAGCGGCTTTCCACGCGTTCGTATGACGTGGCCTTGCACGGACATGTACACCGCCGCGTGATCGAGCGGACACAGGGTCGGCTCGTCTTTAACCCCGGAGAATGTGCGGGACACCTTCGAGGCCACAACGCGGTGGGAGTCGTCGATCTCGTGAGTCTCGACAAAGAGATCCTGAGATTCTGAGCAAAAAACGCGCCCGAAATCTGGAGGGGCCGCGCTCGGAGCGGGCTGCCCACGCGGCTCCAAGCCTCCACGTTCCTCCCCGAACGCGGCCCCGGCGCAAGCTCCACGACCCCCGAGGCCGCGTCCATCCGGGACCGACGCCGCGGCGCCCGCGCCCTTTCAGGCACTCGGGCCGAGCGCGGCCGGCCCGGCTTCGACTCTTCGAGGCGCCCCTCGCCCCCGAAAAGCGACCTGCCGCGGGATTGTGCGCCCCATCCCATTTCCCACCCCGCTGCGCGTCGAAGAGCCTTTCGCCGCGAGCGGTCCGCCGAGGAGGGCGGGCGCCGCCCGGTGTCCCGGCGTTCCGCAGGGGGTTGCCTCGGAGGAGCGCCTCGCACACGTCGGGGGGGCATCACGACGGGTCGCTCGGTCAAGAATCCTCCTGCGTCCGACCGATAGGCCCCGGGGATGGCCCCTGGGCTGCGAGAGGAGAGCCGCGCCGTGGCCGAGCCGAAGAGCGGGACGAACCGCGAAGCAGGAGGTGTGCGCGAAGCGGCGGGGGAGCCGCGAACCGCTCTCTCCCTAGACGAGCTCCTCGACCTTCTCCAGCGCGAGCGCCTCATCTCGGGGCCGGCTGTGGAGGATGTGAGGTCGCGCGCGATCACGCTGCGCAGCCGTGTGCTCAAAGAGCGCGTAGGCTCCGTACGCTCCCAGACCGCCGCCCGTTACGACGTTTCGCCCGCCGAGATTGTGTCGGCTGCGGCGCTTCCCCATCCCGGCCGACCCCAGCGCAAGCTTGACGAGGAAGCAATCGCCGAGTGCCTCGCGCAGGCGACGGGGATCGCGTACCTCAAGATCGACCCGCTGCGCCTGCGGAGCGACCTCATCACGAAGACGCTCTCCCGTCCCTTCGCCCGCCATCATGTCGTGATCCCCGTGGGCGAGGAGGGGGACACCCTTACGCTCGCGATCGCCGACCCCTTCGACAGCACGCTGCGCGAGTCGCTTCAAGGCCTGGTTCGAAGGCCCCTGCGTTACGTGGTGGCCTCCAAGCGCGACGTGCTGGCGGTGATCGATCGCGTCTATGGCTTCCGCTCGAGCATCTCCGAGGCCGAGCGCACGCTGGGACCGGGCGCACGCGGCGCGCTGGTGGAACTCGTGCAACTGCGCTCGAACGACGAGCTCGCGACCCAAAACGACGAACACGTGATCGCGGCGGTCGACTACCTGCTGGGCTACGCCTTCGACCAGCGCGCCTCGGACGTCCACCTCGAACCGCGGACAGGCGACGGTGTGATCCGTTTTCGGATCGACGGAATCCTCCACGACATCGAGGTCATTCCGCTCCCCGTACACGGCGCGATCACCTCACGGGTCAAGGTGCTTGCGCGGATGAACATTGCCGAGCGCCGGCGACCCCAGGACGGACGCATCAAGACGCAACGCGCCGATCGGGAGGTGGAGCTGCGGGTCTCGAGCCTCGCGACTGCCTTTGGGGAGAAGGTCGTGATCCGCGTCTTTGACCCGAGTATTCTGGCTGCCGATCTGCACGACCTCGGCTTCGACGTGGCCGAGCGCGAACGCTACGAGCGCTGGATCACCTCGCCCTCCGGACTCATCCTGGTGACCGGTCCGACCGGTTCCGGGAAAACGACGACGCTCTACTCGACGCTCCGCTACCTCTCCGGCCCGGAGATCAACATTACGACGGTCGAGGATCCGATCGAAATGATCGATCCTCGGTTCTGCCAGGTGCAGGTCAATCCGCAGATCGATGTCACCTTCGCTTCCGCATTGCGTTCCATCCTGCGCCAGGATCCCGACATCATCATGGTGGGTGAGATCCGGGACAGCGAGACGGCGCACATGGCGGTGCAGGCGGCGCTGACCGGTCACCTTGTGTTCTCGACGGTGCATACGCGGGATGCAGCCGGTGCGGTGACACGCCTGGTCGAGCTGGGCGTTGAGCGCTTCCTGCTTTCGAGTGTGCTGCGTGGCGTGGTCGCGCAACGCCTGCTCCGCAAGATCTGCAGCCACTGCGGCGTCGACACAACGCTCTCTCCCCAGCAGGTCGCAGCTCTCGGGCTCAAGGTTCCGGTCGAGCGCCGCGAGCGGCTGCGCGTTCGCTTCGGCGAGGGCTGCGTGGAATGCCGTCACACCGGCCTCTACGGCCGCACCGGCGTGTTTGAGATGCTGGACGTGGGTCGTCGCGTCCAGACGCTCATCAATGAGGACAAGGGCGCTGCGGAGATAGCCCACGCGGGTCGCCTCGAGGGCATGGAGACGCTACGCGACGGCGCGCTCCGCAAGCTCGCGGAGGGCATCACTCCCTTCGAGGAAGTGATCCGCGTGACGGCGGACTGCGGGTGAGCGCACGCGCCGTGGATCCGGCCGAGGAGCTCGCCCTCCTGGTTCGCACGGGGTGGCGTCTCATCGTCCTTGACACATTCGAGGAGGAGCGGGCGCTGCGCATGCTCGAGCGCGTGGCCGCTGCCTGTGAACGCAGGCTCATCGTGTGGTCCATCGCCTCCGGTCTGGGTGACGAAGGAGCCGGCGCCGGATCGCTCGATGCCGGGCTCCAGGCGATTGAATCGCTGAGTGAGCCTGCCCTCATCGCGTTGCTCGATCCGCAGCGCAGTGCGCAGGGCGACATTGCCGCGCGCCGTCTGCGAGATCTCCTGCCGCTTCTCGCCAAGCGGCGCCAGTGTGTGGTGGGGCTCGGGCCCGGCCTGGAGTTCTCGACCGAGCTGGGGCGCGAAGCGGCGTTCGTTGAGCTTCCGCTGCCTCGCGCCCAAGAGCTCGAGCCCGTTTTTCGCAGGCTCCGCGAGGGCGCGGGCGACGGCCCGGTGACGTCAGCGGAGAACGCAGTTCTTTCCGCAGCCGCGCGCGCGGCCCTGGGCCTGACTTCCGGGGAGGCGATCCGAGTCTTCCGCAAGGCGTGCGCGCGGGCCGGTGCGCTCGACACCTCGGCTGTGTCCTGGATCGTGCGCGAGAAGCGCCAGGCGCTCCGTCGCACGCCCGCCCTCTCCTTTCATGACGCGGACCTCTCCCTCGAGGACGTGGGCGGCCTTTCCGAGCTCAAGCGCTGGCTGCGGGAGCGACGCCGCGCATTTGCGGAGGAGGCGGAAAAGTTCGGCCTCCCCACACCGCGCGGCCTGCTTCTTCTCGGCGTTCAAGGCTGCGGCAAGTCGCTCTGCGCTAAGGCTGTCGCACGGGAGTGGCAGTTTCCGCTCCTCCGGCTCGACCTCGCTGCCGCGTTCGGGAGCCGAGAACGCAGCGTCGAAGCGACGGTCCGAGAGGCTGTGGCAGTCGCCGAATCCCTCGCGCCCGCAGTCCTGTGGATCGATGAAATTGAGAAGGGCTTCGCGGCCTCTGCTGCGGATCCGCGCACCACGCGCGTCTTCGGTGCATTCCTCACCTGGCTCTCCGAGAAACAGTCTCCTGTCTTCGTGGTGGCGACGGCCAATGACGTCGCGAGCCTCCCGCCCGAGCTGCTGCGACGTGGGCGCTTCGATGAGCTCTTCTTTGTGGACCTGCCAAGCCCCGCGGAGCGCGTCGAGATCCTGGCCATCCACCTGCGAAAGCGCGGCCGTGATCCCCGGCAGTTCCCGCTGGACGATCTCGCGACAGAGGCGGAGCGGCTTTCGGGCGCAGAGCTCGAGCAGGTCGTGATTGCTGGGCTCTACACGGCGTTCTCCGAGAGTCGTGACCTCATCGCCGCGGATCTGTCCAACGCGATCCAGGAGACCGTTCCCCTCTACGACACGTACGAGGAGCGCATCAAGGAGCTGCGTGACTGGGCGCGACACCGCGCGCGGCCAGCGACCCTCGACGTGCGGGCCGTAGATCTCTTCCAACGGGCCTAGGAGCTCTCGGGCCGCGCTGCACCCACCGTGCGATCCCACGAAGGAGCTTTCGGTGCGAGGAATTCGCGGCATCGGAATCACACTCTTGTTTTGCTTTCTCGCACTTCCCGTGCACGCGGCCGACGTCGTCCGGATCTACAAGGTTCAGCATCGCACCGCCGAGGAGCTTCTCCCGCTTGTGCAGACTGCGATGGCAAGAGAGGGGTCCGTCGAAGCCGATGGCGGAAGCAATACGTTGGTGCTCGCGGGATCGAGTGAGGCTGTCGCGGCGGCACTCCTGCTTCTCTCCAAAGTGGATCGTCCGGAACGCTCGGTGGTCCTGCGCTACCAGTCGCGTCGCTTGCGGGAACTCGAAGGCCAAGGCATCCACGTCGACTGGAGTGGCGCGCTGGGTCAGGTGCGCGTGGGCAGTCTCGGCTTCCCGGGTGACGGCAGCGGGGTCGGAATCCATGCGGCGGGCAACGCGGGCGCGCGGGAGAGCGATCTTGCGGGAGAGGTCCGCATCTTGGAAGGCCGGAGTGCGAGCATCATGACCGGCCAATCGGTACCCGTGACGACGCGGCGCGTCCAAGCCGGAGCGTCAGGCCCCACAGTCACCCGGTCGACGATGTTCGTCTCGGCGGAATCGGGTTTCGAGGCGCAACCGAGGATCCTCGGCGATGGCCGCATCCAGGTGGAGCTGCGGCCCATCGATGCTCACCTTCGTGCCGGTGCCCGCGTGGCCTATTCGACGTCCGCCACAACGGTTGTGCTGGAGCCGGGGAAGACTGTGGCCCTTGGTGGTCTCTCACAGGATGCGGATGCGCGGAGCTCAAACCTCGCCGCGGGCACCGGATCCTCGCAGCGTGAGGACGAGACACTCCTTCTCTTGACGGCGACCGTCGAGTAGCCCGCAGTCTCAAGTGCGGACCCGGTCAGCTTGCAATGCTGCCGGCTTTTTCGCATCCGCCGCCGAACATCGGGTAGGATGAGCGAAGCCAAAGGGGGAAGCCGGCGTGAAAGTCGGGATGGCGGTGATCTTCCAGAATCCCGGTGACGCGCGACCCGATCGCGACGTCTACGTGGACGAGCTTCGCCTTGCCGACCTCGCCGAGCCCCTCGGCTTCGACTCGATCTGGAGCGTCGAGCACCATTTCACCGACTATACGATGGTCCCCGATGTCCTCCAGCTTCTGTCTTACCTCGCGGGGCGCACGCACCGGGTGCAGCTCGGCTCGATGGTCGTCGTCCTTCCCTGGCACGATCCACTGCGGGTCGCGGAGCAGGTCGCGCTGCTCGACAACCTGTCCGGCGGCCGCTTGCTCCTTGGGATCGGGCGTGGCGCCGGACGCGTTGAGTTTGAGGGCTTCCGCGTGTCGATGAGCGAGTCGCGTGAGCGCTTCGTGGAGTCGGCGGAGATGATCCTGCGCGGCCTCGAGAAGGGGTTCTGTGAGTCCAGCGGCAAGTTCGTCCAGCAGACACGGAAGCCCTTACGCCCCTCGCCCTTGCGGTCGTTCCGCGGCAGGACCTACGCGGCCGCAGTCTCGCCGGAATCGGTTCGTATCATGGCGGAACTCGGCGTCGGCATCCTCATCATCCCGCAGAAGCCATGGGAGACCATCGCGGCTGAGCTCACGGAATACCGCATTCTCTACCGCCAGCTAAATGGCGACGCTGCACCGCCCACGATCGCGGCCGGCTGGACCTTCTGCGACCAGGACGAGGGCCGTGCCCGTGAGCAGGCAGAACGCTGGATCGGAAGCTACTGGCGAACGGTCCTGCGCCACTACGAGCTCGGCGGCGATCACTTTGCGCGCGAGAAGGGGTACGAGTTCTACGGGAGAATGTCGGATGCGGTCGCTCGCCATGGCGCGGACGGAGTCACCGACTTCTTCTTGAGCCTTCAGGTGTGGGGCACGCCGGAGCAATGCTTCCACAAGGTGAAGGAGATCCGTGCGCGTGTAGGCTGCGACACGTTCGTCGGCGTCTTTTCCTACGCCGGCATGCCGCCTGCCGAAGCAGAGCGCAACACCCGTCTTTTCGCGAAGGAGGTTATGCCCGAACTCCAGCGGCTGGCTCGTGAATGAGCTCGGCCGCCGCAACCGCGTCCGATCCGATCGATGCGGCGCGGGCTTTGGTACCTCGCCTTCGCGCCCTCTCCCCACGGATTGAGCGCGAGCGGCGGCTCCCCCTTGATGTCGTCGCGGAACTCGCCGCGACCGGTCTTTTCGCGTTGTGTATCCCCCGATCTCTCCAGGGCGAAGAGGCGTCGCCGATAACGCTCATTCGTGTGATCGAAGAGCTCGCGGTTGGGGACGCGGCCGCGGCGTGGTGCGTGATGATCGGGGCAACCAGCGGGCTCGTCGCGGGATGGCTGGACAAGACGGCGGCCCACGAGATCTTCGCACGCGCGCCCGAGGCGGTGGCCGGCGGAGTCTTCGCTCCCGCCGGCCGGGCGGTCGCCGTATCCGGCGGGTATCGCGTGACGGGCCGCTGGGCCTTCGCGAGTGGTTGCCAACACTGCGCGTGGCTGATGGGGGGATGCGCGGTCGAAGACAATGGCGTCTCGCGGTCGCGCGAGCGCGGAATCCCGGACTCCCGGATGATGATCTTCCCAGCTGCCGAGGCGCACGTTCATGACACCTGGAGGGTGGTCGGACTGTGCGGTACCGGGAGCCATGACATCGAGGTCCACGACCTGTTCGTTCCAGAGGAGCGCTCCGTCTCTCTCTTGAGCGATCGCCCCCGCGAGACGGGTCCGCTTTATCACTTTCCCGTCTTCGGTCTGCTGGCGATCGGCGTGAGTGCTGTGGCGCTCGGCCTGGCCCGCGCCGCAATCGACGAGTTCGCACTGCTGGCGGCCTCCAAGCGACCTACGGGAAGCGCGCGCATCCTTGCCGAACGGCCCGCGGTGCAAGTGGACGTCGCGCGCGCAGAAGTGGGGATCAGTGCTGCCCGATCCTACCTGCTCGAAATCGTGGAAGCCGCTTATGAATGCGCGCGCCAGCGCGCGGAAGTGCCCCTCGCCCTGCGGGCGCGCATTCGGCTCGCCGCGACCCACGCGACGCTCAACGCGGCGAAGGCGGTCGATCAGATGTACCAGGCCGCGGGAAGCACCGCCATCTATGACATGAGCCCCCTGCAGCGTTATTTTCGCGACGTTCACGTCGTGACGCAGCACATGGCTGTGGCTCCCGCCACTCTGGAGCTCGCGGGCCGCATCCTGCTCGGTCTCGACACCGACACCTCGATGCTCTAGCCGCGGTGGCCGCGTGCCCGAGCTCCCCGATCTCACCGTCTACTGCGAAGCCCTCCGCGCACGGCTGCGCGGCGCAACGCTCGAGCGAGCGCGCGTCCTCGGCGTGGCGTTCTTGCGCTCCGTCGATCCGCCGCTCTCGATCGTAGAGGGCGGTGTCGTGGTGGACGTGCATCGACTCGGCAAGCGAGTGGTCCTCGAATTTGAGCAAGAACTCGTTTTGGTGATTCACCTCATGATCGCCGGACGTTTTCGCTGGAAACCGCGCGGCGCCAAACCGCCGGGCAAGATCGGCCTTGCGACATTCGATTTTTCCTCCGGCACATTGCAGATCACGGAAGCCAGCACCAAAAAGCGTGCGACGCTTCACGTTGCACGAGGAAGGGAATCCTTGCGGGCACATGACCCGGGTGGACTCGAGGTCCTCAACTGCGGCCTCGAGGACTTTCGCCGCGCACTGCTGAAGGAGAATCGCACCCTAAAGCGCGTACTCACGGACCCTCACGCATTCAGCGGCATTGGGAATGCGTATTCCGACGAGATCCTGCACTGCGCCCGCCTCTCGCCGGTCAAGCTCACCGGGCGCCTGAACGATGCCGAGATCTCGCGCCTTTTCGAAGCGACGCGCATCACCCTGTCGGAGTGGACAGACCGGCTGCGGCGCGAAGCGGCGGGGCGCTTCCCGGAGAAAGTTACGGCCTTCCGGCCTGGGATGGCCGTGCACGGTCGGTACCGCGAAGCCTGTCCGGAATGCGGCTCGCCGGTCCAGCGCATCGTGCACGCGGAAAACGAAACGAACTATTGTGCCCGCTGCCAAACCGGGGGGCGGCTGCTGGCCGACCGCGCGCTTTCGCGGCTTCTCAAGGCAGACTGGCCGCGAACGCTCGAGGAGTGGGAAGATCGCCACTGGACGGGTCGACGCTGAACCCGAGGGCGCCGCTTTCGCCGAGGATGGAGTGGAGATACCGGCGATGCACGAGCAGGAGGCGCACGCGCAGGAACGCTAACCCTGCGTTCGAGAGGTCTCCTTCTGGATCGCAAACGCGAGTTCCTCTCCGGCGGCGAGGAGTCGTTCTGCGGCGTCCGACTGGAAGGTGGACGTCAACACTTCATAGCTCTCGTCTGCATTCGAATCCGAAAAGTTGCGCTCGTGAGGCAGGTAGCGCAGCCAGCCGTTTGCGATTGAGAGGATTCCCGACGGTGCGCCTTTGCAAAGCGCCCCGACCCGTCTCTTCCAATCGAGTCCCACGTCGACCGTTGGCTCAAAAGGGAGGGCAAGGAGCCAGAGAGGACCGAAGCGCAGGACCTGGATCTCGACCTCGGCTGTGAGGCCGCCCGCGAACCACGAGGCTTGGCGGTCCCGGAGGTCGCGGCGCACCTTTGTAACGCGGGCGCGGCGCTCGTCCGCCGGCAGAGTACGCGTTCGGTCGTAGGCGAGTCGAAAGAGATCTTGCGATTGAATCCGGGTAGCGGGATCGAGGCCGAGGGTCTGCAGCGCTGCCGACCGGCTCGCGGCGAGCCGCTCCCTGCGCTCCGCCTCGGATCTCGCGCCGGGACGGGCAACAAGAGGTATCGATCGCGCAGCGCTGCCGATCTCGGCCACCGCCGTGGTCGTGATGCGTGCGGCCGCGTGCGCGACGGCCGTACCGATCTCGTCCCCTAGCCGCTCCATTTCCTCAAAGCCAACGCCGATGCTTCGTCCCTCGAACGCCACATCCTGGAGGCCCCGGGTGTGCGGATCCACATCGCCATGTGCACCCAGGGCGAAGATGGCGAGGACACCGGGCATTTCCGTTTCGATCCTGCGCGACGCCGCCCCCGGCCAGTCCGCCGAATAGGCGAGGTTGTCGTGTCCGAGAGCCGTAGGGTGACATCCATGGATGTAAAGAACGGCGAGCGGCGTCCCGGACTCACGATCCACCCGCAGAATGCACACCTCGCGGTCGACGGGCCCGTCGGCCCGCCGGCGGTTTCGCCCGATCCGCGATTCGGTGGATCCTGTGCCAAGGCGAGCCGGCGCCGCGCCCGCCACTGCCTCCTCGCCCGCTCGCTGCGCTGCGTCGAGCAGAAGCGCCACGGAGCTGGGGGTGGCGTGGCCGTTCAGAGCCTCGCTAAGGCCGGTGTCTGGACCCGAGTGTGTGTGGGTGCACGTCATCGCGATGCGTTCGAACGCTACCCCGGTGCGCGCAGCCAGCCGGTGGCGCAGCGCTCGCGCCTGGGAGGGAGCGAGCAGGCACAAATCGAGAACCAATAGGAGACAGTCGGACGGTCCGGCCAGATAGAGGGCACGCGCGAACAGTGGGTCGTGGAGAGCGGTCGCATGACCGATGCGAGCGCCATACCCCATCATGGGCAGGCCAACGGGAGTCGGAAGCTGCACGCGCGCGATCCCGGCGCGGAGCGGGAGGGTCACGGCTTCTGCTTTAGCCGAGGAAGCCCTTGACTGCCGCGAGCCACGCAACGGGATTCTCGAGCGGCGCCAAGTGGCCACACGCTGGGATCACCTCGAGGCGCGCCCCCGGGATCAGCTTGGCGTACTTCTCGCCGTACTCGAGCGGTACCACCCGATCGTTCGCACCCCAAAGGCACAGGGTCTGCGCGGTCACGCGATGCAAGATGCTTTCGAGTCGAGGGTCGTGGAGAAGCGGATTCCATCCAATCTTCGCCGTCGCGGCGAAGGCATTCATGATGTTGATCAGCATCTCATCCGGCAACTCGACGTTCCCCGGCATCACCATCAACTGGGCCGCGGGACAGTTCGCGTCGTGGAAGAGCAAACTCCGCAACCGTTCCGGAAATCGCGTGTCGATCGCGAAAATGTCGGCGATGGGCTTCTCCCTCACCCAAATGCCGCACGCGCTGGCGAGTACAAGCTTCGAAACGCGCTGAGGAAGGCGAGCCGCGAGTTCCGCCGCGATCCAGCCCCCAAGCGAGAGGCCGACCACATCGACCGACTCCCAGCCCATCACGTCGAGGTAGGAGTGGTAGTGTTCGACCATGTCCTCGATATCGCGGATTTGATCGATTCCCTCGGAGCTCAAGAACCCGGGGTGCGCCGGCGCGTGCAGCTCACGTCCTTGGGCGAGTGCAGAAAGATGCGGAAGCCAGATTGCCTCGCCCATCGCACTGTGCAGATAGAGCAAGGGACGGCCCTCCCCACCGCGGATCTCATGGGTCTTTCGACCGAGCACTTGGATCGTCGTCGTCGTATTCTGCATCGGACTCCTCGCGCTCCTGCTACTTCCGCTCGTCCGGGAACGGTGTCGCGGCGGGCATCGGCCGGGTGGTGTTGGGCAGTTCCTTGTTGACCCGCGGCATCACCGCTTCCGCGTAGCGCCGAGCGTTCTCCCGCGCCTGCGCGGAGGGCATGCTGCCTAGCTGGAACAACCCGAGCATGTTCCCGCAACCGATCTCCGAAGCGTGCTCAACGATCTTCTCCGCCACGGTTTCGGGACTTCCGACAATTGCAAAACAGCCCTTCTCGACGTCTTCCCAGCTCTCACAGCCGTTGATAAAGGTCTTGCCGTCTTTCAGCGACCGGAAGACACGGAGTGCCGATTTGACTGAGGTGTAGCCCGGAGGCGCGAGCGTGAGCCCGGGGATCAGTTTGTTCTTGAAATACCAGAAGTGCTCTTCAAACTCGCGGCGAGCCTTGGCGTCCGTCTCGGCAACATAGATGGGCATCAAAAGACCCATCTGCTCGGGATGCGCCTGGTAGCCCTCCTTCTCGCAGCACTCGCGGAAAAGCGCGTAATTTTTCTTGAAGAAGTCGATGTGGAAGTAGGGAATGCCCATGTAGGCGTAGCGACGCTTCGCCACGAACTCCATGGTTTCGAGGGAGCCGGCACCGGGAATCCAAATTGGCGGATGCGGCTTCTGGAGGGGACGCGGGAACACGTTCACGTAGCGCAGTTTGTAGTGCTCCCCGTAGAACTCGAATGGACCGGGCTGCGTCCAGGCGCGCATGATGAGCTCGTGGGCCTCCGCGAAACGCGTGCGAGCCTCTGTGGGATTGATCGAGAACGAGAAGTACTCGGGCCCGCCGCCAATCACCTGCCCAGAGATGATTCGTCCCCCGGAGATCACGTCGAGCATCGCGATCTCCTCCGCCACACGCGTCGGTGGGTTGTAAAGAGGAAGTGCGTTTCCAACCACCGCAATCTTGATGCGCCGGGTCCTCATCACCAGCATCGACGCAATGAGATTCGGTGAAGGCATGAGCCCATACACGTTCTGGTGGTGCTCGTTTACGCACACCCCATCGAAGCCGAGGGGTTCGGCTTCGGCGAGCTGATCGATGTAGTCGTTGTAGTAGCCGTGCGCCTTCTCCGGGTCGAAGAGCGAGTTGGGCGCCCAGACCCACGCAGATTCATGCGTCTTCTCAAAGTCATGGGGCAGCTCTCGGTAAGGCATCAGGTGGAAGAGGAAATGCTTCATCCCGTTCTCCTTCGCGAAGTTGCCGCCCCTCTTAGGCCGTGGAGGGCAAACTGAGTACAGACGCGAGCCGCTTCGGTGGGTGTGAGGTCGCGTCGGGACAGCATCTGCCGTCCGACCAGCATTGCCGAGCCGACCATCGCGGCAGCCAGCGCATGGGCCTCTGCTTGACCGATCCCGGGAGCGAGGTCGGGGAGCAGATCTTCGCGAAGTTCGCGAACCGCGGGAGCAGTCTCCCGGGCCTGCGCGTCGTCTTGAAGCTGCCAAAGTTGGCGCTCGAGCACGGCAAACAGGGGACGCTCCTCGGCCACAAACTCGAAATAGGCCAAGTAGGCCCGATGGATCCTCTCCTCGAAGGGCAGGTTGCGATCGCGTCGCACCCGGCGCAGTCGGCGCCGCAAGGCCGCCGCGGCCTCCGCCGCTACCGCGGCGAAGATCTGCTCCTTACTCCGGAAGTATTCGTAGAAGGTTCCGACCGAGAGCCCACTTGCGCGGACGATGTCGCGCACGCACGTATCCTCGAAGTCGCGTTCCGCGAAGACCTTGCGCGCGGACTCCAGCAAGCGCGCGCGGTTGCGGGCTTTGGTCAGCTCGCGCTTGCCGGTTCGGAGGGGGGTCGGCCCACGCGGCATGAAGTCGACGGTAGCGTCGATTTCGACAGACCGTCAATGAACCTCGCAGAACTCCCATTCACTCCTTAGAAACTCCCATTCACTCCTTAGAGGATCTGGCCTCCGTCCACGACGAGCGTGTGACCGGTGATCCAGCTGGCAGCATCCGAGGCCAGGAACACCACCGCGTTCGCAACCTCCTCTGGGGTCCCGAGGCGCTTGAAGGGGATCCCCTTCAGCGTCGCCTCATACATCTTGGGATTCATGCTCTTGATCGCCGCCCAGCTTCCACCCGGAAACTCAATGGCACCCGGCGCTATCGCGTTCACCCGGATATTTTTCCCCGCAAGGGTGCGTGCCATGGACTTGGCGTGACTGATCACGGCAGCCTTCACGGCACCGTAGGGCACGGTGATGCCGGCCTCGAGGCCGGAAATCGACGAGATATTGACGATGGCGCCGCCGCCCGCCTCGGCCATCCAAGGGGCCACGCGCCAAGTCGCCCGAACCGTCGCCATCATGTCGACCTTGAATCCCTGCTCCCAGCCCTGCTCGTTGTCCATGACCCCAAAGCCCGACGCATTGTTGATGAGCACGTGCACCCGTCCGAGGGCATCTCGCGCACCGTCGAGAAAGCTCTCCAACGAAGCCTTGTCGGAGACGTCGCACGTCGAGGAGTGCACTTTGGCACCGAGCGCGGACAGCTCAGCCGTCGTCCTCTCGAGAGACTCCGCGCCACGAGCGCAGATCGCGACCTGCGCGCCCTCGCGTGCGAACGCGAGGGCTACCGATCTTCCGATTCCCTTGCTGCCACCGGTGACGACCACACCCTTACCCAAGAAACCAAGATCCATGCGATCCTCCCTGGCGCGTGCGCGCCACTTGGCAGTCGATCCGCAGATAGTGCGGTGAGTATGGCGTCGGCGCCCGCCCGACGGAGGATCTTTCTTCGATGACACTCTCCGTGCTGACGCAGAACCTCTGGCACGACATGGGACCCTGGCCGCAGCGGACCAAGCTCCTGCGGCTGTGGATCGAAGGCCTGAACCCCGACCTGATCGGCTTTCAGGAGGTACTGTGCGGCCCCGGGCGTGACCTCGCCGCCGAAGTTCTGCAGGACGCCGGCTACCACCTCGAATTCGTACCGGCCATGCGCTTCTGGAACGACCAGCGCCTCGAGTTCGGCAACGCCATCGCGAGCCGCTGGCCGATCCTGGACCGCGAGTCGATCCCGCTCCCCCATGGCGAGGACGGAGAACGCCGCTCGGCGCTCAGCGTGACCGTCGATGCACCCGTGGGTCCGGTCTCGTTCACGTGCACACACCTGAACTGGAAGTTCCAGCACGGGGAGATCCGGGAGCGCCAGGTGGTGGCGCTGGCCGACCTGGTTCTCCGGCGGCGCCCGAAAGGCGGATTCCCTCCGATCCTGGTCGGCGACTTTAATGCGGAGCCCGACTCGTCGGAGATCCGATTCTTGACAGGGCTCGAGTCGCTCGGCGGGCGCAGCGTCTATTTCCACGATTCCTGGCGCGTCGCCGGTGTGCGGCGCGCCGACCTGGAGGCAGGCTTTACCTGGTGCAACCGCAACCCGTACGCGCGCGCGAATCTCGAGCCGGACCGCCGCATCGACTACATCTTCGCGGGCTTCCCGAAGCGCGACGGGGTAGGCCTCCTCGAGACGTGCCACGTGGTATGCGACGAGCCGCAGAACGGCGTGTGGCCGAGTGATCACTTCGGCGTCTATGCCGAGCTCCGCACGACTCCGATATCGTCGTTGCCAGAGGGGCGGCGGCTCAAGAAGTGACGCGAGCTGCGTCTCCGGCTTTCCGAAGGGCTGCGATGCGTTGCAAAGACCGGCAACGGTGACGGCGTTCCGTCGCCGGTCGGGAGGCATCGCGCAGCTGAAGCTCCAGGGATTGCAACCGCGGCTCTATCCGGCTCCAGCGTTCGAGCCCTGTTGAGGCGGCACTCAGCTCGCCAAACGCCGTCGTCAGCCTGGGAGGCCGACCCCCATGCCCCCCCCACCCCCCACGACCGACTCGCGCCCGTATCGAGGGGCACCACCCGCCGGGGGGGCGCTCGCTAAGGGCCGCGAGCCTCTTCTCGCACTCCTTCCCGCCGATCCATCGCTCGCCGCGGCGGGCGGGGGTGGAGCGTGGACCCATCGAGGGCGCGGAACGGAAATCCCTCGTTTCAGCTTTCGTAGAGGATCGCGTCAGGCTTCGGACGATTCGGGCTCATCGGCTCGGGATTCACTCCGCCCTTCCAGCCATGTTCCGTACGCTCGGATAGGCAACACGCCCCGATCTGCAACGCAGGCAGACGGCAGCAACGACCCGTGTCTCCCGTCACATCGAAGTATTGCGCGATTTTCTGGTGCTCCGCATCACTCAGTCCCCTAGGCGGCGCGTCGATCTGGAACTCAAACGGAGGTCCAGACGATGAAACGCTTGAAGCGAGGAGCCGTCTGTTGCGCGCTGTCCACCCTGGGGCTCGCGCTCGCGGGCTGCGATTCCAGCTGGCTGACTGTCTCGATCGCTGACTTCCAATCGAAGGAGGTCCAGGGAGTATGGATTTCGCGCTCTTCGACAACGACCGGCACGTTCACGCATGACATGCAAGTGCCCGTTCAGGCCGGGAGTGGCATGTTCCAGAACGTCCTGGATTCAAGCGGCCAGCCGCAATCGTTGGCCGTCACTGCGCAGCCGGACCCCGCCAATCCCGATCACGTCATCGTTAAGATCGGCGTCTTCGCGCCGAGCGTCTCGAGCTATGTCAAGGTGAGCACGTACAATGCGGTTGGAGAATCTCCACTGTCCGCCGCCGACACGACTCTTTGAACTGCGGCGGGCGAGACGTTCGGCCCTAGCCAGGGGCCTCCCGCCGCAGACCTGTCGGTGCGGACCGCGATGCGTCGTCGCCCTCCCGCGAGAGGGGGCGGGGTAGGCCGACCCACGCGAGGCGCCCCGGGTGAAAAGGGGGTTTTTACACCTAGAATTCTATAGAGTGTTTCTACGCTATATAATGTCGCACACGGTGCCGACGAGACCCCACAGCGACGGTCGCCGCCCCGGTCCCAGCGGGGTTGCGCACCGCGCCCGCTCCACGATTGCGCCCATGCGGAGCTCAGATCGAGGACGTGACGCCTTTCGAGGGTGGCCTCGACGAGCGTGACCTCATGCGGCAAAGCACTAGAGATCCGGGCGGCGAGAAGAAGACCCGCACGGTTACTTTTGCCCTGCGTTAAGAGCGGTTGGGCGTCTTGTACCCATTCGCAGAGCGTGGTATGCGTGCGAAGCCCGACTCGCGGTGCAGAAAGGTCCTGGAAAGATAGACCGAGTCAGAGGCGGCGCTGGAGTCTGCGACCGGGAAGACAGCACGTCGGCAAGTAGCTCTCCCGATCGGAAATGACATGAATGGCGGACAAGCAGCGCTCGACGCATGGTTTGGCGCTGGCTCCTGAACCCAATCGGGCTTGTTCCCGGGCGTACGCCGCGATCCCAATCAGCCCCCGACCCAATCCGGAGAACTTGGATGAGCCGCGCAAAGGTCGCCATTCTAAGGACGAGGCCAGAAACCGTCTTCGAAGACTATCACCGGCTCATGAACCTGGCGGACTATCAGTCGGTCATCGCGCGGGACGCGGACACCGCGCTCAAGATCAACATCAGCTGGCACTTCTTCTTCCCTGGCAGCTCGACTGTGCCGTGGCAGCTCGATGGCGTGATCCGAGCGATGAAGCGTGACGGGTACCGCGCGGATCTGATTCACGGCTGCCACAACCGTACGGTCGTGATCGACGCCCATCTCGGCGAGCGCGAGAACAAGCAGCTCAACGTGATCCAGGCGCATGGCCTGCGCAACATCCATCTCTACGAGGGCGAGCCATGGATTAACGTGCGGGAGGCGGTGGGTGACCTGGCCGAGAAGTTCCTCGTCCTCAACAGGGTCTACCCGGACGGCTTCGCGATTCCGCAGCGCTTCATCGGCGAGAACATCATCCACCTGCCCACGGTGAAGACGCATGTCTTCACCACCACGACGGGCGCGATGAAGAACGCCTTTGGCGGCCTCTTGAACGAGCATCGACACTGGACCCATGAGGTGATCCACGAAACACTGGTGGACCTGCTCATGATCCAGAAGCACATCCATCGCGGAATCTTCGCCGTGATGGATGGGACGTTTGCCGGCGACGGGCCGGGACCCCGCTGCATGACCCCAAAGGTGAAGAACGTGATCCTGGCCAGCAGCGATCAGGTCGCGATCGACGCCACCGCCGCCCGGCTCATGGGCTTCGATCCCATGTCGATCCACTACATCCGAACGGCCCATGAGCTGGGTCTCGGCTGCGGAGACCCACGGGACATCGAGATGGTCGGGGATGAGAGTGCGGCGGCGGAGAATTGGCACTTCGACGGGCCGCACAAGCAGACGACCTTCGCCAGCCGGATGCAGCACCAGATCTATTGGGGTCGCCTGAAGGGGAGCCTCGAGTGGAGCCTCAAGACATGGCTGGCGCCTTGGGCATACATCGCGAGCGTGCTTTATCACGACAGCTTCTGGTACCCGACGCAGGCGAAGCGGCAGATGGCGACGGTGCTGGCGAGCGACTGGGGTCGTCTCTTCCAGAACTGGGAAAAGCTCACGCCCAGCGAACGGGGCTTCGAGAGCGTAGGAGACGAGCCGGCCGAGCTCTCGCTGATGGGCGCCGCAGCCTGGCGCGAGAGCCTCAAGATCCTTCGCACGTGCATCCGCGAGGCGCCCGAGTTCCGCCTGTTGAAGAAGCAGTCGCACGGACTGGGGTGACCGTGGCCGTGTCGGGGGCCGGCCCCTGCTCGCCCTTCGCTCGAGAAGGGCTCGCGAAGAGGACGGTCACGAACAAGACGGTCACCACCTCGGCCATGCTCATCCACACGAAGAGCTCATCCGAGATGGGCATGCTGCGCCGAATCGCCTGAGTAACAGCGGCGAGAGTGCACACGGCGACGCCCGCCATCTCGCGGCGTATCCAGAGCAGGGCGAGCCCCAGGAGAGCGGCGTGGTAGTAACAGGTGAGTTGGGTCGCGATGGGGATCGCGCCTGTTCCGAGTGCCAGCACGACCCAGTCGTCCTGGTGCGGAAGCGCGCGAATCAGCAGCGCCGTGTAGAGGGCCGCGATCGCGGCGAAGATCCACCACCGCTCCGCGAATTGGCGGCGCTGAGCGAGCTTCCACACGAGGTAGGGGTCCGCCGCCTGCGGCCTCTCGAGCACGCTGGCGCGCGAGCTGGAGTCGTATGCCAGGACGGTGCGCAGGCCCATCTGGTTCAGCAGCGGCGTGGCGAGGAGCTTGCGGCTGTTCGCAGCGAAGCCCGTCCAAGCCGCAGGACCGCTCCACCCTGTGGCGAGCGGCAGCAGGAGCACTAGCGCGAGCACGCAGCCTCCCGCGAAGCGCAGGTGGTCGCGCGAGGGCCGCAGGGTGTGCGCGCGAAGGGCGGCGACCCCGCTCTTTAGGACGAGCGCGGCCGCGGCGAAGCCCGGGAAAACGCGCAGGAGCGCGGAGAAGGTGACGAGCGCTCCCGCCACGGCTGGGCGTCTGCGGTCGAGAGCGGCGATCGCGAGCACGAGCGCCACCAACCAATCCTGGCGCAGGAAGCTGCCCCCAGTCCATGTGAAGTCGGCAAAGCCGTTTGTGCCCCAGAACACGGCCGCGACGCACGCGGCACGCCAACCGAAGGTCCACACAACGCCGAGCCACATCGCGAGAAGGAGCACGGGATCAAGCAGAGAGAGTGCAAAGAACCAGCTTTCGGCACCGCGGTGGGCGCTAGCGAAGAACCGTCCCGCAAGGAGCCAGACCGGTGAGCCGTTAAAACCGTGGTCCATCTGCAGCCGGCGCCACTCGCTCACGGGAAGTTGTGCGCGAAACCACGCAATATCCTCCGTGAACATCGTCCAGCGTTCGGGCGAGAAGTGCGCCTTACAGTGCGGAGGATCAAGGGCGAGCTCCGTGCCACGTTCCAAGATGTTGGTCTCGAGGTTGCGCACGCGCCGCCCTACAAGGTTGTCGCCGAGACCCGCCTCGATGTCGGCGATCACCGTGCAGACGTACAGCCGCTCGTAGCCGAGCTCGGGGAAATACTTCGCGCCGACGAAATAGTGATAGCCATCGTGCAGATGGACGTAGCGGGGAACGGAGAAGAAGTTCCACCAGCCGACTCCTCCCAAAATCCCCAGCACCAGCAGGAACCCGTCGCGCGTTCGGCGGAACGCAGCCGCGTGCCCGGTTCGGCGAAGGATCAGGCCGGCCAGCAGGAGCGCCGCGGTCGCCGCGGCTACTCCGATCTTCAGAGTCGCAGCCGCCTCGGGCGCCAGCCAGACGCCGGAGCTCACGATGTACTGCCCGGGCAGGCACGCGTCCAATGGCGTCGTCGCATGAGGTCGAGTATCTCATCCGATCGACGGGAGGTCGAAACGGAGGCCATCGTGGCCTGGCAAATTCTTGAGGCGTACGTGCACGCGCTCTCCGCGGTGCCGGCTCCCTGCTGGGTTGCGCTGCTGCTCGCTCCGTTGCTTGTATGGCTTCATTGGCGCGACGAAGCACACCCTGGTCCACGTTGGCCAGGCCAGCTGCTGCTCGCGCTCCTCGTCGCCGCGGGAACCGTCTGGGCCTGGCATCTCCGGTGGGTGGGCGACGACGCCTACATCTCGTTCCGATACGCACGGAATCTGGTCGAAGGCAACGGGCTGGTGTTCAACCTGGGCGAGCGGGTCGAGGGGTACACGAACTTCCTCTGGACGCTGCTGATCGCCGGCGGGCTGGCGCTCGGTGTGCATCCCGCGCAAGGGAGCGTGCTCCTCGGTCTGCTCTGCTTCGCGATTGTCCTCTCGACCCTGCAACGCCTGACGGCACTCGAGATCGCGCGCGAGCCAGCCGGACTCCGCCCGCGCTGGCCGGGCCTCGCCGTCCCGCTCGCGGCCGGTGGCTACGTGTTGGCGAGCTTCGCAACCTCGGGGTTGGAGACGATGTTCGCGGCGATGCTGGTCCTGCTCTCTCTGGAGGAGGCAGAGCGGCGGAGACCGTTCGCATCGGGGTTGCTGGGAATCGCCGCGACGCTCGCCCATCCAGATCACGGGATCTTCTTCGTCGCCCTGGGAGCTGCCTTGGTCATGGGTCGCGCGCCGCTACGAGCGCTCGTTCGCTACGCACTCCCGTTCGTCGTGGTCTTTGTGCCGTACTTCCTCTGGCGCTGGCAGTACTATGGAGATCTCCTTCCCAACACGTTCTATGCCAAGTCGGCCGACCGCGCCTACTTCGGTCAGGGAGGCGTCTTCCTCCTCGTGAACGGCCTGGCGATGGGCCTGTGGGCGATGCTCCCGCTCACACTGGTTGGCTGTCTAGCCTACCGTCGCACGCTCCTCGTGCGTTTCTGTGCGATCGGCATTCCTGTCTATCTATTCTACACGGCGAAGATCGGCGGCGACTTCATGCTCGGCAGGCTCCTGGTCACGCCCGCGCTGCTGATCATCGTGCTGGCCGGACTGGGCTTCGAGCGGCTGCTCCGGGAGCGCGAGCGGCTGCAGGCTTCGGCGCTGGGCGCGCTGGCGCTGACCGCCGTCCTGCCCGTCGCACTGATCCAGCCGGGCGCCAAGACCTGGTTCATCTCCGACGAGCGAACGTTCTACCCGCTCACGACCTTCGCGCCACCGTACGTGGCTTCACGCTACTCGAAGGAAGCTGCGACCCTCGAGCGGCAACTTCTCGCGCAAGGTCTGAGGCCAAAGCTCGCAACGGATTGCGTCGGCATCGTTGGCTACGAGACCGATCTTCCGCTGTTCGACCTACTCGGACTTACGAGCCGAGAAGTGGCGCGAACGCCGATCGGCCGCCGGAAACGGCCCGGCCACGAAAAGGTCGCCAGTCCGGCTCAGATCCTCGAGTCCGGCGCGCAGCTCTCCAAGCTCCCGGTCTTTCCGGAGCCGTATGCCGCGACGACGCAAGTGAGGCTCGACGATTTCCTCTACTACCTAACGGCATACACGCCAGAACTCGGGGAGCCTCTGGTGCGGGCCGGAAGAGCCCGCGACCCGCGGGCGGTCCTCGCGCGCATGGCGGAAGCGCTTCCGCTGCGCAGCCCGTGGGCGCGGGCCTGCGACGTCTGGTTCGCACGCGAGTACTACTTTCGGCATAACGCAGACCCTGAGTTGGTGGATCGCTGGGCCGATGCGCTGACCCCTGGCCTTGCGCGCGACGAGGCAACGGCGCTGTTGCTCGAGGGGCGTGCGCTGGAGTCTCTCGGCTATGGGCGCGTGGGCGGCTTTGACTTTGACGGCGAACTCCCCGACTGGCAGCGCGAGGGCCACGCTTTCGAAACGAGTCCCGTGCACGGACCGGTACCGGATCAGGAGAGTGTGGGGAACCGATCCCGTGGCTTCGTGAATAGCTTCCTGCCGGACATCGGCGACCGCGCGGTGGGCCGGTTGGTCTCCCCTCCATTTGTCCTGGCAGGAGATCTCGTCACGCTGCAGGTGGGCGGCGGCGATCACGGCGTGCGCGCGGATCTCCTGGTGGATGGTGAGCCTGTGCGAAGTACATCCGGATGCGGGAGTGAGATCCTCCGGCGGGAAGTGTGGGACGTCCGCGCGTTCCGCGGCCGCACGGCCTCCCTCCAGATCGTCGATGAGCGGCGCGATCCCGGTGGACACATCCTTGTGGACGATTTCGCGGTGTGGGCGAAGCGCGGCCCTGACACGCCGTAGCAGGCCGAAGCGCGCCGAGTTCCGAGTTTCGCGGCGCCTCGCTGGATCGAGGGAGAGACATCGTCGCGATTCAGTGGCAGGCGGGGGGGCCGAACGCGATCCACGCGAGGGCAGCAAGTACCCCATCGCCGTTCTCAAGACGTACATTCCTCAACGCAGCTCTTGTCCTCGTCCCGGAACGCCCGATATCCTCGTTGCCAGCATGAAGACCATCGACCTGCGCAGCGACACGGTAACCCGCCCCACACCCGCCATGCGCGAGGCGATGACCCGAGCCGAGGTGGGAGACGACGTCTATGGCGAGGATCCCAGCGTAAATCTCCTCCAGGAGCGAATCGCTCGGCTGCTCGGTAAGGAAGCGGCGCTCTTCGTGCCTTCCGGGACGATGGCGAACCAGCTTGCCATCCGGGCGCAGACCCAACACGGCGACGTCGTCCTCGCTGGAGAGCACGCCCACGTGCTGCTGTACGAATCGGGAGCGGCCGCGGCTATTTCCGGCGTACAGATCGAGACTCTCGGTGTAGGGGGTTTCTTCGATGGTGATGATGTGCGGGCGGCTCTCCACCCACGCGACCATCACTATGCGCCGACCACCCTGGTAGCGATGGAGAATACGCACACCGTGTCGGGCGGCCGAGTCTTCGCGCTCGAGCGCATGCGCGGTGTCGCGCAAGCCGCGCGCGAGTGCGGTCTGCGCTTGCACCTCGACGGTGCGCGACTCTGGAACGCAGTCGTGGCTACGGGGATTCCCGCCGCCAGCTGGGCAGCGCCCTTCGACTCGGTCTCCTGTTGCCTCTCGAAAGGTCTCGGGGCGCCTGTGGGTTCCGTGGTGAGCGCCAGCGCGGAGATCGTCGAACGCATGCATCGATATCGAAAAATGTTTGGCGGCGGCATGCGCCAGGCCGGCATTCTGGCCGCCGCAGGTCTCTACGCCCTGGATCACCACGTGACGCGCCTGGCCGATGACCATACCCATGCGCGCAGGCTCTCGGCCGGACTTCGGGAACTCGGGCTCAAAGTCAGAAACGAGCCCGACACGAACATGGTTCTTTTCGAATTCGACGATGTCGGCGGCTTCGCACGTGCGACCCGATCGCGGAACCTCCTGATCGATCCGATTGCACCGGGCACCCTGCGCGCCGTGACCCATCTCGACGTCGATGCCGCTGACGTCGAGGATGCTCTCGCGCGCATCGCCGAGGTACTTCCCGAAGTCCGTGGCAACGCCACGCGTCAAGGTCGCTAAGGCGGCTTGTTCATACAGACGAAGGAGACGAGATGATGCGACGCGACCTCTTTAGCGAAGAACATGAGCTCTTCCGCGCTCAGTTTCGACGCTTCGCCGAGAAAGAGATTGAGCCCAAAATTGCCGGTTGGAATGCGCGAGGAATGTCTGACCGGGAGACGTGGCGGCGCTGCGGTGAAGAGGGTTTCCTCGGCGCGAACCAACCGGAGGCGTATGGCGGCGCTGGGGGCGACTTTCTCTATGATGCGATCGTCATGGAGGAACTCGCGCGCCTCCGCGCTCATGCGCTGATGATTTCACTCCACTCTGACATCTGCATGCCTTACATCACAACCTATGGCACTGCGGATCAGAAGCGGCGCTACCTGCCAGGGACCATCGCTGGCACAATCCTCCTCGGCATCGCGATGACGGAACCCGGAACGGGATCCGATCTCGCGAACGTGCAAACGAAGGCGATCCGGGATAGCGACCACTACGTCCTAAACGGCTCGAAGACGTTCATCTCGAATGGGCAGATCGGGGATCTGTTTATCGTTGTCGCGAAGACGAATCCCGACGCACAGCCTCCTCATAAGGGGATCAGCCTCATCTTGGTCGAGGCCGCGACCCCGGGCTTCGTGCGCGGGCGCAAGCTGGACAAGGTCGGCCTCAAGGGACAGGACACGAGTGAGCTTTTCTTCCAGGACTGCAGAGTTCCGGCCTCAAATCTGCTCGGTCGCGAGGGCCAGGGCTTCCGCATGCTGATGGAGAAGCTTCAGCAGGAGCGTTTGTGCATCGGTGTCGCCTCTCTCGCATCCTGCCGGCGCACGCTCGAGGACACGATTTCCTACGTGCGCGAACGCCACGTCTTTTGCAAACCGATCGCCGCGTTTCAGAATACTCAGTTCAAACTGGCGGAGCTCGCGACCGAGGTCGAGGTGGGTCAGGCTTTCATCGATCGCCTGCTCGTCGCCCATGTGCGTGGCGAAGAAATCGTCTCCGAGGTTTCCATGGCGAAGTGGTGGAGCACGGACCTCCAGAAAAGACTGACAAGCGACTGCCTTCAGCTGCACGGCGGCTATGGCTTCATGCACGAGTACCCTGTCGCGACCGACTATGAGGACGCAGCCGTGCAGTCGATCTATGCCGGTACGAACGAGATCATGAAGGTGATCATCGCGAAGCGGATGGGACTCGCCTAGAGCTTTACTGCAGGTGTGCGCGCAGGAACCCGGCCATCTCTTCGATCGATTTCGCTCCCGCGTCGAGGCCCGGAAAGAGCATGAAGTCGTGGGGCATGCCAGGATAGGTCAAGAGCGTGGCTTCTCGCCCGGAGCTCAGCAACTTCTGGCCGAATGCAACCCCATCGTCGTAAAGCGGGTCGATCGTGCCTACGACCACGCAGGTCGGCGGGAACTTCGAGAGGTCGCCGCGCAGCGGCGAAATGAACGGGTTCGCCCAGCTCGCCCGCGGTGCGTAGGATTCGCAGAAAAATCTCATCGTGGCGTCGTCGAGAATCAGATCCCCCGGTCCGAACCTGCGCGCGGACGCTGAGTCAAGCGCAAGGTCGAGATCCGTCACCGGGCAGATCATGAGGTTGGCAGTGGGTGGCCTCTCGGCCGCAGCCAGGAGCCGCAAGGTCGTCGCGGCCGTGAGATTGCCTCCGGCGGAGTCGCCGCCTAGAAAAATGCGCCGGCCGTCCCCGCCAACCCGCGCCGCGTTCTCACGTACCCAGCGGAACGCCGCCACGCAGTCGTCCAGCGCGGCGGGATAAGGCTGCTCCGGCGCAAGCCGATAGTCAATGCTCACCACCACGACGCCCGCCGAGACGCAAAGCTCCTTCGTGAGCTTGGCGTGAGTCTCTGGAGAGAGGATCACCCAGCCCCCACCGTGCAGGTACACGAGCACCGGCCTTTTGGCCCCGGTTCCGGGCGGATGGAACACCCGGACTCGGAGGGGCTGTCCTTTCGGGCCCGGGATCCGCAGCTCGTCCTCACGCTCCACGTTCGGGGCGTTCGCGTTGAGCAGCGCAGAGAAGGCGGCCGTCTCCGCGCGCATGGCTCCGGCTTCGAGCACGCGCTGCGACGGCCGCGCGGCTCGCATGAGATCAAAAAGCTGCCTGACCTGAGCGTCCAGCGGCTCGCGCGGATCCGACATGCCGGGCGCCTCCGTGAGCGATCGTGCGAAACTACCTTAGCCGGAGAGCGCGCGGAACCACAGGCTCCCGAGGCTGGCGACACCGAACAGCGAAACTGCAACACCCGCAACAGGGTTCACGAACCGCAGCCACCGAGTCGCGATCCGCCCGCGCGCCCACGCGACGGCGCTCGCGAGGACGAGCCACCATATAGCGCCGAGCCCGCCAGGACACCCACCACACGTGCCGTGGCCGAGGTGTGCAGCCCGTCGATCTCGAATGCGGCGCACGCGGCGCCGAGGGCGAGGAGCGGAACCGGATTTCCAAGGGTGAGCAAAAAGGTCGAGACGAAGGCCGAAGCGAGGCCTCGCGCTCCCGCTGTCGCCCCCGGGGCCAGCGGGGGTGCGGGCGCCGGCGCAAGGGCCGTCGCAGCCCCGAGCGCAATGAGAGCAAGCCCGCCCACAAGCCGGAGCGCGTCCAGATGCGCCGATAGGAGGGCGGGAATGAGGCCGATCCCGCTGGCCGCTGCCGCGGCGAACGCTCCGTCGGCCACGGCCGCCCCGAGCCCAGACACAAACCCAAGCGGCCAGCCAGTGGCGAGTGTGCGCCGCACGCAGATCAGGTTAACGGGGCCGATCGGGGCCGAGATCGCGACCCCGAGCGTGATACTCGCAAGAACCGGAGCGAGTTCCATGCGTTCCATCCCTCTGCGCCCCCGCCGCCTCGCACGCGACCGGGGTGGGTCACCTTGTCCTCCTCGGGAGGCTGCTACGATGGCTGGCAATCATGACTCCTCTCGTCCGTCGGATCGCGCTCGGCGCGCTGGTGCTCGTTTCCTTCCCGCTCTCTTCCCTCGCGGATTCGAGTCTCGAACTGCCCTTGCAGGATGCCTTTGGAGCCCTCCCTGCTGCCACCTACGACGAGAACACAATGAATCGGGTCGGCGACGCGAGGGTGAGCCTCACACGCCTGCCGAATGGCAACCTGCTGATGGTCGCAGCCGGCGCGATCGAAGGCGCAGAGGCCAGCGTCGTCATGAGCGAACTTGAGCGAACGAAGGACGGTGCGGGGCTACGGCCGGTTTGGCAGGAGTCCCATTCCTGGGCGGCCGGAGGGCAAAGCCACGGGCTCATGTGGATCGACCACCGCACAGGCCGTGCGCTCTGCACACCCGCCGATGGGTCGGATGAGACACCCTTCGAACTCGCGGTGCAGAATCCCGATCTAATCGCCAACGTACCCATGCACCTTCTCTTTTTGCCCCTCGTTTCTGGTGCCAAGGAAGAGGTGAACTTCCAGTTCCTGGTTTGCAAGATACACCGAGTGGTGTCTGCCAAGGCGAGGGTGGCGCGGCATCTCGCATCCTCGAGTGCTGGCGACCTGATCGAGGTACGGTCGGAGATCGATCTCGGTCCCATCCTCACCCCGCTCGCCAGCGCCTTTCTCCCGCGATTTTCCTTTTGGTTCGACACAGGAGAGCCCGAGCGCTGGGTGGGCCACCGAATGCCCCTCGGCACCGGGGGGCCGCAGGTGCTGATTGTGCGCGCAGGCATCCCCGTGCGGGAACTCGAGGCCTCGCAGTAGAGCTCAGGTGCCCGCGTGCTTGGAAAGAAAGTCGGTTGCCCCCTGCCCTCCCATGTAGAACTCGAGCAGCCGCGATGAGGTCCAGGCAAGGTTCACCACCACGAGACCGTCGAGCACGCCGCCAAAGCTAGGGTCGACGTTCCACGCCAAGAAGCGGCCGCCGAGCTTGAGGTACTCGCGCACGAGGACCGGTAGATCCTTGCCGTCCGGCTCTACTCGGGCCACGAGCTGCGAGAGTTCTTCGGGCGTGCTTCCCATCACCAGGGACATCCTGGTCTTTCGGCGCGTCCACCAGCTCGTGCGCAGGGGCTGCCGGGGTCGGACGTGGGCCGCGAGCACGGGGTCGCCGTGGTTTTGCGAGAGAGTGGCCGCGATCAATGCGCGCGATGCGGGCGAATAACCTTGAGACACGCTCACCGCGCCGAACAGCATCTTGACCCTCGGCCTCGCAAGCACCAAGCGCCCAATCCCCTTCCAGAGCAGCATCAGGGCGCCTGCGGAGCGTTGGTACTCAGCTCGCACGAAGGAGCGGCCAAGCTCGATCGCGGGCCCGAGCTCGGCGAAGAAGGCATCGTCAAGTTCAAAAAGGGTATGGGTGTAGAGGCCGGCGACGCCGAATACCGGCCGCAGACGCTCGGTCTCGGCAAGGCGATATGCCCCCACAAGCTCGCCGGCCCGTCGGTCCCAGACGAAGAGGTGCTCGTAGGTTCGATCGAACAGGTCAAGGTCCAGCTCCTGTCCGGTGCCCTCGCCCACGGATCGGAAGGTGATCTCGCGCAGGCGGCCGATCTCGCGCAGCAACGCCGGGATCTGCGCCGCGGAAGCGGCGGCGACCAAGTAGCGATCGTGAGGTACCAGCGCGGCGTCTTCGAGGCGGGCCACCTCCTCACGCATCCAGGCCTCGTCGCGCCGTGGCGCGATCGGTGCGGGCCTCACCGGCTGTACACCGCCCACCCGCGTCGCCCCACGGCGTCGCAGCCCAAGCCAAGGAAGCCCGGGCCGTAGCACTCCGACACTCGGATAGGACATGACGGACCTCCACCCCCAAAAAAAGGTCTCTTGTCGAACGCGCAGTCGGCTCTAGATTCGGCTCGGCGATTCACGGCACTGTCGCAATTGAGGGACGAGCGCGTGACGTCCCACTTTCTCCGCAGCCGCTTCACGCGAACGCCACGACGCGGACCGAGCTTCTTGCGCGAGATCGCAGATCGCGCACCAGCCCCCGAAGGAGATCCGCCTCATGGGACTGCTCGGTACCGCTCGCGTCACCTTGCGTCTCTCAGCCTTGGCTGCGCTGACCGCGTTCACGGTCCTCCGCCTCAAGTTGAGCGCAAAGATCCAAGGAACCTGTCCCCATGTCGCCACCCGACACGGCCATGCGTGGGCGCGTCGGATGGTGAGTCTCCTCGGTGTGCGGGTCGAGGTGCACGGCAGTCCGCCGGCGGGTCCTGTCCTGCTCCTCGCAAACCACCGCTCTTATGTGGACATCGCCGCCCTCCTCGCCCAGCGACCCTGTGCGTTTCTTGCCAAGGCGGAGATCGCCGAGTGGCCGCTTTTTGGAGCGGCCGCTCGGGAGACGCACACCGTGTTTGTCCGGCGAGAGGACAAGGCGAGCCGCCGGGCGGCTCGCGCGGGTGCATTGGCTCTGCTGCAACAGGGCGTCGCTTTCGCCGCTTTTCCCGAAGGCACAACTTCGCGCGGCCCCGGCGCACTCCCGTTTTTCCCAGGCCTTTTCGAGCTTGCGGCCGAGCACCGCATCCCCATCGTCCCAGTCGCGATCGAGTACGCGAGCCGCGACGATGCCTGGGTTGGCGATGACGGGTTTATCCCTCACTTCCTCGGCTGCTTTCGCAAACCTCGCATGCACGTCGCCCTCGCATTCGGTCCCGTCCTTCATCAGGCGGACAAAGATGGCCTGAGGACCGAGGCGGAGGCTTGGATTCGCGGCCGGCTGGAAACTCTGGCGCCCCGCGGTGCGCTTGTGCGTGGGGAGCTCCCTCGCACCTCGGGCCCGGCGGCGGCGCCGACGCCGGCGTAAACGATCTTCGGCGGCAGCGCGGGGCAGCCTCAAGGCGCGCCAGCGCTGTCCGGGCCGGGCGCCAGGCTCGCTCGAGCACCCTTCCTCGACTCTCCGCCCGCAAGGCGGATCGCCTTCCGGGGCAAGGGAAGGTGTGGGCCTGCGCCCCCGCTACGCTTCGGTCTCGTGCCTATCGAACCTTCCGTCAATTGGGAATCTGTCAGCCTAAATCTTCGATCTGCGCAGGCGCGCGCCGCCGCCCATCACGGGGGACTTGCGGAGGTGCCAGCGTTCGGGACGATGCGCCCTCTTGAGCGTGCGGCATCGGGCCGGCACCCTCAGCGCAGTTGGCAGGTGGAGTTGTGCATGCGATTCGTCGGCGCCGCTTGGCCGCGTGCCGCACCCGCGCAAATCGGGATGCATGTGCGTAGGGGGCGAGCGTCCACGCCCGACCTTCCGGGGTTGACCTTGTGATCCCCCGTTTGCGACTCCTCGCGTGGGCCATCACAGCCGTCCTATGGGCCAGCTCCGCGCAGGGGGCAGCTCCGGACGAACTGCGATCTCGCGTCGATGCGATCGCTGCGCAGCACCTTGGACAAGGAGCCGCTGCCAGCCTCGCCATCGGTGTCCACGAGAATGGCCGCGAGGCCACGTTCTTCTACGGCGACGCCGGACGTGATCTCGGAACCCCCACCGCGGACACCCTGTTTGAGCTCGGCTCCCTGACCCAGGTCTTCACCGCCACCATCCTCGCCGCCCTCGTCGAACGCGGAATGGTGCGGCTCGATGATCCATTGCAGCTGTTCGTGCCCAAAGGAATCACCGTCCCCACCTTCGAGGGCCAACCGATCCGGCTCGTCGATCTCGCCACCCACACGTCTGCCCTGCCGCGAGACGTGCCGCACCAGAGCGCAACGCTCACCCTGGAGCGCATGTGGGAGTTCCTAAACACCTACAAGTTGGATCGTGCCCCGGGCGTCCAGTATCTCTACTCCAACCTCGGGTTCGCGCTGCTCGGGCACGCCCTGATCAAGGCCGCCGGGACCCGGAGCTACCAAGCGGTCCTGGCGCGCGAGGTGCTGGTGCCTCTTGGGATGAGCAGTACGTGGCTTCTTCCCGAGCTGCCAAGCCGCGCAAGGCTCGCCCATGGCCGCGGAGTCGATGGGGAAATTGCACGCTACGAGCTTCCGAGCTGGCCCGCGCTGCTACCTGCCACCGGCCTAAGTTCGAGCCTCGACGATCTGATGAAGTTCCTACGCTTCGCGATGGGCGCCCGCGAGACCGCTCTCTCGCCCCTGCTCGATCTCCTCGAGCGACCCCGACGCCGTGCCGCGCCCTACGGAGAGGTGGCACTCGGCTGGCAGGTCTACGCGCTCGAGGAGGGCGACGTCTTGGTGGCGAAGAATGGCGGAATGCTCGGCTTCTCGAGCCTCGTGGCCTTCGTGCCCTCGCTGCACTTGGGCGTCATCGTGCTCGCAAGCTCACCGCATCAGGCGAGGCAAATTGGAACTGAAGTCCTGCGATCGATGGCCAGCGAAATCCAAATGCCAGAGCAGATCCCCGACGAGAGTGCGGCAGACGATCAGCGGTGAGAGGCGGGGCAGGAGTTCGCTCAGCCCCCGCTTCCACCGTCGAGCAGCCGCCTCACCTCGCCCGAGAGTGCTTCCGCGGTAAACGGCTTGCCAAGAAAGCTCGTCCCGCTCGCCGCCGTCCCACCCAGCACAGCACCGTCGTTATAACCGGACAGGAAGAGGACGCGAAGGTCCGGCCGCTCCGCGCGCAGCAGCTCCGCCAGCTGCGGACCGCCCATGCGCGGCATCACGACGTCCGTCACAAGGATGTCGATTGCGCCGTCGCGCTGGCTGAATACGCCGCGAGCCTCGAGGCCGTTTGAGGCATAGAGCACGGTGTATCCCGCCTGGATCAGGACACGCTCGGCGAGGCGTCCTACCAGCGGCTCATCTTCCACCAGAAGCACCGTCTCTCGACCCTTCGGGGCGGAAGTCCTGAGTGGCTGGGGCGAAGCCGCGTCCTCGGATCTCTCGTCGATCGGAAGGAAGACGCGAAAGACGCTCCCAGCCCCGGGCCGACTCTGGGCTCTGACCTGACCTCCGCTTTGCTGGATGATGCCATACACTGTCGAGAGACCTAAGCCCGTACCCTTCCCGGAAGGCTTCGTCGTAAAGAACGGCTCGAAGATGCGTGCCAGCGTCTCTTCGTCGATGCCGCAACCGCTGTCGCTCACGGCCAACATGACGTGCCGACCTGTCGGCGCACCGACCTCCTGGCTCGGATCCGTACCGTCGAAACCTGAATTCGCGGTCTCCAACGTGAGCAAGCCACCGGATTCCATCGCGTCGCGAGCATTCACGACGAGGTTCATTAAGACCTGCTGAATCTGACCGCGGTCGGCCCGGACGTGACCGAGGTCCCGGGCAAGGCTTGTTCTTACCTCGATATGCTCGCCGATGAGACGGCGCAGCATGTTCTCCATGTCACGGATCACCGCATTCAAATCCAACCGTTCTGGCTTCAGCACCTGCCGTCGACTGAAGGCCAGGAGTTGGTGGGTGAGGGCCGCCGCGCGTTCGCCAGCGCCGTGGATCTCCTGCAGGTCTGGACGCAGCGGATGATCCTTCGGGACTCGTTCGAGCAGCAGGTCACTGTACCCGTTGATGGCCGTCAGCAAGTTGTTGAAGTCGTGGGCGATGCCGCCTGCGAGTCTACCCACCGCTTCCATCTTTTGGGAATGACGTAGCTCTTCTTCCAAACGGTGGCGCTCGGTGACATCGCGGGCGGTTACTGCAACCCCATCGACGAGTGGAACGATTTGGTGTCGCAGCCATGCGGCGTCAATCTCGGAGGCATTCGGAACAATCTCTTCTTCGAGGGGTTCACGCGTTTCCAGCACTCGCACGCATTTCTTGAAGAAAACATCATGCGTCTTCGGCGAGAGCAGTTCGCGCAGTGGTCGACCCAAAACTCGATTGCGGCGCACGCGGCCGAGCTTGAGAGCGCGACGATTGAGGTCGACGATTCGGAAATCCAGGAGCCGACCTGTTCCGTCACGCACCGGTTCAAGAAGAAAGAGGGCGTCGAAACTCCCCTCCGCCGCTGCCCGAAAGCGTTCATCGCTTCTTCGCAGCGCCTGTTCGGCTTGGCGCCGGGCGCTGATATCGCGAGCGATCAGGAGCCGCGCCCGCGGACCCCTCTCGTCTCCAATCACAGACGAGCTGATTTCGTACGGCGCCAGCGTTCCGTCTTTCGCGATGAATTCGGCCTCATAGAGTATGGGCGCAGCCGCGATCCGGGCACCTGAGGACGCGTTACCCCGGAATGGGGCCACGATCTGGGTAATTTGCATACCCAGCATTTCCTCGGGCTCGTATCCAAGGGCACGCTGGCTGGATGCATTCGTGTAGGTAATGCGTCCGTCAAGATCATGGGTGATCATGAGGTCCGGAGCACGATCGAAGATCCGCCGGTAGCTCCGCAGCCGTTTTGCCTCGCGCGTATCGCGCGAACTCACGTCCCGCAGCACGAGAAAGCACCCGCTCGCTCGCTCGATCGAGAGCGGGGAGACGATCACCTCAAGCTCGAGCTCCGAGCCGTCCGCACGCAGCGCTCGCGCGGGCGTCACCGCCGGGCCGACCGTCCCCCCAAACAGGTCTGCGGGTGTCCCACCCAGGGCACCGATTAAGATCGGTCGCAGAACTGAGCTGAGCGGGACACCGGGGGATCCCCCTCCCAGGAGCCGCCGGGCCAACTCGTTGATGGCCGTGATGAATCCCGCGCGCACCAAGAGTGCGGGCTCCGCGAATCCATGGACAAGTGCGACGATGCCGTCATGACCGACTTGGTGCTCCTGCAAGGGCATGCCAGGCATCGCGATTGGATCCCTCCTTCGCAACGTTTCGACGTCCCCACCGCGCACCTTGAGCGGGTCTTAGCACCTCCGCGCTGCTCCGCATTGGATGGGATGAGATACCGTCCGTTGCGTCGTCCGCCGAGGGGGGAGAATGCAGCGCAGCGAGACGCGGATCCTCACAACGCATGCCGGGAGCCTCCCGCGGCCGAAGGCACTCCTGGAGCTGCTCGTGAAGAAGAGCCGCCGCGAACCGATCGACGCGGCGGCCCTCGCGGCTACGACCCTGGATGCAACACGCCGAGCGGTCGCCGCGCAGATCGAGGCCGGCATCGATATCGGAAATGACGGCGAGCAGCCTCGGGAGAGCTTCTTTACCTACCTGCAGCACAGCCTGAGCGGGTTCGGCGGAGCGAGCCGCCGGCCGATTATGCGCGACCTCCTGCGCTATCGGACCTTTCTTGAGCTCAAGGCGCCAGAGTTCTCCCGCCTGTCCGTGAGCCTCATGAACGCCCCACGAGCCGAGGGGCCCGTACGGTACGTCGATCGCGGACCCCTTGAGCGGGAGTGCGCAGTGTATGCACGCATCTTGGCGGAGCAGGAAACAGGCTTCATCGAGTCTTTCCGGACCGCCCCTTCGCCAGGGATCGTCGCCTGTGCGATGCAGGACGCGTACTACGGAAGCCTCGATCGCTATGTCGAAGCCATCGCCGAGGCCCTGCGTACCGAGTACGAATACGTCGTCTCCCAGGGCTGGGTACTGCAGCTCGATTGTCCCGACCTCGCCATGGAACGTCATACCCTATTTGCCGACCGTCCCCTGGCGGAGTTTCTGAAATTCGTCGAGCAGGTCATCGCTGCGATCAATCGCGCGCTCGCCCGGATTCCACCCGAACGCGTGCGCATGCACGTGTGCTGGGGCAACTACGAAGGGCCGCATGAGGACGATGTCGCGCTGGAGGCCCTTCTGCCTCTGCTCTACAGCGCGCGCGCGGGCGCGCTCGTGCTCTCGATGGCCAACCCCCGACATGCCCACGAGCACCGCACCCTCGCCCGGGTTCCGCTGCCAGAGTCGTGGCTGCTCGTGGCGGGAGTGATCGACACGACGACCAACTATGTCGAGCATCCCGAGGTCGTCGCCGAACGCATCGAACTCGCCGTGCGGGCGGTGGGAGACGTCCACCGTGTGATCGCAGGAACGGACTGTGGCTTCGCCACCGCCGCCGGATTGGGGGAGGTGGCGGAGGAGGTCGTATGGAGGAAGCTGCGCGCTCTAAGAACGGGCGCCGAGATCGCGAGCCAGCGGCTGTTCGGCCTGCCTCGTGCGACCTGATCGCGAGGCCGAGAAGGCGAACGCCTGTGACAGGTCAGCGAACACTCAGCCCGGCCGCGAAGATACAATCGGGCAGATCGGAGGCCGTTGGCCGATGACGCGCGCCCATGCCGACGCACCGCTTTGGCCCCTCGCCCTCCCGGAGGGGGGGCGCCGGCGCGTGGTCTTCTTGCTCGACGCCTCCAGCAGGCTAGAGCGCCGGCTCCTGCTGGGCTGGATTTCGCGGAACGTCCCCAGCGGCGACACGCCCGCCGCTTTCGATGTGCTCGAGATTCCGCCCACGCGGCGACGTCCGCGCAAGCCGCGGCTCGACCCTCGATTCGAGGCTTGCGTGGCCGCAGCCGACGACCCCCTGCTGGCCCCGCTGCGCGTGGCGTGGCAGCCCGAAGAGGTGGGAGGAGTTCGGGTCGCCCGCCTGCGCGACCTGGCCACGTTCGGCGATCCGCGCGATCCCGGCTGGCTGCGCGAGCGTTGGGTCCTGCGACGCAACCCCGACCGTTGCCGGATCGTCACCGGTGAACCTGCGCCCCTGTCCGAGCTGCGCGAGCGCTGGCGCCGTGCGGCGGGAAGCGATTTCGCGCAAACGACCGGGCTCGCAGAGTTCGTCGCGCGACAGGCGGCGCTGGCACTTGAGCGCGCCGAGAGGCGCCTGCGCGGGGCGCGCTACAAGGTCCCGCGATTCGTCCACGAGGACATCCTCGGCCGCGTCGCCTTCCGCGCTCGCCTTGCGACTCTCGCCCGCGAGCTCAAGCGGTCGGAGGCGGATGTCGCGCGTGAGGCCGCCTCCGATCTGCGCGAGATCGCTGCCACCCACAGTCCCTATGTGATCGATCTCGTCGCACGTCTCATCCGGCTCCTCTATACCCTGGGTTACGGCGAGACGCTTCACTACGAACGGACGCAGCTCGATCAGATCGCAGCTCTGGCCCAGCGACATCCCGTCGTGTTTCTCCCATCGCACAAGTCAAACCTCGATCATCTTGTCTTGCAGTACGCCCTTCACGAGAACGGTCTCCCGCCGAACCACACCGCGGGGGGCATCAACATGAACTTCTTCCCGGTAGGTCCTCTGGTCCGGAGAAGCGGCGTCTTTTTCATTCGCCGCAGCTTCAAGGACGCTCTGATTTACAAGACTGTCCTTCACCACTACATCGACTATTTGATCGAGAAGCGCTTCCCGCTTGAATGGTATGTGGAAGGCGGTCGTTCGCGGTCTGGGAAGCTTCTGCCACCACGCTTTGGTTTGCTCTCGTACGTCGTCGACGCGTATCGCACCGGAAAGAGCGAGGACGTATTCCTGATCCCCGTCTCGATCGCGTACGACCAGATCCAGGACGTCGGCGACTACGTTGCCGAACAACGCGGTGCGAAAAAGAGGAAAGAGAGCTTCTCGTGGTTCGTCCGCGTGCTCCGACAGCTCCGGCGCCGCTACGGCGAGATCTACATCCGATTCGGGGAACCCCTGTCCCTCGCCAAGACGATCGGTGCACCAGACGCGCAGCCGTCAGGCGAGGCAAGGGCCGAGAGCGAGGAGGAGAGCCTCGCGGTGCAGAAGCTCGCGTTTGAGGTCTCAGTGCGGATCAACCGCGCGACGCCGATCACGCCGACCTCGCTCGTGACGCTTGCGCTCCTCGGAAGCGGCGATCGAGCACTATCCGTCGAGGAGACTGTCGAGGCGCTGCGGCGGCTCGTGGGGTACGTGCGGCGCCGCGCGCTCCCGACGACCTGCGACCTTGAACTCGATACCAAGGAGGGGGTGCAGCGGGCACTCGATGTGCTGGTGGACAGCGGAGTCGTCGCGTGTTTTGCGGAAGGGCCCGAAGCCGTCTACGCGATCGGTCCCGACCAACACCTGACCGCTGCATACTACCGCAATACGGTGATCCACTTTTTTGTGAACGGAGCGATTGCGGAGCTCGCCCTGCTACGCGCGGCGGAGGATGATGTGGCCGATCGTACGACGGAGTTCTGGGACGAAGCGATGCGCCTGCGGGACCTGCTCAAGTTTGAGTTCTTCTTCGCGGAAAAGGAGAAGTTTCGCGGCGAATTGCGCCAGGAGCTCGCGCTTCACGACGGCGAGTGGGAGAGCCGCCTCACGCGCGGCTCTGCGGAGATCCTGGCCCTGGTGGAGCGGATCCGTCCGTTTAGCGCCCATCGTGTGCTCCGACCCTTCCTCGAGGCATATCGCGTCGTGAGCGACGCGTTGGAGCGCCAAGACCCGGGCGCTCCTTGCGATGCGAGTGCTCTGCTCGGCCAATCTCTCGCCCTGGGCAAGCAGTATCGGCTCCAGCGCCGGATTCAAAGCGCGGAGTCGGTGTCTCGCGTTCTGTTCGAAACAGCGCTTCGGCTCGCGCGCAACCGTGGTCTGCTCGAATCGGGGACTCCAGACCTTGGCTTGCGCCGCGCCGCCTTTGCACGCGAGATCCGCGAGGCGATCCGCCGCGTAGACGGGATCGCGGCTCTGGCTGCCTCGCGCCGCGCAGGCGTCATCGACTGAGCGCTCCAACGTGCGTTCGAAGTCGGTTCGCGCAGCCTGGCACCGCTCGCTAAGCCGCAGTTGGCTGCAGGTCGACGCGCGAAGAGGAAGAGAAACCTCCTCGGTGCAGCGGCGCCACTAGATATGGTTTCGAAGCATCAGTTCCTTGGGATGGGGTTCGAGGTAGATCTGGCTCTCCAAGTAGGAGACCTTGTGCTGCCGCACGTGGTGGCGAATCAGCGTGATCGGCACAATGAGGGGTATGAGTCCGCGGCGGTACTCCCCGATAAGGCCAATCAGTTCAGCCCGCGAAGAGGCGTCCAGCCGAGTCTTGAAATAGCCGGCGATATGCTCCAAGACGTTCGTATGACGGCGGATCGTCGCGAGTTTGGAGAGCACGCCCATGAACTCGATTTCATAGCGAGCTCGCAGGTCCGCGCGGGGTATCTCTTTCGCTTTGGCGATGAGGCGACCCAATCGCTGGTAGGCCTCGGGAGAATGCGCGAGCAGCGCGAACTTGTGGGAAGTGTGAAAGGCCACGATCCCGGCCAGCGTCCAGCGACCGGCAAAGAAGGTATGGAGCCGATGATAGGCGAAGACTCTGGCCACGAAATTCTCGCGCAGACGCGGGTCCCAAAGGCGCCCCTCCTCTTCGACCGGCAGAAGGGGGTTCGCCGCGATGAGGGCGTTGGCGAAGAATCCTCGGCCTTCGCGTCGCGGCATACCGCCGGACTTTGGACGTCCATACACGCGCACGCGCTCCATCCCGCAGCTCGGGGAGTCCTTCTTTAGCACATAGCCAGAGAGATTGAGCGCTGCGAGGGTTCGAACGCGCCGCGCGGCGAAGCTGCGCATGGGCTGCGTCCAGTCGCGTCCGCTCTTGGGCGCCACAAGGTGTAGACCCGTGGCATCTTGCTCGAGGCGAACGGACTCACGTGGGATGCCCATGCCGAGTTCGACTTCCGGGCACACCGGCACCCATTCGACGAAGCGACCAAATGTGTCGGTCAGGAAACGGTCGCGCTTGTGACCGCCGTCGAAGCGCACTTCTTGGCCGAGGAGGCAAGCCGAAACGCCGATCCGGATCGGGCCTTCACCGACGACCTGCGGCAGCTTCGAGCTCATGGCCGCAACGTACCACGCCGCGCAGACGAGATCGGCTCGAGCGCCGTGCCGCAACGCCAAGCCGTCCGCAAGGGAGCGTCGGCAGCTGCAGGCACGCCTCCGGCGGAGTGGCGCTTAGGCTGCGCTTGGCCCTCCCCCGCCGCCCCGGCGGCCGGCTTCCGATGCGTGTGCGCGCCGTGTCGCACGTGGCGACGATCGCGCGTACGGGTTTCGGCCCTCCACCCACGTGGCCGAGCACGCGAGGGTGCTCCCTGTGTCCGAGCGACCGAGGTGCATCCATCGACTCCGAGCCCGCGCTGCCCTACACCCTCGCACATGCCCTCGCTCTCGGCGCCCAACCCGCTCTCGAAGGGCACGCCGTCGTCGTCTCCGTCACCGAGACCTCTGGCGCACAAAGCACGCTCATGGCTTCGAGATGATCAATCGGAATTCGTCCGGTGAACGAGACTCGCATCCACGTTTTTCCCGACAGCGTGGCATTCGGGCAGCGGCTCGGGCGAGCCGCACGCCTGCCCACCTCGCGGATCGCGCTCCACCGCTTCCCCGACGGTGAGAGTTTGGTGCGGATCCGGCAGCCGGCAGGCCAACACGCTGTGGTGGTGAGATCTCTTTTCAACCCGAACGTCAAGCTGATTGAGACGATTCTTGCAGCCGATGCCCTCCGCCGGGCGGGGGCGCAGCGCGTAACGCTCGTTGCACCTTACCTCCCCTACATGCGACAGGACGCCATCTTCTCTGCCGGCGAACCGATCTCCCAGCGTGCCGTAGGAGCGCTGCTTGGCCGCGACTTCGATGCCGTCCTCACGGTGGAGGCCCACCTGCATCGGGTGTTTGAGCTCTCGGAAGTCATCCCCGGGCGTGCACGCTCCATTTCCGCCGCTCCCGCGATCGGCGCTTATCTCGCGCGTCGGCGCCGCGGGCTGCTCCTCGTCGGGCCAGACGAGGAGTCACGCCCGTGGGTTCAGGCAGTGGCTGCCACCGCACGGGTGCCGTGGATCGTGGGCGAGAAAACGCGCCTTGGTGATCGCAGCGTGCGCATCCATTTCCCCACGGTTCCGACCGCACGCCGCGCGGTCTTGCTCGATGACATCGCCAGCAGCGGAACCACCCTCGCAGCCGGGGCCCGAGCGCTCCGGCGGGCCCACGTAGACGCGGTCGAGGCCATCGTCGTTCATGCGATCTTTGTACCAGGCGCGCTCGGCCGCGTGCGGAGCGCAGGTGTGACGCGCATCGCTTCCTGCGACACGATTCCGCACCCGACCAATGCGATCCCCACAGCGGCCCTCGTCGCCCAGGCGCTCGCATGGAAGTAATCCGGCCAGCCGTTCCGTGCTTGCAATTCCTGGGCGCGACAGGAACCGTGACGGGGAGCCGTTTTCTGCTAGATACCCTACACGCCCGCGTCCTCGTGGACTGCGGACTCTTTCAGGGCCTAAAATCTCTGCGCCTGCGCAACTGGGCTGCGTTCCCGGTCCCTCCCGCCAGCATCGACGCCGTGGTACTGACGCACGCGCACGTTGACCACTCGGGATATCTTCCTCGTCTCTTGCGTGACGGCTTCCGCGGTCCGATTTACGCGACTCAGGGAACCCACGCCCTTTGTCGGATCGTCCTCCCGGACAGCGGGCACCTCCAGGAAGAGGATGCGAGTTACGCGAATCGCAAGGGTTTCTCGAAGCATATGCCCGCCCTGCCTCTCTACACGGAAGAAGATGCCTGGCACGCACTCGAGAATTTCAGCGAGGTATCCTTTCACACAAGCGTCGAAGTCGCCCGGGGTGTCCAGGCGGTCTTCCGTCCTGCCGGACACATCCTCGGCTCAGCGGCGGTCGAGTTCGCACTCACGGGATCCCCTTTTCGACGGATTCTCGTAAGCGGTGACCTTGGGCGCCCAAGCCACCCGATTTTGCGTCCGCCTGCGCCGCCGGGCGAGGCCGATGCCGTGCTGATTGAGTCGACCTATGGTGATCGGCGTCATCCCTCCGATCCTGCCGACGCGGCCTTCGAGACGGCGATCGCACGCACGGCAGCCCGCGGCGGCACGATCGTGATCCCTGCCTTCGCGGTAGACCGCACTGAGGTCATCCTCCTCGCACTCCGTCGCCTGATGCGTGAGGGCCGCGTGCCCGAATTGCCGGTCTACGTCGACAGCCCAATGGCGCTCTCCGCCCTTGCGCTCTACAGGATGGCGCTCACCCAGGGTGCACCCGACGTGCGACCCGATTTTAGGGGCGACGGCGATCCTTTCGATACTGGTCGTTTGGTGGAGACACGCTCGGTCGAGCAGTCGAAGGCGATCCACGAGCAGACAGGACCGTCGATCGTGATCTCCGCCTCTGGCATGGCGACAGGTGGACGCGTCCTGCATCACCTCACCCACTTCCTTCCCCACCCTAGGAACACCATCGTGTTGCCTGGTTTCCAAGCGGAAGGGACGCGCGGGCGATCTCTGCTTGAAGGCGCAAGCGCGCTGAAGATCCACGGATGCTACGTCCCGGTCCGCGCAGAGGTGCTCGGGCTCTCCCTGTTCTCCGTACACGCGAACCAGGGGGAACTCGTGGCGTGGCTGCGTTCCATGCCAGGCACGCCCGATACGACTTTTGTTGTGCACGGAGAGGCCTCGGCCTCGGCGGCATTGCGCGAACGCATCCACACCGATCTCGGGTGGACGGCGGTTGTGCCGGGGGATCTGGAGCGCGTGCGATTGGCCTGAGTGACTCGCTTGCTGCGACGCACGGAGGTTTTGCATGTTCCGCATTAAGCGCGTGGGCATCGACACGCTGTCAGAGCACGTGCTCTTCATTCACGAATCCGCCGCAAAGACCGGTGGCCTTGGCTTTCATCCCCTCGATCGGGTGCGGGTCGTTGAGGCGGCGCCTCCCGGCGGGGAGGTGCGCGAGGTGATCGGTGTTCTCAACTTTTGCCGAGACGCGCTCGTAACCCCCGAGGAGATTGGCCTGTCCGAGGATGCGTTCCATGACCTCGGCTTGCCTGAGGGCACGCAGGTTCACGCCACGATCGCTCCCGCCCCGCGCAGCGTGGACCTGGTGCGCGAAAAGCTCGCCGGCGCGAAGCTCGATGGCGCGGATTTCAGAGCGATCCTCGGCGATGTGGTTCGGCACCGCTACTCGAAGATCGAGCTATCGATGTTCGTCCTCGCGTGCGCCGTCCAAAGACTTGATCTCCCAGAACTTGTCGCGCTCACCCGTGCCATGATCGACACCGGGGCTCGACTCGACTTCGGTGCTGGACCGATCGCGGACAAGCACTGCGTGGGTGGAGTCCCTGGCAATCGAACGACCATGGTCGTGGTGCCGATTCTTGCCGCACTCGGCATGCGTGTGCCCAAGACCTCATCGCGCGCAATTACGAGCCCCGCCGGCACTGCCGACACGATGGCGATGGTGGCTGAGGTGGCGCTCTCGCCGCATCGCTTGCTTGAAGTGGTGGAAAAGGCGGGGGCATGCATCGCATGGGGCGGCGCGCTCGGTCTCGCCCCTGCCGATGACATCCTGATTACGGTCGAGCGGCCCATGGAACTCGACACGGAGGCACAAATGGTGGCCTCCATCCTGTCGAAGAAGAAGACGGCGGGCGCGACCCACACGCTCATCGACGTCCCGGTCGGCCCGAGTGCGAAGGTGCGGACCGCAGCTGCGGCCCAGCGCTTGGCGAGCCTGTTCCGCGTGGTCGCCGAGCAGATCGAAATCGCCGTCGAGGTGGTGGTGACCGAAGCACCGGGCCCGGTGGGCTTCGGGATCGGGCCGCTCCTCGAAGCGCGGGACGTGCTGGCAGTCCTGAGACGAGAGCCGGGAGCGCCCGTTGACTTGCGCGAGAAGTCGCTGTTTCTCGCGTCGCGGCTCATCGAGCTGGTGGGCGCCGCGCTGCCCGCGACAGGTTATCGCTTGGCGCAGCAGACATTGGACTCCGGTGCCGCCGAGCAGGCCTTCCAGCGCATCGTCGAGGCCCAGGGTGCCCGCGAGCTTCCTCCCGCCGCGGCACATCGAGTGCCAGTGGAGTCTCCGAGCGACGGCCGCATCCGCGGGATCGATTGTCTGGAAATCGCGCGCGTGGCAAAGCGAGCGGGAGCACCTGCCAACGCTGCGGCGGGTGTACGGCTCCTGCGCACGGTGGGCGACGTGGTCTCGCGGGGAGAGCCGCTGTTCGAGATCCATGCGCAGAGCGCAGCCCAGCTCGAGTTCGCCTGCGCCTACGCCCGCGAGAGAGTCGACCTGATCCGCTTCGGGTACTAGGCCGCCGCCACGGCTCCCCCACTCCCGACGCCACGTGTTAGGGTGAACCAGGGATTCGCAGGGGGTCGCCATGCCGTACTACGAGCGACTGAGCGCGCAGGACGCGTCTTTTCTCGGCCTTGAGGATGCGAATCACCATATGCACGTGGGTGGCGTCCTGATCTACGAGCTCGGTCCCCTTCGCACGCCACAGGGCGGCCTCGACGTCGATCGCGTGCGTGCGGCGATCGAAGCACGCCTCGACCGCGTGCCGCGCTTCCGCCAGCGGATTGCCTGGGTGCCGGGTGAAGGTCATCCGGTTTGGATCGACGACGACCACTTCAATATCGCCTACCACGTCCGCCACTCCGGACTGCCGCGGCCCGGCGACGACGCCGCGCTCAAGCGCCTTGTCGGCCGCATCATGTCGCAACAGCTCGACCGTGGGAAGCCGTTGTGGGAAATGTGGTTCGTCGAAGGGCTTGAATCCGACCGCTTTGCGCTCATTTCCAAGACACACCACTGCATGATTGACGGCATTGCCGGTGCCGAGCTGATCTCGGTCTTGATGGACCTTGCCCCCGACGCACCGATCGCCGCACCAAAGCCCTGGAAGCCGCTGCCCGCGCCCAGCCGCGGCCGGCTCTCGATGGACGCCCTCTGGCACCATGTGACTCAACCCTTCGACGCGCTCGCCGCCGTGAGGAAAGCAGTTCGCACGCCGGATGAAACGGTGGTTGCGCTCCGTGCCGCGGCCGAAGGGGTGGTCGAGGCCTTCGCTCCCGCATTTCGTTCCGCCTCGGAAACGCCCTTCAACGTGCCCATCGGCCCGCACCGACGCTTCGAGTTCGTCGAGCACCGCGTCTCAGATTTCAAACAAGTGAAGGACGCGCTCGGCGGGACGCTGAACGACGTAGTGCTGGCGACGGTAGCCGGCGCGCTCCGCACATTCTTCTTTCACCGCGGGCTCAAGGTGCAGGATCTCGAGATTCGCGCGGTCGTACCGGTGAGCGTCCGTGCCAAGGGGAAGGCCAGCGCTCTTGGAAACCAAATTACACAGATGGTGGCCGATCTCCCCGTTGCTTTGTCGGATCCTATCGAGCGCCTTAAGGCTGTGCGGGAAGTGATGAGCGGCCTCAAGGATTCAAAGCAGGCGCTCGGCGGGCGTGTGCTGACTGCTGTGAGCGAGTGGACGGTGCCCAACGTCCTCGTGCAATCGATTCGGCTCGCCTCGAACTCACGGCCGTACAACCTGATCGTGACGAACGTGCCGGGGCCTCAGATCCCTCTCTACCTGCTCGGTTGCCGCATGAAAGCTTCGTATCCCGTGGCCCCGCTGATGCCAGGCCAGGCACTGAACATCGCGCTGTTCAGCTACGACGGCGGCCTCTTCTGGGGTCTCAACGGCGACTGGGACGCCCTACCGGATTTGGACGAGCTTGCGGACGGGATCCGGGAGGCCTTCGCCGAATTGCACGCAGCCGCAGGTGCAACGTAAGCACTGCGTGGGCTCTCGCACTCCGAACGCTGCCGGTCGCCCGTCATCGCCGAGGTGAGGGGATCGAGAATGGCCGGGGTGGTCATTCGAACGCGCCGTGGCGCCCTGCGCCCCGTGCGAAGCGTACAGCTCCCTCGAGCGTTTCACCCGATCGGATGACCTCGAGTCCAATCCGGGTCTCGTGGCGCAGCGCCGCCGGGAGTTCGAGGCCCCACTGTTCGATCGCCGAGCGACGATCCCCACGCAAGCAACGCTGGGGGAACCTTGCGAGATCCTTGGCCAGCGCGAGCGCGACCTCGAGCGACCTCCCCTGCTCGGCGAGCCGGTTCGCGAGCCCCATCCGGAGCGCCTCGTCGCCCGATACCCCGCGACCCGTCAGGATGAGATCGAGGGCGTGGCTCTGGCCGATGAGCCGCGGCAGACGAATCGTGCCGCCGTCGATCAGGGGCACACCCCAGCGTCGACAGTAGACGCCGAAAACCGCATCCCGCGCTGCCACGCGCAGGTCGCACCAGAGGGCAAGTTCGAGTCCACCCGCCACCGCATAACCTTCGACCGCCGCGATCACCGGCTTGGCCAACAGCATGCGCGTCGGCCCCATCGGGCCATCGCCGTCGTCATCCACACGGTTGCCACGGCCTTCCGATGCGGCCTTCAGGTCAGCCCCCGCGCAAAACGTTCCTCCGGCACCCGTCAATACGGCGGCACAGAGTTCTTCGTCAGCATCAAAGCGGCGGAAGGCTTCGGCGAGAGCGGCCGCGGTAGAGAAATCGACAGCGTTGCGTACGTGCGGACGGTCGATGGTAACGACGGCGACCGGGCCTTCTCTTTCAAAACGGACATTCGACATCACACTTTCCCTCCGCTCTCGTCGGTCCCGGTTTGCGGCGTCACGGCGATTCTCGGCGATCCGGGCGTTCAGCGAACCGCTTCTCGACCTGCCTTAGATCTTCTCGATTCGGTGAATACTCCACCAAAGGAACCTGGGAAGAAAACGCCGCGTCGCGACAGAGAGTGACGCGTTTCGGTCCGGAAATACCATGAGCTTCCCTCTCTCCAGGTCCCGCTCAATCGCGTCGAGCACCCTTCCGGGCGCAATCGGTGGCAGATTTTCCAGGATCTTTGGCTTCGACTTCGCCTGATTGAGGAGGGGCGTCGCTACCGGCGGGGGACACACGCACGCGAACCGTACGCCCCGCTCACGATTCTCGTGATAGAGCACCTCGGTGTAAGCCACGACGGCGAATTTCGAGGCGTTGTAGGCGCCAAAATGGAGCGTCGGCATCCATCCCGCCACGGAGGCGAAGTTCACGAGATCACCCTCCCGTCGCTGGAGCATCCGGGGAAGCACGGCCTGGCAGACATTCACAGTGCCGCAGTAGTTGATATCCATCACGCGCTGGATGAGCTGAGGATCCTGTTCCAGCAAGAGTCCCGTCGGCATGATCGCAGCGGCGTTCAACACGCGATCGATGGGGCCGAGCTCGGACTCGACCCGAGCAATCGTCTCAGCGACCGCCTTGCTGTCCGCGACGTCTAGGACAAAACTGCGGATCGCAGCCTCACCCTTGGCGGTCTCCGCAAGGCCAGCTTCATTGATGTCGACTGCAGCGACCGTCGCACCCCCGTGGGCAAGGCGCTGGGCGGCGAGCCGCCCCATTCCGCTTCCGCCTCCTGTGATAAAAGCGACCTTCCCTCGGAATGCCACCCCTTGCCTCCTTGGCTGGCGAGCCCTCTCGCCGGCCGATTCTAACGCCGGTTTCGCACGCTGGAGCCGCGCATCCCGCTGGAGGGGGCTCAAAAAAAGCCGGGCTAGCGCCAGTCGTCCATCACGAATGCGTCGGGTCTGTGACGCCGCGGCTCATTCGGGCGGTGCATCGCAACACCTTGAAGGAAGGTCGTGAACCCCCAGTGGAGCATACGGCCATAGGCTTCGGAGCGCAGTGGAGACACCCGCAACCACGCGCTCGAGACCTCGCGAGGCCGCGAAGGCCTCGCATGCACCGAGCAGCCCTCGAGAGCGGCCCGAAAAACTGACACTTCTCCAGCCCGTTGCGAAGTTCGAACCCACGACCTCGCCCGCTTGCTCGGCAATGAGGCCGCACTCGGGTCTGCTCGAAAGCGTGGACGAGGAAATTCAAGATCGCCCCCGAAACGCTCAGGCTCGGGCATCCGTGGAAAGGTCCCGAAGACCACACGAAAAACGTGGTCGGCCGCGGGGAGATCGCCCTCCTCCATCGCCCGCACGGTGACCTTCATGCCGGCGGATTCTAACCGCTCGCACCCCGCCCTATGGCAAACTGAGCCCTTTGAAGGAGATCCAGATGAAGCTTGCCGGGAAGAAGGCGCTGGTCACGGGCGCCTCGCGTGGAATCGGCAGAGGCATCGCCCTCGCCTTCGCTGCCGAGGGAGCCGATGTGGCCGTCGGGTACCGCCGCGAGAAGGACGCCGCCGAGGCGACCGTCAGGGCGATTCAAGCCAAGGGCAGTCGGGGCTTCGCGTACGCTGCCGACGTGCGGGACAGCGATGCGGTGCGAGCCATGGTGCAGTCCGCACACGCCGACCTCGGCGGGCTCGACATCGTGGTGGCTAATGCCGGCGTGCCGACGCGCTTTCAGCCCGTACATGAGGTCGAACCGTCCTACTGGCAGCGAGTGCTCGAGATCGACTTGCACGGCGTCTTCCACACCGTCCACGCAGCGCTGCCGCTCCTCCGCGCCCAACAGAGGGGGGTGATTCTCACCGTCTCTTCGGTGGCCGCGGATATCTGCGGAGCGAACGGCGGTCCTTACGTCGCTGCGAAGGCAGCCGTGAACGCGCTCACCAAGGTGATCGCCCACGAGAACGCCGCAGCGAACGTTCGCTGCAACGTGATCGCTCCCGGACTGATCAAGACCGACATCGCCGACGGGATGCTCGAGTTTCATGGCGAGGCCATCGTGAAGTCGATTCCTCTACAGCGCATGGGGACACCGGAAGAATGCGGGCAGCTGGCCGTCTACCTGGCTTCCGACGATGCGTCGTGGATCACGGGCAAGGTCTTCCGCATCGACGGGGGGCAGTGGTGAAGACGATCCCCGAGTGCGGGCTCTCCAAAGACGACCTCTTTGAGAAGCTCGAATCGTATCGTGCGAATGACGTCCCTTGGCGCGATGGACGCACTCTCGCGTACGTCTACGATCCGGGCAAGGACGCCGAGGAGGTCATCAAACGCGCCTTCACTCTCTATCTCACCGAGAATGCTCTCGACCCCACGGTGTTTCCGAGCACGCTGCGTCTCGAGAACGAGCTCGTCGCCATGGCCGCCGCGCACCTTGGCGGCGACTCACAGGTGTGCGGAAATTTTACGAGCGGCGGGACGGAGAGCATCATCCTCGCCGTCAAAACCGCGCGGGATCGCGCACGGGCGATGCGGCCGCACGTGCTTCGCCCGCAGCTCCTCTTGCCGATTACCGCCCATGCGGCATTCCAGAAAGCATGCCACTACCTGGATGTCGAGCCAGTGACTGTGCCGGTGGACCCCCACAGTTACAAGGCTGACCCCGTCGCGATGCGTCGTGCCATCACGAAGGACACGATTCTCATGGTGGGTTCAGCGGTCTCCTATGCGCACGGCGTGGTAGACCCGATTCCTGAACTCGGGCAGATCGCACTGGAGCATGAGCTCTTGCTCCACGTCGACGCGTGCATGGGCGGCTTCCTCCTGCCCTACTTCCGGCGGCTTGGCTGCACCGTGCCCAGCTTTGACTTCCAGGTGCCAGGTGTCACTTCGATCTCAATGGATTTTCACAAGTACGCATTTGCCGCAAAGGGAGCGTCTGTGATCCTGCACCGCAGTCCGGAGCTCCGGCGCTATCAGATCTATGCGTCTTCGAATTGGACCGGATACACCGTCATCAACCCAACGGTGCAGAGCTCGAAGTCAGGTGGTCCGCTTGCCGCTGCGTGGGCGGCTCTCCATTTTATTGGTGACAATGGATATCTCGAAATTGCGCGCCAGCTGCTCGACGCAACTCGCCGCGTCGTCGCGGGCATCGAGGGTATCCCGGGGCTGCGCGTACTCGGACAGCCGCAGATGAATCTTGTTGCATTTTCATCCGACGAGGTCAGTGTCTTCCACGTGATCGACGAGATGCGACAACGCGGTTGGTATCTCCAGCCCCAACTTCGCTTCGAGAGCTCGCCCGAGAATATTCACCTCTCGATCAACCCCGCGACCGTCCGCTGGGTCGACAGACTGTTGGCCGATCTGCGCGAGTGCGTCGAAGAGGCGCGCTCGATGAAGCGAGGAGAGCTGGCGGCGAGAGTTCAAGAATCCCTCTCGGGTCTGGCTCCGCAGGCGCTCGGCGCGGATTCCTTGCAGGGGCTCCTCGCAATGGCCGGTATCCGCGGTTTTTCACTCCCGACACGCATGGCTGAAATCAACGAAGTCTTGAACGTCCTTCCCGTGAAGCTCCGTGAGCGGCTCCTGGTCGAGTACTTAAACGGGCTGTACCGCGAACCATCCGACAGCGCGGGTTGATCGAACAGTGGCGCCCAAACCGTTTCTTCACCCCTTCGCGCGGCCTGCACGATCCGACTTCCTGACGATCGTGCGGGGCGAAGGTGCGTTTGTGTTCGACGACAGCGGCAAGCGCTATGTCGACGCGATGGCAAGCCTCTGGTACATGAACGTCGGCCACGGCCGCGCTGAGATGATCGACGCGATTGCGGCACAGATGCGCAAGCTGGCGTCGTATCACACCTATGAGCCCTTCACGAATGAGCCGGCGGAGGAGCTTGCGGCGCGCATTGCTGAGATCGCGCCGATGGAGAGGCCGCGCGTCTTCTTCACGAACTCAGGGTCCGAGGCCGTAGATGCCGCGATCAAGGTGGCCCGGAGCGCGCAGATTCGAGCGCGACGCCCCGAGCGGGTTCTGGTCGTCGCGCGTGAGCACGCCTACCACGGAACGACCTACGGCGGTACCTCCGCTCAAGGGCTCCCTGCCAATCAGCAGGGATTCGGCCCCCTCGTGCCCGGCTTCGTGCACATCCCCAACAACGACCTCGCGGCGGTGGAGATGATTTTCGCGCGCCATCGCGGCGAGATCGCTGCCGTGATTGCCGAGCCCGTGCAAGGCGCAGGAGGAGTCCACCCGCCCGCGCCGGGTTTCTTGGAAGCTCTGCGCCGGCTCTGCGATGAACATGGGGCGTACCTGATTCTCGATGAGGTGATCTGCGGCTTCGGCCGTCTGGGTTCGTGGTTCGGAGCCGAGCGCTTCGGGATCCGCCCCGACCTTGTGACCTTCGCCAAGGGCGTTTCGTCGGGCTATCTCCCGCTCGGCGGAGTGATCATAAGCCGCGGCATCTGCGAGGTGCTCGAGGCCGATGAGAGCTTCGTGTTGCGCCATGGCCACACTTACTCCGGCCACCCGACAACGTGCGCGGCGGGGCTGGCGGCCCTTGCCATCACGCGGCGCGAAGGACTGCTAGAACGCGCACTTCACGTGGGCAAGCGGCTCGAGGACGGCCTGCGCAGCCTCGTCCGTGATGGACTCCTCGCCGAAGTGCGCGGTGACGGGGGACTCTGGGCAGCAGGGCTGCTGCCGGGTCGGGACTCGGTGGGCGTGCGCGATGCGATGCTTAGAGCGGGCGTGATCGTGCGCGCCGTGAACCCGAACACCATCGCCTTCTGCCCACCGCTTGTGATCGGCGATTCAGAGATCGACCGCTGCGCGCAGACCCTCCGCGACGCCCTCCACTGAACCACTGGTCAGCGCCCTCGAGCCGCGCGCAGCATGGCGCGCAAGAAACGGACGCGTTCGTTGGGCTCGACAGGTCCATAGCCGATGCGCGCACGAAGGACATCGACGGCGCGCGCCAACGCGGCCTCGGCGGTCTCAGGCGGAAGCGTCTCCATCCGACGCAGCGTCTGGCGCAGAAGCGCGCGCTCAGCGCGTCCAAGAAGCGCGACTTGCGAGCGGTCGAATCGGAAGGCCCCTGCGGCGGCATCCGCCCCGTCCAGCAGCGGCAAGGCAGTGGCCGGACGATCCATTCGAACCACGACTGTCCCTGCCGCAACGTCACCGAGGCGCTTGCCCTCTGCCGAGACCACCATCGCGATCAGACCCACCAGGTAGTTGGCAGGCAGGATATCGACCACACGCAACAGGTTGCGGACGAGGGACTCGCGGGGTGTGATCGGACTGCCTCCGTCACGCAGAACACGGAGATTGAGCGCCCATTTTCCGAGGGAACGACCGCCGGACGAGAGCTCCCAGATCACAAAATATCCCCACTCGATCACAATTTGGATCAGCAGGAAGACTGCGATGAGATAGAGCATCGCCCCACTCTCACTTCCGGGATGCGGGGTCTTCTTCGCCTCCGCGGCGACGGTATGCAACTGGCGGATCAGCCAGCCTGCAAGCGGGCTGGCAAGAAACAGGACAAAGAGGACGAACCCTTCCAGTAGATAGATTCCGATGAGATCTATGCCATAGGCAAGCATACGACTTGTCGGTCCCGCCACCGGAAAGTGGAGAACCACCTGCTCGGGTGAACGCACCACTTGACGCGGGCCATCGCCGATGCTCTCGTAGTCAGGGTTTTCGCGCGCGTCCATCCCTTCCGTCCTGCCGGCAACCGGAAAGGTACCATGGGAGCGATCTCGCCGACCGGTTCTGAGCGCATGCTTCAAGATCAGATGCGCATCTCGAGCGCACGGCTCATGGAGCTCCTCGACCGATCAGAACAGATTCGGTCCCACAATCTCTCATTCGACGAGCTGCGTGAGCTCGGGCACCTCTATCGCGTCAACGCGGCGCGGCTTGCGCGTCTCCGAGACCGGGACGAAGATCCGGAGGCAATCCGCCATCTCAACGCGGTGTGCGTCCGCGCTTTCGCGTTTCTGTACGCCTCCCGAGCAGCGCCCCAACCCCGGAGCCCGTCGGTCGCCACAAGGCTCCTCGACACCATCGCGCACACGTGGCGAGCCCAGGCGGCCGCCTGGCTCCTGCTCGTGGCCGGGGGTCTCATCGGCGGCGTACTCGGCTCCCGGGACCCCGAAGCCCTCTCCGCTCTCGTGCCGACCGGGCTTGGTTACTCGCAGGCAGGGCTCGAGACCCTTCGCCGATCCCATGAGGCTCGCATGCAGTTTTTTGTCCGCGAGGAGACCCCCGCGGCCAGCAATGCCTTCTTTGGTGCTTGGCTCTTCGTGCACAACACCAAGGTGGGACTGCTCGCCTTCGCGACGGGGATTCTGGCTGCGGTACCCACCATTTTGCTTCAGCTCTACAACGGGATGATGCTCGGAGCGATCGCGTCCATCTTTCTGAGAGATCCCTGGCCCCTTGATTTCCTTGCGTGGATTCTTCCACACGGCATTCCCGAGCTCACCGCCGTCACGCTCTGCGTGGCGGCTGGGCTGGTATTGGGTATGGCAGTCGCTGCGCCCGGCCGCTCGGGTCGCCGCGCAGCGCTGCGCATTGCGATCGATCCGGCCCTGCTCCTGTTCGGTGCCTCCATTCCGCTCTTCTTTGTCGCCGGGGCGGTGGAGAGCTTCGTGCGCGAGTCCAAGCTCGGTACGATGACGCGGCTTTCAATTGCCGGAGCCTTCGCCCTACTGCTGGTCTCCGCGCTCTCCTTCTCCAGGCACCTCGCCCGCCAGCGACACATCGACACCGCTTGGCTAGATGAGCTCACGGGTCCGCCCCATAGCGGATCGCCAAGTAGTGGTTCAGAACCGGGGTGACGAGCCTGCGGGGCGGTAGGTCGAGGGTGAGGACACCCTGACGGCGGAGCAGCGCGAGCGTCGTCTCGCGCTCGTGCAGAAGATCGTCCAGGACAAGACGCCGGTGCAACGCGAAGCTTCCGCCGGAATCCCCTGCACGATCCTCGGCGTCGAGCGTATCGAAGATCGGATCGCGGACGGCGACGACCAGTACGCGATGGCGCCGCGCAAGCACTGAAAGGGGCGCCGGCACCCCGGAGGATTCAGCCTCCACGAAGTCTGTGATCACCACGACGAGCGCGCGCTGACGCTGCCGAACCGCGAGGTCGCGCACGAGGGCGGCATAATCAGGTTCGACCATGCGCGGCTGAAGGGGGCGCAAGACGTCGGTGAAGGCGCCGATCGCCTGCCGATGGGCGCGGGGCGCGAGGTGGGCCCGAATCTCGCGGTCGAAGACCACAACCCCGATGCGATCCCCCGAGACGAGACCCGCGAACGCGAGGCACAGCGTCGCGTCGATGGCGTGATCGAGTTTCGTTCGACCCTCGGAGCGACCCGCCATGAGCCGGCTCGAGTCGAGCGCGACCACGACCGTGTGATTTCGCTCGTGTTGGTGAAGGCGCACGACGGGCCGCCCCCGACGCGCGCTTGCCGCCCAATCGAGGCGGCGCGGATCGTCCCCGGACACGTAGTCGCGCAAGGACTCGAAGTCCATCCCTTCCCCACGTCGCCGCGATGGCTTGATGCCGAGAGCGACCCGCATGCGCTGCGGGTTCAACGCCACCTTCATCAGGAAGCGAGAAGTGTCGGGGTAAACCCGGAGCAGCTGTCCCGCTCCCGCGAAGCGGCGGCGACGCAACAGACCGAGGGGCGAGCGCTCGAAAGAGACGGCCGCGCCGAGCGGGCGGTCCCCACGCGAGGCGGGCCGCAACGTGTAGTGAATCGTGGTGACCTCGCCCGGAGCGGCAATGACGTCGCCAAATCTGGGCTCAGTCTGTGAAACGTCGCGGGGCAGTTCGTCCTGGACATCGAGCTTCACTGGCACCTTGGCGACGCTGCGCAAGCGAAGCTCGATTCGGGCTTCTTGTCCGACAAAAGCTCGCGCCGGAACGATGCGCTCGAGCTCTAGCGCGGGGCGGCGGCCCAGGAGCCACAGGTCCCAGGCGACAAGCGCGGCCAAGATGACAAGGCACCCGAGAAGCGCTGGTACCAAAAAGGGTGTCAGAACAGCGAACGCCGCGACTCCAGTCCAGACGGCCAGGCTCACCAGCAGCGGCCGAGCGGGCCAAACCCTCATCGAGGAACGGTCACGCTCTCAAGCGTCTGTCGCAGCGCTTCGTCGGCCAGGAGCCCTTCGACCTCGGCGGCCGGCTCGAGCTGAATCCGGTGGCGAAGTGCCGGCAGCCACATCTCCTGCACATCCTCGGGTAACACATAGTCTCTGCCTTCGATTGCTGCGTTTGCCTTCGCGGCGCGCAACAGCAACACGCCTGCACGCGGCGAGCCACCAAGCACGAAGTGAAGATCACTTCGCGTCGCGCGCACGAGGCTGGCCACGTACTCCGTGATCTCCCGCCGGACACCCACACCCCGCACGATCGAGCGCGCCCGGTCGATTCGCTCCGGCGTCAGTTTCTGAACTGGCTCCGCGAGCGATACTTCGTCGGTGTGATGACGCTCCAGTAGCGCACGCTCGTCCTCCTCGCTTGGATAGTCGATCACGATCTTAAAGAGAAAACGATCGAGCTGCGCCTCCGGTAGGGGATAGGTACCCTCCTGCTCCACGGGATTCTGCGTCGCAAATACGGCGAAATGTTCGCCAAGTGCGTGCTTTCGACCGTCTACCGTTGCCGCACGCTCCTGCATCGCTTCCAGCAATGCCGCCTGTGTCTTTGCGGACGCGCGATTAATCTCGTCGGCCAGGAGCAGATCTGTGAAGAGAGGTCCCGGACGGAAATGCAGCTCGCCGACACGCGGGTCAAGGATCGGGGTGCCGATGATATCGCTCGGCATCAGGTCGGGAGTGAACTGCACGCGGCCGAAGCGAATTCCGAGGCATGACGCGACGCTCCGGACCAGGAGAGTCTTGGCGACGCCCGGAACACCTTCAATCAGACTGTGACTCCCGCAAAGGAGTGTCACGAAGACGAGGCGCACCGCCGCGTCCTGACCGATCACATTCAGTCTGACTCCCGCAAGGAGGTCCTGATACAGCCTCGTCACTTCTGAAACCTCGGCGGGACTAGGGTGGGTCATGAAATGGCCTCCCGCACCAGGCGATCGATCTGCTCCACCGCAGTCTCGAGTTCTCTCGCGCTCCCAAGCGGGGTTCCGTTTGCGAGCAGATCGAGCGCCTTGGGAGACAATGCGGAACGCCGCCGCAGGCGCTCGACGAGTTGAGATTCCGGTGCCTCCGGAGGCAAACCGAAATGCCTGCGCAGGCGACGCGAGGTGAGTTCGCGAAAGCGCTCGAGGACGCGGGCGTAGTCGCGAGTGGAGGCATAACACGCGGCGAGTGAGTCCACGAAAGCGTCGAGACTCGGCGCGCTGGGATCGAGCTCAGCGACTCGTCTCGGAGGCGTCGCGGCGTGGAACCACACAAAGGCGAGCGCGAGAATCGCAGCGCCCGCGAGGAATGGAGCCGCGGGTGAAGCGACCAGATATGCAAGGGCGCTTCTCGAGACAACGAGGCCGTGCGCTCGCTCATCGATCCACGGCACTCCATAGGCCCGGACCAGGTCCGCCACGAGCAGTGCGGCGTCGGCGCGATCAAGCCCCGAGTTCCGCAAAAAGCGAGCGTCCGCAACCACCACGAGCTGCCCTTGACCGAGCCCCTGCCACAGCACGAACGGACGCCCGCCCAGCCGGGCGGCGACTTCCCAGCGCGGCTCGGCGCCGCTTCCGGGTACGCCCTGGAAGGTAAAAGGTGCTGGGAGATCGAGGACGCGGGGATGGCGCACGAGTTTGCCCTCTACGCTCCCCCGCGGCTCGTGCGCCGAACCCTTCGTGTCGGGTTTCCCAGCAGGGATGGCTGGATCCCGCGCAACCTCCTCACGAGGCGGCAGGGCAACGCCCGCAAGCCTCGCATCCCGAGCACAGACATGCGAGTCGGGCGGCAGAAAAACGACCGCTGTTCCTCCCGCAAGAATCCAGCTGTTGAGGCCTGGGCCCTCGAGGGCCAGCTCAGGCATACCCCGATGGCGCCCAGTCGGCGGCTCGTCATCCGCCTTGGGCTCCTCGCATGGCCGATCGGGTTCCAGCCACCACAGGGTCGCGTGAACGGGAAGCTGGGTAGGCGGCGCATAGCTGCGGGCCACGGCGAGTCCAAGCTCAGACAGGAAGTCATACAAGGCTCGATGTCCTTGGGGAATTCTGCCAAAACTCGTGGGACTCAGATCGCGATCGTCGTCGCCCCGCCACAACCCGACGATCACCAGGCCGAAGAACACCACCACGGCAAGGATCGCAGCGCGGCGTCTCACAGAACGTGCCCCGCGGACTCAATCCGCTCGTGTAGGTTCCGCCACTCGGCGTAAAGCTCGCGGTCAGATGCATCCGCGCTGTGATCTCGGAACCACCTCCTCTCGAGGCGTTCGAGCAGCGAGACGAACACTGCCTTTAGGTCTTCGCTCATCGAAGTCGCTTTTAGGCGCTTGCAAAGCGTCCGATTGGGATCGTGGCGATGGAGTTCGAGGACACCCGCGCGCAAGAGCCGGTCGATGCACGCGAGGTGCATTTGATGCGCCGCATCGAGAAAGTACCCCTCCTCCGCGAGACGGCGCGCCTGAGCCTCGAGAGCGGTGGCCTCCGTCTTCGCCGGTCGGCGCTCCCCGCCGGGCGCGGTGCCGAGCGCCGCGCGAAGGGACCACACGATGTGAAAGACGAGGAGCGCCAGCACGAGCACGAGTCCGCCGAGAATGGCCGCATACAGCCATGGGTCGAGACCCGCCACCCAGGATTGCAACCGCAAAAGCGCGGACTTTAGGTGGAGCCACCACTCCGAATCGAACGGGCGAAACTTCGCGTACTCCGGCCGAGCGAGGATCTGCGACGCCAAGGAGCGCAAGGCGTCATCTGACGGCAAATCGATCGAAGTCATGGGCGTACGGACGTTCTCTCTCGAGTCCCCGGCTCCCTATGCGGTGGGAGCCGCAGCCAGATTGTGGCCTGACTCTACAAGGCGCGCGAGATGCTCGAGATCGAAAGCTTCCTTGCGGCAGCGAATGTCAAAATAGAGCACGACGAGCCCCGCGGCACCGAAAGCTGAGGCAACAGACGCAGCTGCCCCGGCTGCGATGCCGTGGAGCCACAGCCACGGAACGAATCTGAGCGCGAGCTCGATCCCGAACGAGAGAGTTCCGCTCACGACGGCTTCAAGAACAAGGATTCCGATTGCCCGAAGAAAGTTTCCCTGCATGAGATCGCGACTTCTGCCGAGCGCTTTCGTGCCGAACGTGCGCTCGAACACCATGACTTGATTGATCAAGACGAACGCCAGCACAAAATAGATCCCCGGGAGGATCAGGAGTAGGGTCGCGCCCATGATCGCGAGGCTCGAGAGGAGAATGGTCCCCGTGAGCGGAAAGAAAATACCGAGAATTTGTCGATAGGCTTGTCCGAGCGATACGGGGCGGCCGAGATAGAGTTCGCCGATCACAAAGGCCTGCAGCGCCCGGACAAACGGAGAAACGACAAGGAGAAAAAGAAATCCAATCCCAATCGCCCCCGCTCCGCGGAGCGCCACTGAGGGGAAGAGGCTCATCCCGAGCTGAATCGGGACCAGGGTAATTGCGGACGTCCCCACGAGAAGAACAAAATGGTCGCGCAGGAGCCGGAACGCGCTGTCCAGGATCTCGGCAAAAGCCATTTCTCGGATCTCGTAGGCCATCCTCCCCCTCACACCTGCGGTATAACGTGCGGTTGCGTCACTCCTTGTGCACGAAGCGAGGTTCGATTGTCAAGTCGTGCAACGATGACCTGCTCGCCACTCCATGCTGCCGGACGTGGCGTACGCTCAGGCATTGCGCGATCCGCCGCCCGCCGGCCCGAGAAACGGACCCACCCGCGCGGGAGCAACGCCAAGACGATACTCTCGCCTACATGACCGAAGAGCGGCGGAAGCGCTACGACCTCGAAGATGCCGAGCTCGACCAGAGGGTTGAGGCACTGATCGCGACTGCGGAGGCGCGCTATGGCACTGCGAGCGACGCGGAATCGGTGCGGCAGATCGTCGTCTCCGGACTGCGCTTGTTGCGCGATGGAACGCCGCGGGGCGACCTCAAGCTCCTGAACAGTGCGCTCAAGGAGTTGCGCCACGCGTTCCGGGTGTTCGCACCCTATCGCGCGGTGCGCAAAGTCGCCGTGTTCGGAAGCGCACGGACCACACCCGATCAACCGGATTGGAAGCAGGCCTTCGCGTTTGCGGAGCGCATCGCCGCGGAGGGCTGGATGATCATTACCGGCGCAGGAGAAGGAATCATGGGGGCGGCACAGGGCGGGGCCGGCCGCGCAGCATCGTTCGGCGTCAATATCCGCCTCCCATTTGAGCAGCATGCAAATCCCACGATCGCGGGCGATCCGAAGCTCATCAACTTCCGTTATTTCTTCACGCGGAAGATCGCGTTCGTGAAGGAGGCCCATGCGATCGTGCTCTTCCCCGGAGGCTTCGGCACTCACGACGAGGGGTTCGAGGCGCTGACGCTGATCCAAACCGGGAAGAGCGAGATCCTGCCGGTCGTATTCGTCGACGCTCCCGGCGGGAGCTACTGGTCGCAGTGGCGTGGCTACCTCGAGGAGCACCTGCGCGATCGTGGACTCATATCGCCGGAGGACTTCGCGCTCTTTCGGATCACCGATGACGTCGACGAGGCGGTGGGCGAGATCCTCCACTTCTACGCCAACTACCAATCGAGCCGCTACGTGCGCGACCTTTTGGTGATTCGCTTGCGCGAAGCACCGGATGAAGGCCAGCTCGAGCTGCTCAATCAAGAGTTTTCAGCGATCGTGAAGAGCGGCCGCATCGAAGTCGGACCGCCGCTTCCCGAAGAAGGTGATGAAATGGCGGGGCACCCGCGACTGACCCTGCGCTTCAACCGACGCGACGTGGGGCGCCTGCGTCAACTGATCGACCGGCTAAACGATCTCGTGGATACGCGCGCTGTGACGCCGCTCGATGCAAGCCCTCACGAGATTGTGGCCGAGCCCTTCCCCCCGGAGCCGTTCGCTGGGGAAGCCGACGAGGACTAATGCGATGACCTGAGGGCGCGAGCTCGCGAGCACTTCGAGCTGCGCAGGTCGGTCCGCGGGGAGGACGGGAGGCCTCGCCCCCGGCGTCACGGCGCATAGATCGAGGAGCAAGGGCAACTCTGCCTCGAAGAGCGTACGACCAGGCGGTGAGGACTTGGGACGATTCCCACGCCCGCAGCGCAGAGAAGAAAGAACGTGGAGAAGAGGAATGTGGAGAAGAGAGATGGGAGCGCCCGGGTGTGCTGACAGTCGCTTACCCGGGCGCGCCCGACATGACCTCACAGGGCAAGTCGCGAACCGCTGAGCAATAAGCGGAGCGGCCGCGGAGCTACAAAATGCTGAAGGCCAACATGGCGGTCAGACCAAACCACACGAACCCTGCCAGATACGCCCAGCGCAAGGCAGCTTCGTGACTGAGGCTCTTGCCACGCATGGTGGGGGGACCCTCCTTGAACGCGAATGGAACCAGATCCTTTCGTCCGCGAATGTGACGCGGATCACTCTCGCGGCGGAAGCCAGGCGATCGGGGCCTCTCGGCAGAACGCGGATTGCCAAGCGTGCCCCCCCGTGGGACTCGGAGGGGAGCCGATGACCCGGCCCCGTGTTTGGAAGAGGGCATAACTAGGCCGCCGGAAACGTGTTTTCGACTGGGTCCCGAGTGTAGCTAGAAGATCGCGAACCAGAGCTCGACGGGGTGTAGGCCCTTCTGACGCAACCTTTGGCGTTTGCTTTCGTCGCGCTGACGGCTCGGAGCGCAGGGCCATGGGAGCGGAGAGACGACGCGGAGGAGCGCAGCCTTCCCCGATGACCGCCTAGGCTTGCGCGAGCTCGTCGGCGGCCCGCCGACGAACGCCCCAACCAGCAGCGCAGCGTATGCGGGACCCACCTCCTCTCGCCTTTGATCTCGGTATCATGATCGAAGCGAGCTCTTTGCCTTTCAAGGATTTGCGATGCAGACCGCAGCATTCACAATTTTCGCCCCGCTGTTCGCCGAGGAAGAAGCGCAGGCCTTGGTCCGGCTTTGCGAGGCCTTCGGTTCCTACGGCATGTACGGCAGGGCCCCGATTGACGAGGAACTCGGTCGAGGGCTCTTTCAGCGGCACGACGCCGCGATGAACTACATCCAATCCGGCGGGCGCTTTGGGCGCAAGGAGTCTCTCGAGACCGCAGCCTTCAGGACCAACTACTTCCGCGAGACCTACGCCTATGCCGAGCCCCTCGTTCCCGGCATCGAGAAGTTCCTGCGCCACGACGGTTTCATCGAGGCAGCCCAGTCGCTCTATGGCCGGGCCGTCATTGTTCCAGCCATCGTCTACGCGAACTTGCTGGTTCCCGGTCAAGAGCTGGCGGTGCACACCGACGTACCCGAGTTCCGCGGCTGCAACCGTACCAAGGATCCGGAGTGGCTGATGGTGGTGATGCACCTCTCGGGCCTCTTCGAGCGCTGGCGGATGCCGATCGCCACCGCCGTGTCGTGGTTTCGGGGTTGCCGCGGCGGAGAGTTCGCGTTCTATCCCGAAGGACCCAATGCTCCTCCCCGGACGCTCCCGGCGCAGCACAATACCGCCGTTCTCCTCGATACCGATAGCGTCTTTCACGGCGTCGACCGGGTGGCGCAGACCACCGCAACACTCCCGCCTCTTGATCTGCGCATGCGCCTTGCGTACGAGGGGCGGGGCACTTGGCGCTTGGGCCACGACGCCGAAACCGTGGCTCGGTACTCCTGGGACGACATCCGCTTCTCGATTTCCTGGAAGGCATACTGCTTCGCGGACGAGGCGGAACTGCGCAGGGTGAACGAACACTCCGATGACCTGACGCGCGACCTAATCCTCGACCTTCTCATCGCCGATCTGCGCAAGCGGGGACGCCTTCAAGGCGACGTTCCGGCTGGGCGCGCTCTGGCCCTGCTCTTAATCGACGAATACGTTCGATTCCCCCAGCCCGCGCCGGAGGTATAGGGAACGTGCCCCCCGACTCTGCTCACGAGAAGATCGAGAAGCTAAAGACCGCGCACTCGGCATGGCGCCCTCTCGTCTCGCCCGAGGCGTACGGCGTGCTCTTCGAGGAAGCGACGGAGCGCCCCTTTGCGAGCCCACTCAATCAGGAGAAACGAGCCGGTACCTTCCTGTGCGCGGCATGCCTTCTTCCCTTGTTCGAATCCGCCTCGAAGTTCGACAGTGGCACAGGCTGGCCGAGCTTCTTCCAGCCCATGGAGGGCCGAGTCGAACCCAAGCGCGACTTTAAGCTCCTCCTCCCGCGCACGGAATATCACTGCGCGCGCTGTGGCGGGCACCAGGGGCACGTCTTCAACGACGGTCCGGCCCCGACCGGCAAGCGCTATTGCAACAATGGCCTGGCACTTCGTTTCGTCCCCGACAACGAGCCGCTTCCGCCCCTTCGAACACCAAGCTAACCCAAGGAGACGGCCCCCTCATGGCCGACGAGAACACAAAGAGCGCAACGTTTGCGGGAGGCTGCTTCTGGTGCATGGAGCCCCCTTTTGACAAGCTGCCTGGGGTGATTGCGGTGACGCCTGGATACACTGGAGGGCGTACCGAAAATCCGACCTACGAACAGGTGTGCTCGGGCGATACAGGTCACACGGAAGCCGTACAGATCGTCTTCGACCCTGGGAAGGTAAGTTACCGCGAGCTGCTCGATGTTTTCTGGCACAACATTGACCCGACGACACGAGATCGCCAGTTTGCAGACGCAGGCTCACAGTACCGCACGGCGATCTTCTACCACGATGAAGAGCAGCGGCGATCCGCCGAAGACTCGAAGGCGGAACTCGAGAAATCCGGGAGATACGCAGGACCCATTGTCACGGAGATCGTGCCCGCGCGTCCCTTTTACCCGGCAGAAGCCTATCATTGCCAGTACTACAAGAAGAATAAAATACACTACAGAATGTATCGCCAGGGCTCTGGCCGGGAGTCCTATCTCGAGAAAACGTGGGGAACGCGCAAGGCGAAGGACTAAGACTCTCCGGGGGCGGCTAGGCCGTTGCCCCCGTCGCTTGGTCCACACGTTCCATCCATTCCGTGACGGGACGAGAGCCCTCGACGATCCGTGCTCCTTCCTCCGCTCCGCGAATGCACGCGAGCTGCGCGAATACGCTGAGGTCGGCCAGTGAGAGTGCATCGCCGACGAGCCACTCCCGGCCATTTAGCCAGTCTTCGATCGCCCCTACATGCCGCTCAATGTCGCGCAACACGCATTCAAGCGGTTTGCGTCCGACGCCCTGACGGGAGAGTACGCCTCGCATCATGATCGGTATGAAATAGCTGGCCGCCGTTCTCATCCAGCGGGGATCGTGCTTCGTGAGCTCAGGGATCCAGCGACGCGCATTGTGCGGGAGTGTGAAGCGCAGGCGCATTTCGTAGAAATAGAGGCTCTCGTCGGCCCAGTCCTCCAGCATATGACACAGCCCGCGCAGCTGCGGGTCCTTTGGAACCAGCGGCGGCTCAGGAAATTTTTCTTCCAAGTAGTACGCGATGTCGGTGGAGTCGCTGATCATACGCCCGTCGTGCTCGAGACACGGCAATTTGGCCGCGGGATTAAGTCTGCGAACACGCGTGAAGGCCCGCGAAAGAGGGATCTCTTCGATCTGGTAGGGCTGCCGCTTCCAGTGGAGGATCCTGCGGATTTTGTCGCAATAGGGCGATACTTCGAACTGAAAAAGCGTGATCATTGCGTTCGTCCCCGGGTGTTTTTCCTTCTCCCTCACTATACTGATTGTATGCCGGTCTGTGTGGTAACAGGAGTCGGTCCGGGAAATGGCGCATCCTGCGTGCGTCGCTTCGCACATGCGGGCTGGCGCGTGGCCATGCTCGCTCGCTCGGCGGACAAACTGCGCGAACTCGAGGCAGCAATCCCTGGCGCCCACGGGTTCACCGCGGACGTCGCCGAGGCGGCTTCGGTGAAGGAGACGTTCGATCGCGTCCGTCACGAGCTGGGTCCCGTGGATACCTTGGTGCAGAACGCGGGCAACGCTGTCCTCGGCGGCTTCCTCGAAGTGACGGCGGAAGCCATGGAGTCCGCCTGGCGCGTCAATACGCTTTCGCTCTTCCTTTGCGGGCGCGAGGCTGCCAGCGACATGGTCTCGCGTGGGAGCGGTGCCATCGTCGTGATCGGAGCCACGGCCGCACTGCGCGGGGGCGCGGGATTCGCGGCGTTCGCACCTGCCAAGGCGGCCCAGCGCTCGCTCGCGCAATCGATGGCGCGCAGCCTCGGCCCACGCGGCGTCCACGTGGCGTACGTGGTGGTGGACGGCGTGATTGACACCCCGGGCACGCGCCGCTTTCTTCGGGACCGGGCCGATGATTTCTTCCTGAAGCCCGATTCCATCGCGGAAAGCGTCTTCCACGTCGCGACACAAGAGCGCTCCGCGTGGACGTTCGAGCTAGACCTTAGGCCCTACGCCGAGAAGTGGTGAGCCGAAAAACGCTTCGAGTCGCTAGGGAGATTTCGGCGCGCTGAAGCTCTCCACCTGAAGCGCTCCGCTCAACGCCTCGGACTCCGACATCACGACCGGGTGCTGATCCACCGTGAGCCAGTCGCCGAGCTGCTTCGCGTAGAGCGGACTGGCAGGATTCCCCGAGGATCCGCCGGGGATGACGTTCCAACCCTCGATCCCGCCGTCGTCAAACCCGTGGCCCGACTTGGGCACACCCACGTAGCGCCGCACAGGGCCGCTTCCGAAGCCGAACGAGTTCGCATCTTCGGCGCGGGCGTCGTATGAGGAGGCATTGATGACCTCGTAGCCGCCGTCGCGCGAGAGGCCTGGAAGGGTCGGCGCGAGGTCCGTGAAACCCGCCGCGGGGGGGATGTTGAACGCGCCGCCCAGGAGATGTTGAAACGTAATGCGGTGCAGTTTTCCCCAGCGGTAGTCGTCCTGGTGTGTCGAACCCGAATAGGCGGCGGCATAGGCCGGCCCTGCGAGCGTATCGAGGGCGTCGCGCAACGCACCGAGGAGCACAGCGTCGCGGCGGCCCTCGGCGGAAATTCCCGCAGGCATGGGGAAGAAGTCGACGCCGGAGGCGCCCACGCCCGTGAATGGGGTCTGGGAGAGGAGATGATAGAGTGCGATCAGGGCATGGCCCCCGTCCACACCTGACACGCCGATGCCGGAGAGCGCGGGATCAATCGTCTCCTTAATCGCCTGCGCACGCCACGCGTTGTAGATCGTCGCCGCAACGCTGCGCGCGGCCTCCTCCTGAGAGACCCCCGGTGTGCGCTTCCCGTCCTCATCGCTTGCGTCATAGCCTTCGGGGATCCCGGTCGGTGTCGAGAAGTCCCAGGCGGCGAGGCGTCCAATGGACTCGCAAATCCGCGGATCTTGTGCGAGCGCGGCCAGCGCGGGAGCCGCACCTCCGGAGTTGGCGTTCGAAAATGCCCCCAGGAGGAACGGTACCAAGAGCTCCGCATCCAGTTCCTGGGTGTTCCCTTGCATGTGGCGCAGATCGTCCGCGCCGACCTTCCCGCCCCGCTCGAGCTTCTCCTTCAAGAGACGAGTGATGCGCGCGCAAGCCGATATCGTAGCTTGCGTCCAGGTAGTAGATGGCGGAAGGCTTCGAACGTCGCCGCTGGTTTATGGGATTGTTGTCGAGATTTGTGCCTGCCGGATCGTTGTTGGCATTGGCAAAGAAGCCGTTCGTCGGATTGAGGGTCTGCGGCATCTCGCTAAAGGGAAGGACAGCGAAGGGGATGACTTGTCCCTGAGAGTGCGCGGGATCATACACCCAGTTGTCTTCGCCCGATATGCCGTCGCGCACGAAATACGGCGGGCGCCCCACGACCGCGCCGTTCTCCAGATCCTTTCGTAGGGGTAGCTCCGCGCTCGTGAAGTAGCCAAGGTTTCCTTCGACGTCGGCATAGGCCCAGTTCTGCGAGCCGAAGGTGAAGCTTTTCAGTCCGACCATGAAATCCTGGAGGTTCTTGGCGCGGTTCCAGATGCCGAAGGTCTCTAGCTCCTTTGTGCCGTGGAAGCCCGTGAACTGGAGCGTAAGCACGTGCGTCTCCTGCCCGGAAAGCAGAGCGAGCCCATCATCCACTTCGACGATGGGAGCGAAGCTGCGGCGCTCGTCATCCACCGTCGCGATGATGCGCTGCTCGAAGCCGATGCCGGAGTCCACGAGGTTGTCGAGCGTGCCATCCCCCGGAGTGTTCACGAGGTACTGGGCCAGCTCAAACTTGACGGGGTAGAGATCCGAGCCGGACTGAATGCAGGTTTGAGCCGGACACCCGCTGACTTTACCGACGACGTGGTCCATGAAGATGTCGGAAACGTCCATGGGATTGGTCGTGGAGCCCCAGGTGATCCGATCATTTTGACCCTGGATCACCCATGGAGCGCCAGGGAAGGAGACACCGTTCACGTTGAGCGGGCCTTCGAGCGGGTCGTTCGCGACCGCGAGGTGATTCTCGTAGAAAGTGGAAGGCGCCCCAAGAGCAAGATGGGGGTCGTTGGCGATCATGGGCCTGCCGGTCTCGCTCGTCGCGGCCGATACGCCCCACTCGTTGCTGCCCTCGAAGGTCTCGTTGCGGTGAAGCGCCTTGGCGAGACGAGGGACGCCCTCAATCTTGGCGCGGAGCCTCCGCACCCTCGCCGCCGCTTGCGCCACGAACGTACGGTCCTTGGGGGTGCGCACGGTCCGAGCCACAAGATAGGGAAACGTGCCCGTCGCGTCGGGAACGGTCGACGCTGGATCCATGGGAGCGAAACGCTGCACATCCTCGAACAGCAGCTTCTCCCCATCGCAAGGAGGCGTCGCGGCCGCGCACTTCGTCGTGTACTCGTCGAGCTTCTCAATGAGTCCGGCATCGATCTCAAGCGAGAGGCTCGCCGCAATTCCCTTGCCGATGGCAAGCGAGTCCACAATGTCCCAGGGCCGAGCCTGAGTGAGCTCGAGCTGCGCGTATTCCGGCGGGAGCGGATTCGACGCGAGCCAAGCGTTTACCCCATCCGCGTAGGCCTGGAGTACGGCCAGCTCTTCGGAGGTGAGGAGCGCGACCGAGCGTTCCGCCGCGCGACGCAGACCGATGGTGCGGTTCTGAATGTCGCCGTTGATCGCCGTCGGACCGAGCAACTCGCCGAGGTCACCGCTGACCTCACGCCGGGTTGTATCCATCTGCCAGAAGCGATCGCGCGCGTGTACGAAACCCTGCACGCGGGCGAGATCGAGATCGTTTTCTGCAAAGATGTGCGGTGATCCAACGCGGTCCGTGATTACGCGCACGGTCCCCGTGAGTCCGGGCAGTGTGACCGACTTTCCCCCATGGGGCGGGCAGCCGAGGCAAGCCGCCGCGGCGACGCCGAGAGCCGCCGCAACTAGAGCAAGGCGTACGGAACCCATACAACCTCCAAGTGCAGCCGGCAGCGGTCAGGCAGTGCGACCCAGAGGCCCTGCGACCCGCGGCGAGGGCCCGACGCTTCGACGCCGAACTGGTCTTGGGAAGCCGCGAAATCCCGGGATTCCGGCCGATGGGCGACTCGCGCCTGCGACCTCGGGTAGACCGGCGAAGGCCCGAGCCGCACAGCTGTCACGAGACCCGCCGTAGCCAAGCCGCCCCATCCGCTCGCGAGCACCAGAGAATCTCCGAGGCTCCCCTTACCTAGTGGTCGGGGGCCGCCAGATGTGTCATTCAGGACTCACTCCCATGCCCGCGGCGTCCTTTGCAGCTGACACAGTCGCTCCTCACGAACCCCCCTGGTCGTGCCATGGCTTCCCTAACTCGCAGGGAGTGGCGAACATTCCTGCGAGAGCCACAAAGGGGCCTGCGGAAAAGTCGTGCCTCGCACCGAGGCCACGTGTTCTCTCCCGACGCAGGTCCCTCGCACGGAGACGCGGCAAGAGGGAAGGGTTGGTGGGCGTTCGCTCGAAACGAGCGCGACGCCCTCACCGGTTGAGGGGCAATTCACGGGTATAGTCGGGCCGCACAGGGAGGGAGTGGCAGCGATGAAGCCTCGCAAGGCTGGCAAGAAGTCGATCCGACAGAGTCCGCGTCGCGCGCCCACGCGAAGCCGACACCGAGCGAAGGCGGGAGGAGACGGAGCGCTGAGGCTCTCGCCGGAGGTTCGACCTTCCAACTACCGCGTAGCGCTCGAAGTCGATCCCGCACGAAGTTCGAAGTTTCACGGCGAGGTCGCAATCCAGCTCGTTCTCGAGCGGGCGACGCGCAAGATTGTGCTCCACGCGGTCGATCTCAAGCTTGCCCAGGCACGGATCGTGGCTGCAAGCGGTGCACACGCCGGGAGGATTTCTTACGACCGAAAGCATGAAACCGCGGAGATCCGCTTCGCGCGGACCATCGATCCTGGACCGGCACTTTTGGCGGTCGGCTTTGAAGGCGAGCTGCGTACCGATCTGCGCGGTCTTTACGCAGCGCGGTCCGGCGATCGCCGCTACGCCTTCACACAGCTCGAAGCCGCCGACGCGAGGCGTTTCTTTCCCTGCTTTGACGAGCCGGCGATGAAGGCGTGCCTCCGGCTCTCCGTAACGACGGCGGAGAGCAACGCCGCGGTTTCCAACGCGCCGATCGAAAAGACCGAGAAGCTCGCCGTCGGGCGCAAGACCGTGCACTTCGCGCAAACCGCCCCGCTTTCGACCTATTTGTTTGCGCTGGCGGTGGGCGAACTCGAGTCGTCGGAACCGGTGCGCTGCGGGCAGACCGAGATCCGCGTCTGGCATGTGCCGGGGAAGGGCCGGCTCACGGCTTTCGCCCTCGAAGTCGCACGCGAGACCCTGGCGCGGCTCGAGGCGTATTTCGACCTGCCGTATCCCTACGGCAAGCTCGATCTCGTCGCGGTGCCAGACTTTGAGGCGGGCGCCATGGAGAACGCGGGTGCCGTTTTCTTCCGAGAGACGCTCCTCCTCGTGGATCCGGAAACGGTGACGCTCAGCGAACGTAAGCGTGCAGCGGAGGTGATCTGCCATGAGCTTGCGCACATGTGGTATGGCGATCTGGTCACCATGGCCTGGTGGAATGACCTGTGGTTGAACGAGGCCTTCGCGACCTGGATGGCGGCGACCATTGTCGACGGCTGGAAGCCGGAGTGGAAGATGTGGCTCGATTTCGAGCATCACCGCTCCGCCGCTCTGCAGCTGGATGCGCTGGGCAGCACTCATCCCATCTACGTCGACGTGAAAACGCCCGCAGACGCAACCCAAAATTTCGATCTCATTACCTACGAAAAGGGCGCGGCCGTGGTGCGGATGATCGAGCGCTACCTCGGGCCTTCGACCTTTCGTGACGGCGTGCGCACCTATATCCGGCGCCATCGGGAGGGCAACGCGGTGGCCGCCGATCTGTGGAACGCTCTTGGAGAAGCCGCCGGGTTCCCGGTCGAACCCGTCGCGCGCGCGTGGATCGAGCAGTCGGGCTTCCCGGTGGTTGCGCTCGGGCTGAGGGAGGAAGGCCAGACCGTGGAGCTGCGCCAGGAACGGTTTTTTGCGAACCGCAGGGCCCAGCAGCACGCGGCCCCAAGGTCCGGGCAGCGCTGGCCCATCCCGTGGGTCGGGCGCATCGGCGTCCGAACGGGGGCGGAGACTCGGCTTGAACGCCGCGTCTTCACAAAGGCTCGGGAAAAGGTTGCCCTCGGTCCCATCCCGCCCCGGTTCGTCTATGGCAACGCCGACGGAGGTGGCTTCTTTCGGGCGCTGCACGACGCCGGGGCGCTTCGCGCGCTGGCTTCGGAGCTCGGCTCGCTCGCCGCGGTGGAGCGGATGGCGTTGCTCGGTGACCAGTGGGCATTCGTGCGCGCGGGCAAAGCTTCGATCGAGAGCTTTCTCGAGCTCGCGGCCGCGTTCAAGGCGGAGACCAGCCCGGACGTGCTCCAGGCTCTGCGGGGACCGCTCGGCTTCGTGGACGAGCAGTTGGCACCTGCCGCCGGGGGCAGCACTCCCGCGCGCTACCGTGCGTGGCTCGTGGAGTGTTTCCGCTCGCAGCTGGCGGCGCTCGGATGGGAGCCCGCCGCGGGGGAGGAGGACGACACGCGACTGCGTCGCTCTGCACTCGTTGGGCTCCTGGGGGACATCGCCGAGTGGGAGCCCGTCGTCACCGAGGCAGCCTCGCGCGCGAGCGCGTATCTCCGCGATCGAACAAGTCTTGATGCGAATCTGGCCGACTCGGTGGTGGCGCTCGCCGCTCGCATCGGCGAGGTTTCGCGCTACGAGGCGTTCCTCGCGGCCGTTGCGGATGCCGGAACGCCCCAGGAGCGGCGCCGGTTCCTTTTTGCGTTGGGGGAATTCCGTGATCCCAAGCTCGTCGAGCGTACGCTCGCGCTGACGCTCAGCGACACCGTGTCGACCCAAGACGTCGTCTTCGTGCTGACGCGGCTCCTGGCCAACCGGGCGGCACGGGAGCGCGCCTGGGCCTTTGTAAAAAAGAAGTGGACTGCCCTGCGCAAGCGGATGCCGCCGATGCTGGTCACACGGCTTGTGGAAGCGACCCCCGCTCTTCAGACGGCGGCGTCAAGGCGCGACGTAGCGTCGTTCTTCCGCGCGCACCCCCTTCCGACGGCGAAGCGAGCGCTGCAGCAGGCCCTTGAGCGCTTCGATCTCAACGCCGAGCTCCGTCGGCATGAAGCGCAGGGTTTGCGACGCTGGTTCGAGTCGGGACGCAGGTAGGCGCGTCCGGTAGATCGAACCGGATTCGCGCTCAGCTCCGCGTACCCGTGCCCGCGTCGGCCTTGGAGCTTCGAGAAGTTGCGCTCGGCAACCCTTCTCCGACGACGCCGAGGGGCGGCGGTGGATGAAGGGTTTGCTCCGCTGTCCAATCCCGCGCCGCGCCCGCGATGCATTCGGTAGAATGGGGAATGCAGACCAACGGACCCATGCGGGGCCGCGGGGCCTCTGGAAATCCGACGGGTCGCTTTGAACGGCTCTCCTACGAGCCGGAGGTCGACCTCGTCGCAGGTGCTGCGGACGAAGGCGATCCGCCCCGTACCCTTAAGACCGAGCTCTACCGCGATCCGACGCGCGAAATTCTCGCGCATAACGAAAGTCCTGACGTCGGTTTCGACACCAGCGTGAATCCTTATCGGGGCTGCGAGCACGGTTGCATCTATTGCTATGCGCGTCCGACACATGAGTACCTCGGTCTGTCGGCTGGCCTTGACTTCGAGAGTCGGATCTTCGTGAAAGAAGATGCGCCGCGGCTGCTGCAGCGGGAGCTCTCGAGGCCGAGCTGGCGACCTCGCGTGATCGCGCTCTCGGGTGTCACGGATCCCTACCAGCCTGCCGAGCGGCGACTCGGTCTTACGCGACGGTGCCTCGAGGTGCTGGCTGCCTTCTCCAATCCTGTCGTGGTCGTGACCAAGAGCCATCTGGTCACTCGAGATGCCGACCTCCTGCACAGGCTCGCCGAGATCGGCGCTGCGCTCGTGCTGATCTCCCTGACGACCCTCGACGCGGAGCTTGCGCGCCGACTCGAGCCGCGCGCCTCCCGGCCCGAGCGGCGGCTCGACGCGATCCACGCGCTCGCCGCGGCTCGAGTTCCGGTCGGAGTCTTGATCGCGCCGGTGATTCCCGCCCTGAACGATTCCGAGATCCCAGCGATCGTGGCTGCGGCTGCGCGCGCCGGCGCCCGCTCGGCGGGATACGTGATGCTTCGCCTACCTCATGGCCTCAAGCAGCTCTTCGCCGATTGGCTCGCCCTCCACTATCCCGAGCGGAAAGACAAGGTGCTCCACCGCATCCAAGAGCTGCGCGGTGGGCGCCTCAACGACCCGCGTTTCGGTTCGCGCCTGACCGGCGAAGGCGTCTTCGCTCGACAGATTGAGGCGATGTTTGCATTGGCAGTGCGGCGCGCCGGAATCGAACGCCGATCGTTAGAGCTCTCGACGGATGCCTTTCGCAGGCCGGGCGGAGCGCAGCTCGATTTGTTTGGTTGAGCACCCCGCTGCCAATCATTCTTGCCAGCGCGCAATCCGCTCCCCGATTCCCCGCCAGCCAAGACGCTCGAAGAGCGGGGAGACGCGATCGCGGTGCGCTCCCCGATAGGCGAGGGCATCCAACCCGCAGCGCACTCCCGGTACCTCACGTTCGACGGTCGCGAGCTCGCGCACGCGCAAGGCCTGCTCGCGGTGAGCGTCGATGGCGCGCGCGAGTCGCGCAGCTCCGCGCACCGGAACGCCCGCCCAAGCGCGAGGATCGGCGGGAATGCCCTCGATCGCGCCAAATGCCCGCAGCGCGGCGGAGGCACCGCGCGGACCTACCCCCGGCACTCCGGGGAGGTTGTCGACCGCGTCGCCGACCAGCCCGAGGTAGTCGGGGATCTGCTCGGGATCCACTCCAAACTTCGCCCGCACGCCGCTCGCATCCAGCGTCGCGTCGCGAGCGAGGTCGTAGAGCACGACGCTCGCGGCCTCTCGAACCAGCTGTGCCAGATCCTTGTCACTCGTCACAACGATCACGTTCGACCCTCGCGAAACGAGCTTCGCGGCAAGGGTCGCGATGAGATCGTCAGCTTCGTAGCGCTCCTGCTCAAACACCGGCAGTCCGAGCGCGCGCGCCACCTCTGCGCACAGCTCGAACTGCGAGACGAGGTCTTCGGGAGGAGCACCGCGTGTGGCCTTGTAGAGGGGAAAGATTTCGTTTCGGAAACTTTCCATCGCCCAATCGAAGCACAACGCCAGATGGGTCACCGCATGCTCGGCAAGGTATTTGAGGAGCGTGGCTGTAAAACCATAGGCGGCGCCCGTTGGAGTTCCGTCTGGGGCCGTTAAGTCTGGCATCGCGTAAAAGGCGCGAAACACATACACGTGGCCGTCGATCAGGTGCACCACCGGTCGCTCTTCATCGTCGCGATACCTCACCATCCCGCGAGCCGCGCCGCACGCTCGCGGTGCAGAGCCGGCGTACCGAGAAACGCGCGGTCGAACATTGCGCGCTTGTACCAGACTTGGACGTCGCACTCCCACGTGAAGCCGATTCCTCCGTGCACCTCAACGGTGTCGCGCGCGATTTGCATGAAGCGGTCGGTGAGGTGTGCCTTGGCAAGCGCCGCGTGGCGCTGTGATTCGGCCGGAAGATGATCGAAGGCATGGGCTGCGTACCAGTAGAGGCTCCGCGCCGGCTCGATCTCCACCGCCATGTTTGCGAGCTGATGCTTCACCGCCTGGAAATGTCCGATGGTGACCCCGAACTGGACGCGCGTCTTCGCGTACTCGACCGCGAGCTCGAGGCACCGCGAAGCGCCGCCAAAGGCATCGGCGCCCAACAGGACGAGACCGGCATCGCGGACGCGCGGTGCGGCTTCGTTACCACCCGGCAGCAGGTTCGCGACCGCGCCCTCGAACGCCACATGGCACATCCGTCGGGTGCGGTCGACGGCTTCAATCGCCTCGATGCGGACACCTTCGCTTGTGCGCTCCACCAGCGCCAACCCGCCGTCTGCCACGCCCACGACGAACAGATCGGCGATCTCGGCGGCCGGGACGTGGAGCTTTTCACCCGAGATTCTGAGTCCCGCGCCCGCAGGTGCCACCGGGGCGCTCCATGCCTCGGGTTCCCAGCCGCTGCCCGGTTCGAGCAGCGCGAGGGTCGCGATCGCCTCACCCGATGCAAGACGGGGAAGCCAGCGTTCCTTCTGCGCCTCACTCCCGCCCAACGAGAGCGCGAGCGTGGCGAGGCTGTGACCGAGGAAGGGCCCGGGGGCAGCGAACCGTCCCAGAATCTCCGCCACGAGCGCGAGGTCGAGAAGCTCAAGGCCCGCGCCTCCCGCTTTCTCTTCCACCAAAAGGCCCAGCAGACCGAGCTCCGCCATGCCACGCCACAGGTCGGCGTCGTGCCCGGAAGGGCCATCAAACAAGGCGCGGAGTTTGCTTGTGGGCCAGCGCTCCTCAAGGAATCGGCGCACCGTATCCTGGAGCAGCTCTTGCTCGTCGGAGAGACCGAAGTTCACCGTGAGCTCTCGCGCTGCGCCGCGAAGTCGCGCGGCAGGCCGAGTCCTCGCTCGGCGATCACGTTGCGCTGAATGTTGGCGCTCCCGCCGGCAATGGCGACGCCCAGCGACCACATATTCTGGGTGATCCATGCGGCGTGGCCTCGGGGCGGCAGACCCATCACACGCGCCTCATTGGTCGGCGCGGCCAGACCTTCGTCTCCAAGCAGCTCGAGCGCCAGCTTGGCCACGCTGTGGCCGATATTCGTCGACGTCAGCTTGTTCATCATGCCGGCGATTCCGGCGTCCTTGCCACGCGCGGCCTGGGTGAGCTGGCGATAGCCCGAGTACTGATGTGAAAGAACGTACCCCTCGATCGCGGCCAACTGCTGCCGCACATCTGAGTCGTCGAGGGCCCGCTTTCCGTTGCGCTTGGTTTCCCGCGCAAGGCGCACGAGGGCGTCGAACAGCGCGCGCGAGCCCGCAGCGTCCCCAATCATGTTGCGTTCGTGCTTTAGGGTCGAGCGCGAAACCGTCCAACCCTCGCCGCGCTTGCCGACGATGTTGTCCACCGGCACTCGCACGTTCGTCAGAAAGACCTCATTGAAGTCCGCCGTCCCAGTCATCTGTCGGAGCGGCCGTACGTCGATGCCAGGCGATGCCATGTCAATCAGCAAGTACGAGATGCCCGCATGCTTCGATGCGGCGGGTTCGGTGCGACAAAGGCAGAACATGTACTGCGCGATCTGGGCACCGCTGGTCCAAATCTTCTGGCCGTTCACCACCCACTCGCCATCGATGAGCTCAGCGCGAGTCTTGAGCGATGCGAGGTCGCTGCCTGAGCCGGGCTCGCTGTAACCCTGACACCATTGCATCTCACCGCGGATCGTCGGCGGTATGAAGCGCTGCTTCTGGTCTTCGCGCCCATGCTCGAGGAGCGTCGGGACCAGCATCGACGCCCCGATCCCGCGCACGTCTCCCGGCGCATGAGCGCGCCCGAACTCTTCGGCGATGATCACCGCCTTCAGAACATCGGGCGGCTGCCCGGAGCCGCCGTAGACCGTGGGAATCGAGCGTGCGACATAGCCATGTGCGATGGCGAGTGCCCGAAAGCGTGTAGCCTGCTCGGCTGGCGAGCCCTCTGCCGCTTCGCCGGAAGGCGGCCAGTGTGCCTTCAAGAACTCCCGAACTCCGCGGCGGTATTCTTCGTACTCCCTGCTGTAGCGAAGGTCCATCGTCTCTCCTGTGGCTCGACTAGTGGGAGCGCCTGCAATCGAACTCCACGGGCAGGCTCGAGAGTCCGCGCAACGCGATGCTCGGCCTGCGCACGGGAGGATCGGCGCCGAGGCGCAAGCCGGGCAAGCGCCGCACGAGGGTATCAAGCGCGATCTGCGCCTCCGCGCGCGCGAGACCAGCGCCCAGACAAAAGTGCGTACCAAAGCCGAAGGCAAGGTGGCGATGATCTTGACGTCGGACGTCGAGGCGGTCGGGGTCGGGGAACTGTGCGGGGTCGTGGTTTGCGGAGCCGAGGATCAGCATCGCGCGCTGGCCCGCCAGAAGGGTACGCCCGTCGATTTCGATGTCCTGCTTCGCGACGCGTGCCGCGAACTGGAGCGGGCTGTCATACCGCAGCAGCTCTTCGACCGCAGCGGGTACAAGAGATGGATCCCGCTGCAGCAGCGCCAGCTCGTCAGGATGGCGGAGCAGTGCGAGCACCCCGTTGCCCAGCAGGTTCGTCGTGGTCTCATTGCCGGCGAAGAGCAGGAGCACGCAGGTTGCAAGGAGTTCGTCCATCGAGAGACGCTCGCCTCGCTCCTCCGCAGCCAGCAGGGCCGAGAGCAGATCGTCTCGCGGTGCGCGCCGGCGCGCCTCGGCCACTCGCTCGAAGAGCCTCGTCATCGCGAGCGCAGCCCGATCGCCCTCCGCACGACGCGTCCCCCCTTGCAGCGGATCGAGCGCAAGGGCCATGTCGTCGGACCACTGCTTGAGCTCCCCCTGATCCGCAACGGGGACACCGAGCATCTCCGCGATCACGATGACCGGTAGTGGATGCGCGAGGTCGCGCACAAGGTCCATGCGACCGGCTTCCAAGATGGGCTTCAGGAGCTGCTCGACGATGGCGGCGATCCGTGGACGCATGACCTCGATGTGGCGTGGCGTGAAGGCCTTGTTCACAAGGTTGCGCAGCCGTGTGTGGTGCGGGGGATCCTTGAGCGGCATCCAGTGCAGCATCGTCTGGGCGAGTGCTCCGAGCTCGCCGCCAGACTCACGCAGATTGCGGAACAGGTTCGGATCGTCCGACAAGGGTTCGGAGGAGAACCGCGGATCGCGCAGCACCGCCTGCACGTCCGCGTAGCGCGTGAGAGACCAGAGATTGAACTCGGGCAGCAGGTGAATCGGGTCCAGTTCGCGCAGGCGATGGTAGGTGGGGTAAGGATTGTCTTGGAAAGCCGGATCGAAAGGGTTCAACCAGTGCGTGAACGAGTCATCGGCGGACGCCCGCTCTCCTGCGCTCATGCGTCGAGCAGGCAGGAAGCCGCTCGACTCGAGAGTCCGACACCGCGGCGGCCTTGGCGGAGCGGGTTTCGATCACAGCCGTTGGTGCAGTAGCCGAACGAGATTCCCGTCTCGGGGTCAGCCCAGGCAACCTGGCCTCCCGCCCCCATGTGTCCGAACGCACGGGAGGAGTTCGTATGGCCGAAGCCGCGGAAAACCCGGTCGCTCTCGCCGGCGATCACAAGGCCAAGCGCGCGGTTCGCGAGGCGGCCGATCATGGGATCTCGGAGCGCGCCTGTACGGATCTCAAGACCTTGCGCCACGGTCTTGTGTGACCAGACGCGCGGGCCCTCGTGGGGCTCCGCGTCGCGCAGCAGCGCCTGATAGAAGAGCGCGAGGTCGCCGGCGGTCATGGTCCCTCCCCCACCGGGGAGGCCCGCCGCGCGCGCTTCGGGTCGATTGAACACCTCGAGCGCCGCTTCCGTGACTTCGCTCTGGGGGTTCACCGGAAATCCCAGCTTCGCGAGCTCCTCGGGCGAGAGCGCCGGACCGACGTGAACCACGTCGGCGACGCGGTCGTGCTGCTCGCGGGGAAGTCCCACGAAGAGATCATCGAGCCCAAGGGGAGCGGCAATCCGTTGGCGAACAAACTCATCGAAGCTCTGACCTGCGCGCCGCTCCAAGATCGCTGCAATCACCCACATCGAGGAGGTGGCGTGGTACTCCATGCGTGAACCGGGCTCAAAGTTAAGCCGCCAGCGCTGGAAGCGGGCAAGGCGCGCATCCCGGTTGAGCCACTCCGAGGGGGGATACGGTGCATACGGAAAGCCCGCGGTGTGGGTAAACAGCTGTTCGACTGTGACGCGATCCTTCCCGTTCGTTGCGAACTCGGGGATGATCTCTGCAACGCGCTCCTGCAGGTCGAGCTTGCCTTCTTGAAGCAGCAGCCAGGCCGCGGTAGACGTGATGGCCTTCGTGCATGAGAACACCACGTAGAGTGTCTCGTTCGTTGCCGCAGTGGGCCGACCCTCGTGCGTCACGCTTCCAAACGTCCGCATGCCCGCAAGCTTGCCATGACGCGCGACGGCGACTTGGCATGACGGCAGCAGGCCCTCCTCTACCTCGCGCTCGGCGCGTTCGAACACCCGCTCGAGCTTGGCGGAATCAATGCCGACGGACTCGGGAGAGGCGGCGAACTGGCTGGGGGCAGGCATAGACCCAAGTGTATCCGAGACAGCCCCGCGAGTGGAATTATCTCAACCCCGAGAATGCTGCAGCCACAAGTGCGGCCTGCTGCTCCTTGTGAAGCCGCAGGGAGCCGACGGCCGTACTGGCGCTCTCCGGCCGACCCGCATAGGCGAGCTGCTGGTTTGGCAGCAGCGCATCCTGGATGCGTTCGCGGACGAAGCTCCATCCACCCATATTGGCCGGCTCTTCCTGGACCCAGAACACGCGATCGGCTCTGGCGTAGCGCTGAAGGGACGAGGCGAGCTGCGCGGCCGGCCAGGGGTAGAGCTGCTCGATCCGCACGAGCGCAACCTCGCCTGCGCCTGCCCCCCCCACCTCCCGCTTCTCGTTCGCCTCGAGCAGGTCGTAGTAGACCTTGCCGCAGCACAGGAGAACCCGGCGCACTCGCTCGGGCGCCGCGGATGCGCGGACGTCCTCGAGAAGCCGCCGGAAGCCACCCGAGACCAGGTCTTCAGAACGCGACGCCGCGCGTGGTGCACGCAGCAGGCTTTTCGGGGTGAAGATGATGAGGGGAGCGCGATAGTTTCTTCGCATCTGGCGCCGGAGCACGTGGAAGTATTGGGCGGGCGTCGTGCAGTTCACGATTTGGAGATTGTCTTCAGCGCACAGCTGCAAAAACCGCTCCACCCGACCACTGGAATGCTCCGGTCCCTGCCCTTCGTAGCCGTGCGGGAGCAGCATGACGAGGCCACTGATGCGACCCCATTTGGCGTGGGCACTCGAGATGAATTGGTCGATGATCACCTGCGCGCCATTCGCGAAGTCGCCAAATTGCGCTTCCCAAAGCGTTAGGGTCTGCGGGTCGGCCAGACTGTAGCCGTACTCGAAGCCGAGAACGCCCGCCTCGGAGAGCAGGCTGTCGTAGGCTTCGAAGCGCGCCTGTGTCGTCGTGAGGTGGTCAAGCGGTACATATTCCTCACCGGTCACCTGATCCGTGATGGCGGCGTGTCTCTGGCTGAACGTTCCCCGCACACTGTCTTGCCCGGAAAGGCGGACGGGGGTGCCTTCGCAGACGAGCGATCCGAACGCGAGGGCCTCCGCGAGGGCCCAATCGATGGGTGAGTTCTCCGCGATCGCCTTGCTTCTGCGCTCGAGCAGCGATGCGAGTTTTGGATGAACGTGGAAGCCGCCCGGCATGGCGCCCAAACCCTCTGCGATCTGCGCCAGGCGCTCGATCGGAACTGCCGTCTCCGGATCCTCGGGCGGGCAGGTGCGCGAGAAGCCGGTCCACGGGCCGAGCGGCTCGTACGCCTCCGCAGCGGCCGGCGGCTTCGTCTTGATGCCCTGAAGCGCCCGCGCCAGCTGACCATTTAGATCGGCGTCGATCCGGGTGACGTCCTCCTCTCGCAAGAGGCCCATTTGCAGCAGCTTGTCGGTGTATATCCGCCGCACACCGGGGTGTTTGCGGATCTTCTCGTAGAGCAGCGGTTGTGTGAAGCTCGGTTCGTCGCCTTCGTTGTGTCCGTGACGGCGGTAGCAGACCATATCGATCACCACGTCGTTCTGGAAACGCTGCCGATAGGCCATCGCCTCCTTCACGCAATGCACCACGGCCTCGGGATCGTCGCCATTCACGTGGAAGATCGGGGCCTGTAGCATCTTCGCGATGTCGGTGCAGTACAGCGTGGACCTTGTCTCGGCGGGCGTCGCGGTAAAGCCGATCTGGTTGTTCACGACCACGTGGATCGTGCCACCCGTCGAGTAACCCGCCAGGTTCGAGAGGTTGAGCGTCTCAGCGACGATGCCTTGGCCGGCCATGGCAGCGTCGCCGTGGAGCAGTACGGGCACGATCGTGCGGCCGCGCGTGTCGCCTGCCCGCATCTGCTTGGCGCGCGTTCGACCCTCGACGACCGGGTTCACGGCTTCGAGATGTGAGGGATTCGAGGTCAGGGAAAGATGGACGCTTGGACCTCGACGCGTCGTGCGGTCGGTCGAGAAGCCCTTGTGGTACTTCACGTCACCTGAGCCAAATGGACTCTCGAGCAGCGGACTGTCCTCGAACTCGGAGAACAGAGCCTCGAGCGAGCGCCCAAGGATGTTGGAGAGCACGTTCAGGCGGCCGCGATGCGCCATGCCGATTACGAGCTCGGTCATCCCGTTCGCAGGCGCGTCCTCCACGATCGTGTCGAGGAGCGGAATCAGAGACTCCGCTCCTTCCAGTGAGAACCTCTTTTGCCCGAGGAACTTGGTATGAAGGAACCGCTCGAACAGCTCGGCGGCCGAAAGCTTCTCAAGGATGCGCAGCCGCTCGGATGCGTCGAGCGGCGTCGTGTTGCCCGATTCCTCGAGCCGCAGCTGGAGCCAGGTTTTGCGCCCTGGATCCTGGATGTGCGTGAACTCGACACCGACCGACCGGCAATAGGTGGCGCGCAACCGCTCGAGGATCTGGCGCAGCGGCTGTACAGGGCCACCGGGCAAGTCACCGGCGATAAACGAGCGCTCGAGATCCTCGTGGCCGAAGCCGTAGTGCGCGGGATCGAGCTCGGGAAAATAGGAGGCTTGGCCCCCCAATGGATCGATCGCGGCGACGCGGTGGCCTCGGGCGCGGTAGGAGTGGATGAGGCGCAGAACGCGGGCGTGCTTCTCCGCCTCCTCTCGGTTGAGGGGGGCCGCATCCCGCGGGGCGACGGCTTCGATTGGCGCCTCGGCCACCTGCGCGGATTCGACCGGGGCCTCTTCCAACCGGCTGACGGGCTCGAACAGCTTTCCCCAGCTCGGATGAACGGAGGTGGGGTCGACCTCGTAGCGCTGGCGGATCTCCTCGACGAGGGCGGCGTTCACGCCAAAGCCCTTCAGCACCTCCGAGATCGGCTCGTCGTCCTGCAACCAGCTTGTTTCTGAACCCTCGTCCGCCGGACGGCGGTCCGGGACCGGCGCCCCTGGCTGCGTCCTTTGGCGATCCATCCTGCGAGGCTCCTCCCCATGGTAAGCAAGGCCGAACGGCTGCACCGAGTTTGGTTGCTGGAAGGATAAGGAAATCGGCAGACCCGCGCCCGACCTTTTGACGCAGGGGCCGTTCCGCGGACCCTCGCTGAGATGCCGCGGCTCCTCGCGGGGTACCCACCATCTTGCATTCGCATCTGCACGTCGACGACGACCCACGCGGGCAAGCGGCTGCGCCGCTTGCCCGCGCTCGACGTGGGTTCGACGCGCCGCCGCTTCATCGTGCGATGACTTGCGCGAGGCTTGGGCCGCACAGCACGTTCGTCGGCCGCGAAGATCGGCGAAGCTACACCATCGCGTTCCCGAGACGGCTTAGATCCGCATCCCGAGCGCCCTTCTTCGAGGCCCAGCTCCCCAGCGTACGCTCGCGATGTGAACGGCCGCTCCTAAGAGGGCACCTTCATCCCGCGCTGGACCGCGGGGCGCGAACCAATCCTGTCGAGCCACGCCACGACACGCGGCTGCTCCGTCAGCATCGGAGCGCGGAGTCCCTGGAGCGGCTGTAACCAGGGGTAGTGCATGATGTCGGCAATCGAGTACTCGCCCGCAAGGTAGAGCCGGCCATCGGCGAGGATGCGGTCTAGCACGGCGATCAGCCGCTTCACTTCGTCACTGAAGATTTGAACCATCTCGCGATTGCGCTCGCCCTCCGGTCGGCGAAGCTGCGCGCCGAGGCGGCCCAGGTTGGGGCCGATGCCGCCGGCTTGAAAGAAGGCGTACTGAATCGCCGCGATGCGACCCTTTGAATCCGCCGGCAGAAGCTTGCCGTACTTTTCCGCGAGGTAGAGCAGGATTGCGCCCGATTCCCAGATCACCAGGCTGTCGTCCGTGAGCACAGGGATCTTGTGATTTGGGTTCAGCGCCAGGAATTCAGGCTTTAGCTGTTCGTTGGCACCGAGGTTTACGGGGCGCACCTCATACGGTACGCCGAGCTCCTCGAGCGCAATCGAGGCCTTCCGACCGTTGGGCGTAGTCCAGGTGTAGAGTCGGATCATGGCGACTCCCTTCCCGGGGAGTCTATCGCTCCTGCGCGATGACGAGCAGGCGCTGGCCGACCTGCGCTGCCGACGAAGGTCGGTCGCTGGGATTGTGCGCCAGGAGCTGCTGAATCAGCTCGGCCAACGCGGTGGGGACCCCTTCGACGCGAACTGCGACCCCGGCGCCAGCGGCGGATGGCAACGCACCCGTCGCGAGTTCGAAGAGCGCCAACCCGAGCCCATAGAGGTCCGTGCGCTCGTCCGCCACGCCACCCCCCGTGAGCTCGGGGGCAAGCTCCACAGGCGAGCTGCCCAGTGACGGCGCCGAACGCCGAAGCTCCTCCTGCATCTTCCCGAGGCCAAAGCCCATGATCTTCACGACTTTGTCGCGGGTGAAGAACAGGCTCGAGCTGCGGAGATCGCGATGGAGGACGCCCCGTGCGTGTGCGCACTGGAGCCCGGCGGCGATCTGAAGACCGACGCGTGCCACGTCACGGCCCGAGAGCCGGCCGCGCTTGCGCAGGACCGTGCTAAGCGGGAATCCCTCCAGGAGCTCCATCGTGATGAAGTAGACTCCGAGCGCTTCCCCGGCCCCGAGGATCTTCACGATGTTGGGGTGGTCGAGGGCTGTCGCCGCCTGGGCGTCACTCAAAAGGACCTGGCTGGCCGTCGCGTTGTCGCGCAGCTCGGCGGGCAGCCGCTTCAGTGCCACGAGTCGGTCCGTGCGCGTGTCGCGAGCCTTGATCACGATGCCGCTGCGACCTCGTCCGAGTTCATTCAGGAGTTCAAAGCGACTCCCGAGGCTCTGGGGAACGAGCTGCGCAGCGGCGGCGGTGAGGCTCAGCGGGTCTTCGCTGGCTGCGCCGTCCAACCGCTTCCTGAGCGCCTCGATGTGTGCCCTCACGTTCGAAGACTGAGGGTCTTGCCGCTGGATCAATTCGTAGGTCGAGAGTGCTTGCTCGTATCGCCCTACACTCTCCAGCAGCTGCGCCAGCTTTTCATGGAGAGCGAGCGCTGCATCATCGCCACCGGACGCTGTGATGGCCTCTTCGTACTTGTGGATCGCCATCTCGACGTCGCCGCGCTCATGGCAGATGTCCGCCAGCATGCGACATGCCTCGGGATACTCGTGTTGCCGTAGATCCACTTGCTGCAAGTTCGCAACCGCGCGGTCCAGATCCCCATGTTTTTGCGCGATCTGCGCGGCTTCGAGGTGGTCGCCGGTCTTCTCGAGCAGCTCCGCGAGCTTCGTGTCTTCGCCCGCGCTCCGATAGCATTCAATCGCATTTGTGTAGTCGTACGACGACTCATAGGCCCGTGCGGCCGCAAGAAAGTCCCCGGCTGCACGATAGGTCTCCGCGGCGTGGCCGTCGTCACCCGCGCTCTCGAACAGCTGCGCGGAGGCCTTGAGCTCGACCGAGGAGGAAGAGGACGCCTCGCGCAGCTCGGTGGCGCCCGCGAGCTGGCGCGCCTTGTCAGAATGGCTCGCTGCGAGCTGGTGCTCACCGCGCGCACGATGGTGAGCGGCGCGCACCGCGTGAGCCGCCTGCTTCTGGCCCGCCGCCTCGAGTGCCTGCGATGCCAAGCGATAATTGGCTAGGAGATACGGTTCCACCGCGTCTTGGCAGTCGCGGAACACCAGGTTGTCACTCCGATCGAGATCGATCGTCACCGAGGCCTTGACGAGAGATTCGACCACGACCTCGCGCTCAGCGACTCTGTCCTCGTGACCTGCCACCACCGTGTATGTTCCCGGCGCAAGATTTAGTTGCGTGACGCCGGTCTTTGCGAACCGGACCGAGCGGGGCTGCCCGAAAAGTGCCACCCCGGCTCCTTTCACCGGCGTCTCACCCCGCACCACCCCCACCTCCAGAACGCCCTGCTTGGCACGGAAGTCAAAGTCAAGGCGTGCAGTCTTGCCCCGCAAGATCTCCGCAATTTTCTCATCGCAGCAGTCGCTGACGGCCTTGTCGGACCCTGGTTGCGGAACGGAGCCGGACACGGTGACGGTCACCGTGCCGGCCGGGAGCCGACGAAACTGCACCTCTCGCCCAAGCAGCTGCCGCTCGAGGCTCGATCGACTGGGGGCTCGCCGAGGCGGCTCCCGCACTGCCTTGGAGGGTCCCCGTTCTGCGGCCTTGTTCGTTGCACCGGGAGAAACGCGCACTGTGAAAACGGCGTCCCCCTCAAACGGATGCTCCACGCCCACGACAAGGCTCCCCGTCCTGCGACGCAGTGGAAGGAGCAGGAGAACCAAAAGCGCGGCACAAGGCGCGAGCGGGCGCGGGTTCCAGGTGGTGAACGCGGCGGTGTGTGGAAGAGCGGCCGACTTCGACACGATGGAAACGACCGGTGCCGAGCGACCGATCAGCATCTTCACGTCGAGCCCGCGCGGTGCCTCGCCAGCGCGTGAATGCACGGGCCTCACCCACGCCAGGAGGACCGCGTCCGTCTCCAGGAGCTCGTTCACCAGCGCGACATCTTCCCGCGTGGTCGAGTCCATCTCGAGCCGGGCGATCTCACGGTCCAGCTTCGTCGCGATGTCGGGTAGGGGGACGAGTTCGTATCCACCGCCGACGGCATAGGCCAGCTCCGCGCCGACGCGTCTGAGATCGAGCTCTTGGGGCCTTACCCACGCGAGGATACGATCGCTCCATTCGCGCTGTTCGTGCAGACTCACGATTGCGACGCGGCGGATTGGACCATGCAGCACGGGGTCCTGCTTTGGGAGAGCCGCGATCAGGTCCTTGAAGATTCCCTCGCCGCTGCCGACCGGCGCCGCCGCTTGTGATACGGCGCTAGGCGCCCGCGGTACCTCGGTTTGTTTCGGAGTGTGCGGAGCCTCAGGATCGAGGCGCACAGCTTCCGCCAGTGCAGCCTCCGCGGCCGGCGCGTCGCCGAGGTTCCGTTCGATTTCGGCGGTGAGCCGAAGGTCCTCGGGGGAGGCGGGCTGAGCCGACGCGAGTACGGTCAGTGCCTTCTTCGGGTCGCCGGCTTGCTCGAGCGCCCGCGCCAGGGAGCGCCGCGCAAGCGCGTCGTCGGGCGAGAGCGCAACGACCTTCTCTAGATTGGGAACGGCCAGCGCGGCGCGTCCAGTTTCGGTGTAGATCTCGCCAAGGGCTCGGAGCGCTGCGGGGCTCTCCCCGGCCACCTGGATCGCGCTTTCGTAGGCCTTCTCCGCGCCGGCGAGATCCCCACCCGCGCGGCGTGCAGCTCCGAGGCCGAGCCAGCTCACCCCGTCGTGGCTATCGATCGCCACCGCACCCTCATAGGCGAGGAGCGCCTTGGCGGGTTCGCCAAGCGTCTCGTGGAGCGCGCCCTGTTCGCGGCGCACCCGTCCGAGGAGAGAGCGATCGAGGTCCGCGGCCCGCTCGAGCTCGCGTTCCGCGGTGGACACGTCAAATTGCGCCGCTGCGCGTCCGCCAACCTCGAGATGGTGGGGCGCCTCCTTCGCAGGGTCGCTTGAGTCGATACTCGCCAGCGCAAGAGGCGCCGCCGTGTCCGTGGGATCAAGCTCAGCGGCGCGCTCGAGAGCCTGGTGCGCCGCCTCCGTCTGCTTCGCCACGGCGAGCGCCTTGCCAAGGCCGAGCTGCGCGGCGGCGCTTTCGGGGGCAAGCGCAACGGCGCGCTCGTAAAGCTCTGCCGCCTGGCGCGGGTTGCCGCGAGCCTCGGCGTTCTCGGCGGCGGCGAGTGCCACGGCCGGATCGCCGCTCGCCGCCTCGTCCCGTACGAGGAGCCAGCCCGCGTCGAGCTGGCCCTGTGCGATCAGCAGCCGCGCTCGCTCCGCTTTGGGCACGCTGGGGAGCCGTGATGCCGCGTCGATCTCCTCGCGCAAGCCGACCGCGGGGGGAAGCATGCGACCTTCGATGCTTCGCCAGGCACGAGCAAAATCGCCGTGCTCGAGCGCTCCCACCGCGCGCGTGTATGCCGCGAGGTCAACGAGCCGCGGCGGCGGAGTCTGACGCACCGCCTCCGTCGACGGGACGAGCCGGTCGAGCAGTCCAGTGATCCCGTCTTGGAGGACAGATCCGAGCTCGATAAGCGGCCCTGACAGCTTTTTCGAACCGACGAGCCTCGAACCGCGCGGGTCATAGAGCGACAGCCGCAACTCGATCTTTCCGGAGGCAAGACGCATCTCCGTGTCGAGAGCGAGCGCGCCCGGGAGCGCTCCGGCGACGCCCGGAAGGTCCCATCCACCAGGCGCAGCCCCGTGCCCCACAAGCGCCGACGACACGGCGGCACGCGGAACCACTTCCATCGGCGCGGCGGAAAGGCGCTCGCGCAACCACACCGCAACGCCGGCGGCCAAGGGCTCGAGGGCAAGCGGGTGGCGCGGCGGCAACACGGCCACCGTCCGAGCCTCGGGCTCAGAGCCACCGGGGGTCTCGGCCGACGCCTGCGCGGCCCATCCGGTAACCACCACCAGGAAGAGGGCCCCTGCGGCAACCCGCGCCCGGCCTTTGCGCAGAGCGAAGCTCCGCAACGACGATCCCTCCGGGAGCCGGTGGTGGGCCTATCGATTCGAGGGGTGACCCGAGACTCCCCGCTCTCCTTCTTCGGCCACGGTGGCCCTCACTTTAAGCTCAACGACGAGTCGCCCCCGGGGCGCGCCGGACCGCGAGATGTCACGCTGGAACCCCGAGTCCAGCGTTGCTAACCGATCGATTTCGCTCGGAATGGGTCCATGCGCGGGGACTCTGGGGGGCCTTCCTCCGGTGAGCGCGATGCAGGCGATGAAAAACGCGTCGCGGCCTAAGGTGGATTCCCTTGCGCACCCGGTATTTCCGCAGTCCTCAAGTCGTTCACGATTCGACGGAGCAAGAGATCGGTGACTCGCTCCGCAAGTGGAATCGCTTTCGCATCGGAGACGCGTGTCGACACACTCCTCCGCAGACTCCCCATCGGGCATGTAGAGCGAACCCTGTTCAACCCCTTCACCGTGCCAAAATCCTCTCGATGAGTCGTTCAGCATCGACGGAAGACGAGATGACTGCTTGAGCTCGTGCAAGCCACCTGTCGAGCAGGACGCCCAGAAGACGCGAATCGCAACTGGCACCAAGAGTAAGGCGAAGGGTCGCAGGGCTCCGGCGCCGTCACGCGTACGCCGCACGCTCCGGCCCGGCCCCGAGCGCCGCTGTCCGCGACGCCACGGCGACGATTCTGCGCCTCACCGTCACGTCATCCCTCCTCACGTTCGCGCAGCGCACACTGCGGATTGCTCCGCGCGGTGTGCATTCGCGTGGGGCGGCCGGCGCCGTCGAGACGCGAGACGCGCACCCACAAGAGAAACCGTCTGTCGCTGATCTCCGGCGCCGGCTCCTGCCCTCCCAGCTGTGACATCGGTCACAGACGCCTGCCCGCCCGCGCAAGAGACTCGCCTCGGCCTCACGTTCTCCAGGAAACCGCGGGGGGGGCCTTGCGTTGTCCAGGAAGTCGGGGGGCCGGACGGTGCCGCGGGCTCAGCTCGTCCCTGGGTTCCGCGGCGCCGGCCACGCTCACCCTGGCCCGCTGGCTCGTCGCCAGCAAGTACCAGCTCGATCTCCGCATCCAGAAGACGGGCCGTGGTTGTCAGCCGTCGGCGTCCGAGAGAGATCTTTGTGAGCAGGTAAAGCATGGTGCCAAGCGGGATGTTCTTCGAGGCAGCCAAACGCTCGAGCTGCGCAAGTTCCGCGTCTGTGAACGTCGCCGTCACCCGGTTCCGCCGGGCGCCCTCGGGCGGTCCACCTGAACCCTTCGGGCGGCCGCGCCGCTTCTTCACCCCGACCATTGCAGTCACTATCGCACGGGGCCTCACGCTGGCTCAGCAATTCGTCAACCCTGGCGCGAGGTGCCCGGACTCGGGCTCCGGCCGGCCGCATAGCGCTTGAACGCATCCGCCGCGGGGCAGAGAAGACGACCCATGATTGATTTGGCGCTCACGATCACCTGCGACTTGTGCGGTCATGTTCAGGACACTCCGCTCTCGCGAGTCATCGCGCAGCCAGCGATCGAGTGCACAGCGGGGTGCGGTCGAGTGATCCTCGTGCCCCAAGCGACCATCAGAGCCATCCTCCAGCGATATAGCGGCGAAGTCTTCGACCTCAGCCTTTGGAAGCCGCGGAGAGTTCGCTTGGCAGCAAGGATGCGGCGCACGCGGACCGCCTAACGGCGGCGGCGCAGCCTCTGCTTGCCCTTCGTCACGCGAAGGCAGCCGCCAATGCGTGGATGAACTCAAATGTGAATCCCGGTTGCGCCGCGCACATGATCCGCGAGGCCGGATCCTTGGGGGGGGGCATGGCACCCCTGCCGTTGCTTCGTCAAGGCGCGCGTGCGCTCGAGGCTCTCGCGCCGCCACCGGCTGCTTCAGACCAGTTTTTCGATCTCGCCCTCGTCGAGGCCTGCTTCCCTCAGGATCGCCTGCGCATCGGAGTGAAGAGGCGAGGCAGCCGTCCTCGCGCCAAGCGGCGTACCCTCGATGCGGAACGGGGGCGCCACGGTCTCGAAGCGGCCGGCGGTGGGGTGCTCGATCTCGTAGAAGTACCCCATGGACCGAGCCTGCGGGTCCTGCACGGCCTCGTCCACGCGCAGAACGGGTGCCCAAATCAGACCCGCTGCGTCGAGGACGGGTCTCCACTCGTCGAGGGTCTTGGCGAGGAACGTACGCTCGAGCTCCTTTGCCAATGCGGCCGCGTTGGCGGCTCGCTTCCAACCATCCGCGAACCGCGGATCCGCCAAGAGGTCCTGCCGCGCCAGCGCGGTGCAAACCTTCGGCCAATAGGGTTCTGGATCGATCATGACGAGCAAGAGCCAGCGCCCTTCGGCGACGGGGTAGCTGTTCCACAGCGGGTTCAACGGCGCTCCACGGTCGTGACGACGCGCGGGCTCCTTGGTCACCAAAGCATTGGCGATGTCGCTGCCGAGGATGTGTAAGCCGGTCTGAAGAAGAGACACATCCACGTACTGGCCTCGGCCGTTGGCGTCGCGCAAGCGCAGCGCCGCGAGGATCCCGCACACGAGGTTCACCGCGGCCGCGTGATCACCCACGGCGGGCCTTTGCAGCGAGGGGGGGAGGCCTTCGTCGCGCATCATGTCCATGAGCCCGGTCCGTGCCCAATACGCCGCATAGTCGAAAGCGGGCCGGTCTGCTTCTTTGCCCGCGATGCCGTAGCCATTGACGGCACCCATCACAAGACGCGGGTGGCGTGCCAGGAGCGTCTCGTGATCGAGGCCGAACTTCCGGCGACGACTCGGCAAGAGGTTGGTGATGAAGATCTCTGCTCGGTCGATGAGCCGCAGCACCGCGTCACGGGCTTCGGGACGCGTGAGGTCCATGGCGAGCGAGCGCTTGCCGCGGTTGTCCATGTGGAAGGGGGGGTTCTCCGGAAAGTCGGTGGCGTAGCCCGCATACTTGGGCCGCGTGCGCCGATAAAGCTCACCTCGCGGCACCTCGACCTTCACTACCTCGGCACCAAGGTCGGCCAGCAAAGCCCCCGCCGCAGGGACGGCGACGTAGTTCGCGACCTCGACCACCCGCACCCCGTCTAGCGGACGCTGCATGGGCACCCTCCTCCGCGCGGTCCCGCGCGGCTTGGAGATCAGCCTATCACGAACCCGCACCGGTCCATTTGACCCAGCGGCCGTGGTAGTGGGCGGTTCCGAGCAACGCGTCGCCGCCTCCAGGCCAGAGTGAAAGGCGGATCTCCGCTTCACGCGTTGTCGCGCCCTCAAAGCGCAGCCAGGCAAGGGGAGCCTCCGGTGCCGCGCGAGTTGCCGCTTCCTCCACCAGCCGCATGATCTCAACACGCTCGGCCTCGGGGATGTACCACCAGACGACGGACTGAAACACAACCGTGGCCACGTCGTAAACGGGTTGTGCGAGTTCGCGGGCCAAGAATCGAGCCGCGCCGATTTGCTCAATCCTTGGCTGGACACTCCGCGCGAAGCCGATCGCGGCGCGCAGGAGAGCCATGCGCTCCAGCTGTTCAGGCCAAACGAAGGACTGAAGGCGCAGCGAAACCGCGGGATCGTTGACATCCAACGGGTTCGGGTCGCAGCCCAGACGGGAGGCCACTTCGAGCTTCGCACCGAGGTCGGGACCCGGACCACTCCACTCTGCGCGGATCCGGACACCCGACGCCTCGGAACCCCAATGGTGGGAGCCCAGTTCGTAGCGGTAGTGATCGGCGAGCTGCAGCAGGCCCGCACTCGATCCGAGCTCGAGCAGGCGCAGCCCGAGTCCGGTTCGTGCAGCAATCCGCAAGAAGCCCGGCAGGAGTGCGGCGGCGCGGGCGACCTCGTTCGTCTGTACCGGTTCGCCTAGCGCCGCACGCACCTCCTCGAAGCGCTCGCCCACGAGCCCGACGAATTCGGGCCAGATCGCCGCCAGATCGGGCGCGCCACCCACCGACGGGTAGTAGCGAGCGAGGCGAGGCGCGGAGCCCGCGAGCACCATTCGGTGGACCCCACCCAGCATGCGCAGACCGAGTGCATCCAGGACCGGATGGCCGCGCCAGTCTTCGACAAGCCGTGCGATCACACCGCCTCGTTCCACATCTTGGGCGGCGGCGTCCAGCAACTGGGCATACAGCGCGGACCCGGTGTCGCGGCAACCCTGCGCTTGAAACCGAAAGGCGGAGGCGATATCTGCGCCGGTCGGTACTTGGGACGCGCTCAAGACGGACCCGGCGCTAACACCGCGAGGACGAGAAGGTTTCCCGGCCCGGTGTTGCGAATGCCGTGCGCAGTGCCCTCGGGCGCGACCAGCAACTCGCCTGCGCGCATGGGGAGGTCGCGACCTTCGAGCAAGAAAACTCCACTGCCTTCAAGGACCAGATAGAGCTTATCGAGGCCCGTGTGCGCGTGGAGCGGGTGCTCCTGCCCGGGTAGGAAACAGTTGAGGCCCACCAGCATGCGCGGCGACCCAAAGAGCGTCGCCTTACCCATCTTCGCCCCATCGTAAACCGCATACTCGTGCGGAGTGACCGTGCTGGGATGTGAAGGCACTTGGACCACTTCGCCCTCCTCAGTCGGAGTTGCGGGACGCCAGGATGCGTCGGGCGAGCTCCGCGACGTCTCGGGCGCGCTCGCAATCGAAGTCGTGCCAGTCTCCGTAGGGATCCAACAACACGGCGTGCAGACCAGCCCCGCGCGCGCCGACCACATCGGCGTGGTAGAGATCGCCGACATGCAGCGTGCGCTCGGGTCGGCTCTTTGCAAGCCGGAGGGCGTGCTCGAAGATCGCCCGGTCGGGCTTTTCCGAGCCAACGACATGCGAGTCCACGACGCTGTGGAGGAGATCTCTCAAGCCTGCGGCTGCGAGCTTGGCTTCAACCGTACCGTCGGAGTTGCTGACGACGAGAAGACGCAACCCCTGTTCCCTGAGCTGCGCGAGCGCTGGCGGAAGATCGGGAGGCACGTGTGACCAAAGCCGTTCCTGCGCCTCCGGCGTCCGGATCGCGCGCAGCAGGCGCACTGCTGCACTTGCGCGCTCAGCCTCGGCCCGCTCGCTGAAAGAGGGCACCGCATCGAGGATCGAGCGGACGTAGGCAAGAAATGCCTGCTCAGCCTCGGTCGAGCTGCCACGCGAAATGAGCCGCGAAAGCCCGGGGCGGGCAGCGGCTTCGGCACGCGCCAATGCGGCCGGGGCACACGGGAACCCCTCGCCGGCGAGGAGCCCACTTGCGAACGCGTAGTCCCAGCAGAGGAGAGTGTTGCCGGCATCGAAGAAGACGGTGTCGATCTCGGCAAAGGGAATGGGGGCGGAGGAGGTCATCCTTGCCGAAGCCTAGCCGAGACGGCGCTTCGATCTACCTCGTGCCCCCGCCACCGCGGAAGACGCCTAGCCTCGTCGGAACAAGCGGCGTCGTGCGTGCGTTCCGCCGCCGCGGCGGCCGTCTGCAGGGAGGCGCGCGTTTCGGAGCTTCCGCATCCGCCGCAGCTTGCGGCGCCGCTGCCAGATCCAAAGATTCCAAAGCTTGCGCATCACTTCCTCTTCGACTGGCGACGCGGCTGCTTCCGCTCGTCTCGACCACCGGTCAAAGACCGCACACTCGCGCGGCTGCGAGCTCGAAAGCGTGAGAGCACTCACCTTATGCCGAGGGACGCCTTAGCTCGCGGCGCAAGCGAGCGCGCTGAATGAGCCCAAATCGAGCAATCACCCAAACCGCTTCGACTGCGTCGCGGAATCCGATCTTCTTGCCTTCGGCATAGGTGCGACCACGATAGCGAACGGGGACCTCGTAGACGCGCAGCCCCCGGGCGGCCACCTTGGCGGCGATCTCGGGTTCGAAACCGAAGCGGTCCGACTCGATCACGATGCCCGACAGGGCTTCCCTCGTGAAGACCTTGTACCCCACTTCCATGTCGGTGAGATTTAGGTTCGTCAACATATTCGAGAGGTGAGTAAGGATCGAATTCGCGACGGAATGCCAATAGTACAAAACACGATGGGGGCCGCCGAGAAATCGACTGCCGAAGACGACGTCAGCGTCGCCGTCGAGAATCGGGCCCAAGAGCACCGCATAGTCCCGCGGGTCGTATTCGAGATCGGCGTCTTGGACGAGCACGATGTCGCCCGTCGCTTGCGCAAAGCCCGCGCGGAGCGCAGCCCCCTTGCCCTGATTGTGGGGTTGGAAGACGGCACGCACGAGTGGATCGCGCAGTTCCTGCAGCCACTCTCGCGTTCCATCCGTCGAGCCATCATCCACCACGATCAGCTCCGGTTCAATCTCGACGGCCGCGAGAGTCCCTCCTGCCAGAGTTCCCCGTACGCTCTCGATCACGACGGGAAGCGTCTTCGCCTCGTTGTACGCGGGGATTACGATAGAGAGCTTCACGACGTCACTCCGCCTCCCAATGCAGGTACCAGAGGCCGGTGGCCCCAGCAAGGCGCGAGAGCGCTGTCGGCCGGGCGGGACCTGCGAGGACGTACGCGACCTTGGAACGGGGCTGTCGCACGCAGGAGCGCATCGAAAAGGTGTTGTCTCTCTCGGGATTTACACCCTTTTGTGCGGGCTGAAGCGGAAAAGACCCCGCGCACGCGTCGGACCCAGGCGCCCCTCGTCGATGCGAGATTCGGCGCCGGGCGCGCGTTGGTCGCAGCGCTTTCGAAGAGCATGCGGATCAGCGGGGGGGTGCGGCGTCGAAGCAGATCCGGGCAAGGGCGTCCGCGCCTGCGGTGAACACTTTCGGGACGGGCAGCAAGCTCAGCACGAGGTGCGCAGCCTTCTCTTCCGCATCCGGGATCAGATCAAAGAACCAGCCCGGCTGTACAAGCACGCCTGGCCCGTCGAGCAGTTCCGCCACAAGCGCGTCCTCATCCGGCGGAGGTCCGCCCGGCATCCCCTGCACGCGAACGATTGCACACCAGCCGGCGTCGGCCGGCAGAAGCGTCGCACCCGAGTATGCGCCGAGCGCGCGGCGCAGGATCGCACGGTTCGTGCGCACGCGTCCCAGGATCTCCGCCTGCGCGGCCGCGCGGCCAGCCAGGAGGTTGGGCAGAAGGAGTTGGCCGAGAGCGTTCACCGTAAGATAGGTGTCGGCGATCACCTCGAGTCGGGCGAGCGCCTCGTCTCGCAAGAGCGCTGGGCCGGCGACTACGATCCACGCCAGCTTGAGCTGGGGGAGCGCCAAGCTCTTCGACACGCCAGAGAGCACGAAGGTCAGCGGTGCGCCCGGGGCGTCGGCGCCGGCCAGCAGAGTGCCGGGCCATCGCCCGCTGGATTCGTCCAGGGCGTAGTCGGCGAAGACCTCGTCCGAAATCAGCGCGAGCTCGCGCCGGACACAGAGGCTGCGCAGCGCAGACAGGTCGGTCTCGCGCACGAACCCGCCCGTCGGGTTGTTGGGATGCACGACCACGACTGCCCGGGTGCGCGCATCGCACGCTGCCTCCAGGGAATCGAGATCGATTCGCCACTCTTCCGTGTCGGCTCGGAAGCGGAGCGCATACGGCGCGGCCTCCAGGCCCTCGAGCTCCGCCAGGAAACCGAAGAGCGGATAGCTCGGAGCCGGGACAAGCACCCGGTCGCCGGGGTCCCCCAACAACCGGAATAGATGTGCGTAGGCTTCGCTTGTTCCTGCTGTCAGCACCACGTGCTCGCGCGTAGGCGCTCCCCCCTGAGCCGCGTGGTAATCTGAGATGGCGCGACGGGCCACGGAATCACCCTTGGCGTCGGGCTGGTAACGCTCCGCACGCGGGTCGCTTGCGAGGCGCTCAAGAGCCTCTCGGAGCAAGCGTGCGGGGAAGGAGAAGTCGCAGCGGGTGGGGTTCGACTCGGTGAGGTCGAGAATCGGCAGGCCCGCTGCGCGCCGCGCGTCGAGCCGGCGGGAGAGATCGTTGTGCGAGAGATCCCACGAAGCCCGTCGCGCGAACACGGAGGCATGGTAGGGCAATGGCGAAGACGCTCGCCGACTTCGTGAGCGAAGCGCGCTCGAAGATTCGCGAGATCACAGCCGAGGAGGCACGAGCAATCCTCGACGCGCCTGGTCAAGGGGGTTGGCACTTCGTCGACGTGCGCGAACCGGACGAGTTCGCGGCGGGCCGCATTCCGGGAGCCCGCCTTTACCCGAGGGGCTTCCTCGAAGTGCGAGCCGACCTCGTGCATCCCAAGCGAGATGGGTGGCTCGCGGACCGGACTCGGCCCCTCGTTGTCTACTGCGGGGGCGGTCAGCGCAGTGCGCTCGCGGCGGAGACCCTGCAGGAGATGGGGTTCGAACGGGTAGTCTCCCTGGCAGAAGGCTGGGCGGGTTGGTCTCGCCGGGGCTACCCGGTCGAGAGCTGAGTGCGCCCGCTGTAGAGGTGCCCCCTTTCGCCCATAGCCTTCGGTATCGCCGCAGGCGCCGGATCGAAGGCGCCGGGGAGTTGGGCGCCTTCAAGTTTGTCCAGCTTGCGCTCCTGCGCCTTCGCGCGCGAATCGCAGCGCGGCAGCGGCCACAAGATCGGGACGCTCCATCACCACGAGATGGCCCGCTGCGACGTCCTCGACGCGTCCCTGTCGCATCGCCGCTGCGACGGACTCGTAGAAATCGCGTGGGAAGTTGCCATCGCGAGCCCGGAGCAGGAGCGCCGGCACGGTCAGGTTGCGGGCAGCCGCGAGAGAATCGAGCGACCCCCCTTGTTCAAAGATCGCGGCCTCGACCTCCCCGGGGCACTTGAGCTCGACTTGGCCGTCCGGCCGGTCCCGCAGCCCTTCGGCCACGTAGAGGTCCAGCACCCGCGGATCCCAGTTCGCAAAGAACTTGCGCCCCGCCCAGGCGCGACGCGCTGCCTCTCGCGAGGCTCGCACTTGCTGGCGCTCACGTGCCGCACCCGCGAGGCGTTTGCCATGCTCTGAGCGCTCCGGAGGAACGGCTGCCCCGCGCGGCACCAGCACGGGGTCGACGAGCACGATGCGCTCGAAGAGCTCAGGCCGCCGCGCTGCGGCCGTCAGAGTCGCGGTTCCGCCGAACGAGTGGCCCATCCCGAGAGCCACGCGCCCGTCAACCTGCTCCCCGGCGAGGAGTTCGGCCACCCGAACCAGGTCGTCGGCGAAACACTCCCAGCGATAGGCCTCTCGCCCAGGCGGCTTTGAGGAATCGCCGTGGCCGCGGGCATCGAACGCTACCACGCGGAAAAAGGGGCGAAGAGTCTGCGCAACCACGCCCCAAACCCCGGCGCAAAAGCCATTGGCGTGGTGGAGGAGGGCCAGGGGGCGGGACCCACCCCAGTCGAGCATGGCGATCTCGATCCCCGGGCCCACCTGGAGTCGCCTCCGATTCACGCCGGCAAGGAGGTCTGTGCTGTGTTTGGCGGGGAGGCTCACGGGGTGGAGAGAACTCCGACGAGAGCGTGTGGCGGCGGGAGACAAGCACGTCCAGTGCTCCAGCGCTACCCGCTTCTCTCCGCTGCCGGGAGGTGCGAGGGACATCCCGCGCGAGCGCCAGACTCGGGAACCTTGCCGGCTTGCCCCGGGAATGACCGCTACGTTTGCGTCTCTTTGGCGCCCTTGCGCCCGTTGCACGGATCGGGGCAGCTGCGGCTTGCGAGTTGATGATGCCTGGAAACCTGCCTTCTTCGTTGCTCGATGATGCACTCCGCGCGCGACTGCGCTCGAATCTCGCAGCGTTTGAGCGCCGCCCAGCGGCGGCGGAGGGATTGCACGCGGCGGCCGTAGCGATCGTCCTCGTCCCGGACGAGGCGGGTCGGGCGGCTTTCCTCCTCACGCGTCGCGCCCCTCGCCTGCGCTCCCACGGCGGACAGTGGGCACTCCCCGGCGGGCGGCTCGACCAGGGCGAGAGCCAAGAAGCCGCGGCCCTGCGTGAGCTTCGGGAAGAGTTGGGGCTGGCGCTCGAACCCGCCAGCGTGCTCGGCCTCCTCGATGACTATCCGACTCGCTCCGGCTTCGTGATTACGCCCGTGGTTCTCTGGGGCGAAGGCGCCGGCGAGCCGTGTCCCAATCCGCGGGAGGTTGCTTCGGTACACAGAATCCCGGTCGCCGAGCTCGCTCGCGCGGATGTCCCGCGTCTCCGGTCGATTCCCGAAAGCGACCGGCCCGTGATTTCGATCCCACTCCTCGGCACACAGATCCACGCACCGACCGCAGCGCTCCTCTATCAGCTCGTCGAAGTGGCCTTCCGAGGGCGGGACACTCGGGTCGCGCACTTCGAACAGCCAGTGTTCGCGTGGCGCTGAAGAAGACCGCAATCCGGGACGGCTCAACACACCCTGCTGTTGTGGGTGGGGGGAAGAGTATCGGGCGGAGCGTGCGAAGAGAGCCTACTGCTGCTCCTCTCCGTCATCGTCGTCATCGTCGTCGTCGCCGCTGTCGTCCTTCCCACTAGAGGTGGACCCCTGCGTGGTATCCGCCGCGGCGAGGCTCGGGCCTGGCTGTCCGTCAGCCGGCTTGGCGACGGCCTCCGCAGACGCCGGGTGCACGAGGGTTGCTGCGAACAGCACGAGCACGAGGCGCAGCACAAAGAGGAATTTTTGGAGTCGAACCATGCGGCGGACCTCCGATAAGTGATGCCTCCCGGTGCGCCACGTCGTGTCCAAGACTTGATCCTTTGGCGTACTTCACTGGGCCGCACACGCAGGGAGAGCTTCTGCCTAAGTCTACGCCCCCGAGCGCACGAGCGCAGGACGGCTCGAAGGGCACTCGTGTCGTAGGACGGCGTTCGCCAGACAAATCTTCAAGCACACGCCATCTCATGCGCGCGAGCTCGAGCTGGCCGAGGCCACGGTCCAGCGGGTTCTCGTGCGATGTGCTTTCCTTCGCGCGCCGCGGCACGGTCCGGCCCGCAGATGCTGGCTTGCGCGAGAGCGGGCTGTCTCCCGCCCAGACCTGGCGTTGCGGCCGGTACCTGCTTCGCGCCGCCTCACAAAGCCGCCACAGCCAAGAGACGGAGAGCCTGCGGGCGCACACGCGGAAGCGATTAGCCTCGAAGAGCGCCCTCTCCGCCGATCCGCTCGAGCCGCTCCTTTAGGGCGGCGAGCAAGCGATCGTGGGCACGCTCGGCCTGACGACGCACGAGGCGTGCAAGCAGACCGGGGCAGTCGATGGTGACGCGCTCGGCGACGCGCGTGCCCCCCGCCTCAGGAGAGAACCGGTAGTGGGAGCGCAGGACGAGACGAGGCCGGCTCCAGACCTCGACCTCGATGGCTTCATCGTCACTCACGAGCGTGAGGAGCCCTTCAATCCGATTGCGAAAGGGAACGATGCCCGCGAGCCGAAGCTTCTCCACGGTTTCAAAGCGGCGCGTCGGGCGGCCCTCGGGATCGCTCCCGCGCCTCGTCTCTCGCAGCTCGACCAGCAGCGGCTGGAGCCCGACAAAGTTGCGCGGTTCCGAGAGATGGGCGAATACCGCTGCAGGCGGTGCGCAGATCCAGATACTCTTCTCAAAGCCGAGCCTCACGGGCGCGGAGCGTATCCTGGAGCGCATCTTCGGGAAGGGAGCGTGCATCGTGAATCCCCCCCATCGCCTCGCCTTCGATCGCGCCGTCGATGCCGACGGCCACATCCTCGAGCCGCCCGATCTGTGGGAGCGCTATCTCGAGCCGCGCTGGCGGGATCGCGCGCTCCGCATCCGGATCGACGGCGATGGCCTCGAGTACCTCGAGATCGACGGCAAGCCTTCGCGCATGTCGAACCGGGGCTTTCCGGGAACGCTCGGCCGGATGGGCGAGACCCGCGTCGACGAGCTGCGCCCGACCCCGGAGCGGACCTATCTCTCAGGCGCCCCTTTCGGATCGATGGACGCCCGCGAGCGGCTGCAGCTGCTCGACGCCGAGCATCTCGATGCTGCGATCCTCTATCCCACCCTCGGCATTCTCTGGGAGGCAGAGCTCGAAGACGTCGAGCTCTCGCAGGCCTATTGTCGCGCATACAACCGCTGGATCGCCGATTTTTGTCGCGACTCCGGCGGCCGCCTTGTGCCGATCGCCCATTTGTCTCTGGGCGATCCCGCCGCCGCCGCTCGCGAGCTCGAACGCGCCGTGGGCGACGGCTGCCGTGGCGGTTTTGTCGTCCCCTTCACGATTGGGCGCAAGGCGCATGGTCACCCCGATCACGACGCCGTCTTCGCGGCCGCGCAGGATCTTGGTGTGCCTCTGGCCATCCACCCGAGCTTTGAACCCATCGCGATCGTGTCACGCCGCTTTGTCGAAACGCGAAAACTGAGACTCTTGAATAGCGTGATCGCCGGCGACGGGGTGAGGCACGCGTTCACCACGCTCTTCGATCACGGCGTATTCGACCGTTTTCCCCGGCTCAAGATTGCTGTCCTCGAGTCTGGCGCCGGTTGGATCGGTTACTGGCTCGACCGTCTCGATGCAGTGTATGAAGCCACCTTTATCGGCGGCCGCGTCCCTCTGCGCGAGAAGCCGAGTTTCTATTTTCAGCGCCAGTGCTGGATCTCCTGTGACCCGGATGAACGCACCATTCCCGCGCTGATGAATCTCGTGGGGGCGGACCGATTCGTCTGGGCGTCGGACTACCCGCACCCCGACCACACGGGCGACTACCTGAAGAGATTGGAAGAGCTGGCGGCGCGACTGGCGGAGCCCGCGCGCGAGCGGCTGCTCGGGGCGAACGCTCGCGAAGCCTACGGGCTCGGCGTCTAAGCACCGCTTGGGCTTGGGCTTGCGCTCCGCAGCATCGGCATTTGCCTCTGCCCAGTGTTCGCGCGCACACACCAAGACCCGCCCCGGCTGGGGCGCGTTCACTCGAGCCGAATCCCGACAGAGCGGGACGTGTCGGCCAGCAGTCCAATCCACCAGTCCCGCAGACCGTATCGTGCGGCGAGGAGCCGCCGCACGGTCGCGTGTCCTTCCGGACCCGGCACAGGCACGGCACGCCTGCGCTCCGGGATGCCATCCCGGACGAGCTCGACTTCCGGCCGTAGCTGCAGCTCCCGGTACCAGTTCCTCTCCGGGTTCGCCGCCTCGATCCACAAGACGCCGGATTCGTCCGCGGCAAGCCACACCCGGCTTTCGTGGACGGCGCCGTCAGCGTCATAGGTGCGGAGCACGACCACCTCCCCCGACTCGAGGGCCCACCAGGTCACGGCACCGAACAGCACAACCACGCCTGCCACGATCGCGATCCAGCCGCGGGTCCCCACCTCGTGCATCCTCCCCAGCGGGTCCGCCTTACAATGGCAGGGCGGACTGATGGAGGCTCCTCGGCATGGATGCAGTACGACGCTGGCTCGAGAAGTCACCCTACGCCCAAACCCTCGGAGTGCAGGTGGAAGAGCTCACTGCTTCCGGGGCGCGGCTTTTCCTGCCCTATCGAGACGACAACACGAATCCCGGCCGCGCGCTGCACGGCGGGGTTGCCGCCTCCCTGGTTGCCTTCGGGGCCCAGAGTCTCGCGCGCGCGGCGCTGGGCGAGGCGTCGGGGCCATGGCATACCTGCGCAGTGCAGGTGTCCTACCTCGCAGCGGCGATCGGGGAGCCGGTGACCGCACGGGCGCTGCTGCTGCGCAAGGGCAAGGAGCTCTGTTTTGTCGAGGTGGAGCTGGAGACGCCGGACGGAAAGCAGATTGCTCACGGCACGGCCACGGTGCGTGGTCGTTTCGGAGCGCCCGAACCGAACGTTCCGCCCGTGATCGGAGAGGACGCCCCTGGCGATCCGGGGCCCATGGGCCCCCATATTTCGCGCACGCCTTTCATGGGCCGGCTCGGCATCCATGTCGAGCACATGCGCAACGCGCAGTCGCGCATCCTGCTTCCTCTCGCCGAGCACAACACAGACGAAGGTCGCGGTGTGCACGAAGGCGCTGTGCTCGCGCTGCTCGATACGACGGGCGCGATGGCCGCGTGGGCGCTCACGGGACCGGGCCACTTCAAGGCCTCCACCCCCTCGATGCAGGCGCAGATTCTCCTACCGCCCCCCCGCGCAGATCTCGTGGCCTATGGCAACGTCGTGCACCGCGACAGGGAGCTCTTCTTGTGTGACGTTGAGGTCGGGAGCGCTCCGCAGCGGCGGCTGGTCGCGCGGGGAACCGTGGTCTACCGGATCGTGGGAGCCGATGGGTCTGGTCCCTAGGAGCCGAGCCGCAGCGAAGATCCGGGGCGGCGCTGCAAGGGGAGCCGGCGGCTGCGAATGGCCGGAGCACCCTCCGGCAGTATTCGCGGGCACAGCCGTGCGGGCCTGATACTCTCGAGCGGTTCGAAGATCCGTCAGCGGGGGGAAGCGCCATCGACTTCGAGCTCCCGCAAGAGCTCGCTTTGGTTCAGGAGACCGCGCGCGCCTTCGCGCACGATCACCTGCGCCCACGCGACCGTGAGTTCGAGAGCGCCCGCGCGGTCGCCCCGCATGTCCAGCATCTTTACCGCGACCTCGGCCTCGCGGGTCTGGAGCTGCCCGAAGCGCTCGGCGGTGCAGGGCTCGGCGCACTGGCCCGCACCCTCGTGAATGAGGAGCTCGCGGCGGCCGATGCCGGGGCGGCCCTCGCCCTCGATCCCCTCGGTGCAGCGCTCTACCCGCTGGTTGCCTTCGGGGGTGACGATGCGCTCCGCGCCCACGCAGCCCCTTTGCTCGAGCGCGCGGGCGCCCGCGCCGTGCTTGCCCTCGACCTCCTGCCCCGTCTCCAGACACACGGCGGCCGCGCGCGCGGAACCCTCCCCTGGGTGCCGGCGGATCGCGTGGATCTGCTCGTTGTGCTCGAGCGCGAGCGCGCCTACGTCGTGAGCGACGGTCTGCACCTCACGCCGCTTCGCGGTTCCGGCCTGCGCGCCGCCGGCGCCGCGGAGCTACGGGTCGACGGCGCTGCCCGCCCGACCGATTGGGTAAGTACGCCGCGCGCACGCTGGGCCCTCGCCCACGCGCGACTTTACGTGGCTTCCCTCCTTGTCGGAGTGATGCGAGCAGCCGCCGAATTTTCGCGCGGCTATGCCATGGAGCGAGTCGCCTTCGGCCGGCCGATCGCGCACCACCAAGCCCTCGCCTTCCTGATCACCGACATGGCGAGCGCCGTGGACGGCGCGCGTCTCCTCGTGCAAGAAGCGGCCTGGCGTCTCGATCGGGCTGCGGACTTGGCCGCCGAGCCGGACATCGACGACGAGGCGGAAGCCTGCGCCACGGCGTTTCTCGAGACCGCAGAGGCGGCTCTCTTCGTGACGCCCAACGGTGTCCAAATCTTGGGGGGACACGGCTTCATGCAGGACTACCCCGTCGAGAAGTGGATGCGTGAGGCGCGGGCGCTCTCGCTGCTGCTCGGCGGCGTGGACGCAGCTCGCGAAGATGCGGGGCGGGCGCTCCTCGGTGATGCGGAACCCCTTGCCCTCGACCCCGCCGGTCCCATCGCCGGGGAGGCCTGATGGAGTTTGCCGTCGACGACGCGACGCGTGAGCGTCTGCGTCAGATCCGCGAGCTGGGAAGAACGTACATGCGGCCCCTCGGCCTTGAGGCAGACCGCCTCGGCCGCCCGACACCACCCGAGGATCCGTTCTTCAAGCTTCTCGTCCAGCTTGGCCTCGGACGAACCCGCTGGTCGGGGGAACCGGGCGCGGAGCCTGCTGCGGCGCGCGGCCAGGGTGCAGCCGGAGCGAGGTCCGTGGTCGTCTTGGCCGAGGAGATGTCGTACTGGGATCGAGGAGTAGCGGTCTCGTTCCCGGGACCCGGACTCGGGGAGCCGCCCGTCCTCAGCATGGGCACGCCGGAACAGCAGCAGCGCTTCCTCGAACCATTCCGCAAGCCAGATTCCCCGCGCTGGGCCGCCTTCGCGATGACCGAGCCCGGCGCGGGTTCCGATGTCGCTGGCATAAGGACCAGCGCCCGGCGCGAGGGCGATTTCTACGTCCTCAATGGGGCAAAGTCCTTCGCCGCAAACGCAAGCCGCGCAGACTGGATCGTGGTGTTCGCGACCGTCGACCCGAGCCTCGGCCGAGAGGGACACCGCGCGTTCGTGGTCGAGCGCGGCACGCCCGGCCTCGGCGATTTTCAGGTCGAGCACAAGATGGGCCTCAAGGCCTACGAGTCGACCTCCTTCACGCTGAAAAACTGCCGTGTTCCGGGGGCCAACCTGCTCGGCGGCGAGGAGCACTACGCGCGCCGTGCGGGGTTCAAGGGCGCGATGCAGAGCTTCAATGCCACGCGGCCCACGATCGCAGCGATGGCGGTGGGAATGGGCCGGGCGGCGCTCGACGAAACTCTCCGCTTTGCCCGCGAGCACGGCATGCTCCGCGAGTCGCGCGCGCGCGATCGCCTGGAGCGCATCCGTCGCCGACTCCGCGCGGCGCGCCTGCTGTGTTGGCGTGCGGCGTGGCTCGCCGACCTTCGGCGGCCGAACATGCTGGAGGCATCCATGGCGAAGGCCGTGGCGCCCGCGGTGGCACTCGAAGCGGCGATGTTCGGGATGGATCTCTTGGGGGAGGTGGCCGGTCGCGGTGATCAACTCGTCGAGAAGCTCTTCCGCGATGCAAAGGCGATGGACATCGTCGAGGGGACCGGTCAGATCCAGCGCATCGTGATGGCGCGCCAGCTTGTAAACCTACCCCGCGAGGGTGCCACATAGGCGCGGCAAGGGGAGAAGGGTTGCTGGGCAGCGCGCGGCGAGGCCTCGCTTGAGGCTGCGCGAGCTGACGCGGATGACAGCGATTGGAGCCCTTCAGGCATTCGCTCTCTGGCTCCTTCGCACCGACTGGCCGTCCGCACCACGCCGCCGCCGTCGTGGCGTTCGCGTTCTTCGTCGTCGTGAGCGCGCTCGTGCTCCACCTGGCCCGGAGTGGCTGCAACGGCGCGAGGCTCCTGGTTGTCGTCTTCGCAGCGGTGAGCCTATGGATCGGTTGGCAGCTGCCGCCCCAGGGGGCTGCCTTCGAAGGAGACGCTTTTCGTATCTACACGTGGATTTCGGCGTCCGGTGTCGCGCTCCACGTCCTCGGCCCCTTCCTGCAGATCTACCCCACCCGCTCTTCAGAACGCCCGAGAATCTCGCCTCGCCTTCGACGGGCACGCGGCTCCTGCGGCCTCGTCGAAGCGGCCCTGAAGATCACCCGCCCGCGTCGGCCAACGAGTCGTAGACCGCCTTCACGGCCAGGAGGACCCGGAACCCGCCCTGGAGCTCGTTTTGCATTCGGTTCAGCACGATCGCGAAGCTGAGCCTCGCGTCCGGGTCCGCGAAGGCCAACGATCCGCCATAGCCGGCGTGGCCGAAGGAGTTCGGATTTGGACCCGTGGCGGAGAACTCACCACCCTTGTGGAAGCCGAGCGCCCAGCGCAGCGGCACACCGAGGACAAGATCCCGGCGGCCTTCGGGGACCTGCAGGGTGGTTGCCTGTGCGAGCGTGGAGGGAGAGAGCAGCCGTACACCGTCGAGCGTTCCCCCTGCAGCCAGGCAGGCATACAAGCGCGCCAGCCCTCGCGCCGTCGCGATCCCCCCAGACGCAGGGTACTCCGCCGAACGGGCGGCGGGCGTGTTCATGAAGGCGACTAGGTCGCCCTCCGGGCGCAGGATCGTTCGGGACGCGATGCTCGTGGGATCGCGCAGGTCTTCATTCGGACCCTCTGTCGGGCGGTGCCCGGGCGGCGGCGGCTCGAGCGGCGCGACTTTGGAGTGCAGGGCATCGGGAAGGCCGATGTCGACGGCTTCCAAACGGAGCGGCTCGGCGACCTCATCCCTCAGGAAGGCACCCACGCGCTGGCCGGAAACCCGGCGGATCAGCTCGCCCACGAGCCAGCCGTAGTTGATGGCGTGATAGCCGTTCGCGGTACCGGGCTCCCATGCGGGAAGCAAGCCTTCCATCTCGCGCACCATGAAATCCCAGTCCAAGGTCTGCTCGAAGCACGTGACACCCTCGGGGCACACGGGGATGCCGCCCTGATGAGAGAGGACATGGCGCACCGTCACGCGCTCCTTCGACGTCCCGTCGCGTTTGCGCGCAAAAGTGGGCCAATGGCGAACGACCGGATCGTCGAGCGCAACCTTGCCCCGCTCGGCGAGCAGGTGCAGACACGTGGCAGTGACCCCCTTGGTCGTGGAGAACACCGTGGCGCGCGTGTCGCGCTCCCACGGGCGGCCCGCTTCCGCCTCGCCGCCCCATGCATCCACCACGGGCTCCCCGTCCTGGTAGATGCAGACGGCAACGCCAAGGTGACGGCGCTCCACAAGCTGCTGGTCCAGCAGATCACGCAGACGAGCGAAGCGCCGGGGAATATCGCCTTGCACGCACCCTCACCTCCTGGGCAAAGCTTATCAAGGAGGTCTTCGGTAGGCTCTCTCGACGTGCAGCCCGAACCCAGCGAGCAGGCACGCGCATCCCCCGCCTTGCGCGTCCTCGTGATTGATGACGACAAGAACATTCGCGTGACGCTTGGCGTGTGTCTCGAGGGGATGGGCTGCGAGGTGCGTACCGTGGCCACGGGAGAGGCGGCGCTCGCCGCTCTGGCCGGGGCATCTTTCGATCTCGCGTTCCTCGACCTGCGGCTGGGCTCGGCGAGCGGGCTAGATCTGCTGCCGCTGCTTTTGGCCGAGAGCCCGGGGCTCATGATTGTCGTCGTCACTGCGTACGCCACCGTGGATACGGCAGTCCAAGCCGTGAAGCGCGGCGCCGCCGACTACCTGCCCAAACCCTTCACTCCGGAACAGATCCGGCACGTGGTCGAGAAAGTCGCAACGGTGCGCGATACCCGGCGGCGCCTGCTCGAGCTCGAGCAAGAGCTGCGCGAGGGCGTTCCGGAAATCGACGTCGACACCGTGTCGCCTGCCATGCGCAGCGTTCTTGAGATGATCGCCCGGGCCGCGCCCTCGGACGCCCCCGTCTTGCTGCGCGGCGAGAGCGGAACTGGCAAGGGCGTCCTTGCGCGTGTCCTCCACATGCAGAGCCCGCGCCGCGGAGGGCCGTTCGTGGTCGTGAGCTGCCCGACACTGAGCGCTGAACTCCTCGCGAGCGAGCTGTTCGGCCATACCCGGGGTGCCTTCACCGGCGCCGTACGCGACCGGCCGGGACGGGTGGAGGCGGCCGAAGGCGGAACCCTGTTTCTCGACGAGATCGCGGAAATCCCGCCGCCGGTTCAGGCGCAGCTTCTGCGTTTCATCCAGGAAAAGGAGTTCGAACGGGTCGGCGAAAGCCGTACGCGCCGAGCCGATGTGCGCATCGTTGCGGCCACGAACCGCGATCTCGCGGCGGAAGTCGCGGCAGGCCGGTTCCGCGAGGATCTCTTCTACCGCTTGGCGGTGGTCGAGGTGCATGTGCCTCCGCTGCGCGAGCGCCCCGAGGACATTCTTCGCTTGGCGCGACGCTTTGTGTCCTTCTTCTGCCGTGCGGCCCGCAGGCGCGAGCAGGTCCTCTCAGCGGCCTGCGAACGCGCATTGGTGGCCCACCCTTGGCCGGGAAACGTACGTGAGCTGCGAAACGCGATGGAGCGCTGCAGCATTCTTTGGCCGGCGGACGTGATCGAGCCGCAAGCGATTCCCGCGCTGACAGAAGCCGCGAGCTCGCCGGGGCCATGCCTTGGCGGCGAAAGCTCCCTCGACGACATCGAGCGGGAGCACATCCGCCGCGTGCTCGCGCGCACCGCAACGCTCGAGGAGGCTGCGCGGATCCTCGGCATTGACGACTCGACGCTCTGGCGCAAACGAAAGCGCTTCAATCTCTAGATTCGCCCGCGAAGCGCGGGGGGCGCGCAGTTCACTCACCTTCCCGGCGCATCGGCGGACCCGGGCCCTCACACCGACACGCCGCTCGGATCCGCGCTGGGCTCAGGTGCGGACGGACTTCCCGTCGGAGGCTCCGCGGGCGGAGTGGGCATGGGCTCCGCCTCACCGGGACCCTCCTTGGCGGGAGGCGCCTGTGACTCGGGTGCCGGCCCGCCGACCTCCACAAGGACGAGATCGTCGTCCTCGAGCGGTCGAATGTCGCCCACGCTCTGGGCAACGATCGGCGGGGCGCCTCGCCCGGCAAACGCGTCGGGCTGTGCGGCAAGCCGAGCATAAAGCCCATGCGGCAGTACGACCCAGCTGGGTGTCAGGGCCGCCGATCGGCGCTCGAGCTCGTCGACGTCGACCCACCGGTCGTTGCGGTGCAGGAGAAAAGGCACCTCCCAGCTGCGCACCTGACACAACACCACGCGATCCGGGCCTTCGGCGCGCCGGGCAGCGTCTGCAGCGAAAAGGCGCGCTGCCGGGCCGCGTGCCGCCACGGCAGGCGGCGCGAGAACCTGTGCGTACGCGAGGCAAGCGAGCGCCTGCGCCCCGAGGCTGGCGACCAGCCGCGCGCGGGGCGTGACGTCGCGCTGGAAGGCATGCCACAGCGGAACTGCGGCGACGAGAAGCACGGCGAACGCCCAGAGCGGGGGTGAGCTCAAGGTCGGGAAGCCGAAGCTTTGCAGGAGGTGCATCCACGCGAGGGGCACCAAGAAGAGTGCGAATCCGCCCGCGGCAAGCGCCCACAGGCGGAGGCCGACGTCGAGCAGACGCGCCGCGACCGGTCGCGCGCTGCCTTGCAGCCAGCCTGCAAGCACCGAGCCCGCGAGAAGCGCTCCCGGGGCGTACATCGCGAAGACGTGATCCGGGCGCTTGCTCGGGGGGAAGAGGTAGACGAAGAGTCCTCCCGCGATCCATGCCACCAAAAGAAACGCGGGATCGGAGGGCCGCCCGTGGCGCCGGAATGCCTCGGGCAAAAGAAGGGACCAAGGCAAGAGCCTGAGGAAATAGAAGGCGGCGAGGAACCAGAACGGCCGATCGCCAGCCGTCGCGTGCGTGCCCGTGTTCGTGAGCTGATCGATCAGGTGGAACTGCACCATCTCGGAGACTTGATCGGGGTGGAGGACATAGGCGGGCACCATCCAGACCGCAACCAAGCCCACAACGATGCCGATGCCGAGCAGCGGCCGCAGCGCGCGCAGGCCCTGAAGGTCGCGGCGTGCAACGAGGTCCACCGCCACGGCAGCAATCGGAGGTGCGAGCCCTGCCGGCCCCTTGGTGAGCGTTGCAAGACCTACGCAAATCCAGAATGCGAGTGGGCGGCCGAGCGCATAGGCGTAGAGCGCGAGGGCGATCCAGAGCGAAAGCAGCATGTCGAAGCGAACGAAGAAGCTGAGCTTTGCCGTGTGCTGGAGCGTCGCGAAGAGCGCGACGCCGATGAGCGCGGCCTGCGGATTCAGCAATCGACGCCCAATCGCGTAGGTGACAAGCCCAAGCAGAATGGTCGCGACCACCGAAGGGAGCCTCACCGTGTACTCGTCCAGACCCAGCCTCTTCGCGCCGAGCGCGGCCAGCCAGGTCTGAAGTGGCGGTTTGGAAGGCGCTTCGCCGCGATCGTTGGGCACGAGCCAATCCCCGTTCAAGGCTGCAAGGACGTACATTGCCGCCCGGCCCTGATCATTCGCCTCGAGGTCATGGGGGCTCACCATCCCGACGACCGCCGGCCAAGAAGAGAGCAAGAGCACGGCGAGGATGCGCAGAGCCTCGGCCATCTTTCCGCCGCGGCCCCCGGTAGCGCCGGGTGCCCCAGCTGCCGAGGTCATCTCGCCGCCAGCTCGTCGCGGACCCGGCCCGCGAGGTCGACCGAGAAGCGGGCGACGAGGGCAGGCGCTCGGCACGCGAGCAGCGGAAGGGATCGGGTGGTGTAAAGCGACGCTACAAGCCTCTCCTCACCCGCGACCGTTACAAGGTCGACGCGAGCAAAGCCGGGTTCAGCGAGCGCGAAGCGTCGATGCGGCGACTCCCCGCGGACGGGACGCGGCCGACTGCCCGCACCGGCAATCACGTTGAGCGCCGGAGCGGGCGGCGCTTCTTCCAGCACTTGAAGATTGTGCACGTGGCCCGCCAGGAAGAGCTGCACGGGGAGTCCGGCGTCGGCCACGACCTTCTGGATCTCGTCGCGGTAAAGCTTCTCCTGGCTCGCGGCCCCCTCCTCGTCCCCGTCGCCGCGCGCGATGGGGTGGTGCGCGGCGAGGATGCGCCAAGGCCCCCGCGTCGCAGCAAGTGCCGTACGCAGCGGAAGGGGATCCGCTCCCTCGACGAGGGACTCGGAGTCGAACAGCACGAGGTCGACGCCGGGGGCCAAGCCGATCACCTCGACGGGTCGTACGGCGAGCCGCCAGTTGGCGACGAAGCGGGGTACGGCTTGCGCCTCAAGGGCTGGACTGTCGGAAAGCTCGTAGTCGTGATTTCCTAGGACGACGTGGAAGGGTACCGGACGGCGCTCTTGGGGAGGCGTCTCGCATGCACTCGCGACCTCGTTCGAGCGCGGAGCCGTAAGGGAAAGGAAGCGACAGTACGGGCGCACCACGTTCTCCCGTACCCGGAGCACCAGTTCGGATTCTTCGAGTCCCTTGTAGTAGAAGTTGTCCCCTAGCAGGACGAATGCATCGACCGGAGCGCGCCGGTCCTCCGCCTCCATTCCGCGAGCGACAGCGATCTGCGTCGAGAGCAGTCTGGAGCCGAACTGGGGCGGGATCCCCGTATCGCCCACCGCGAGGAACGAAAACCGGGCGTGGCCGGGAAGAGCCGGCGGAGACGGGCCCGCTCCGCGCTGGCACGCGAGCACAGCTGCGGCGAGGACCACAGAGAGCAGGAACCGCTGTGCGTAGTCGAACCGCAACGTCGGGCGGCGCATCCGAGGCACTCTAGCGGGCCCGCGCTCCGTCCGGACACGCGGTCGGCGGAGGTATCACGTGGCCGGTGGGCCGAGATCGCCGAGCGGTAGCCAGACAGTGAAGGTCGAACCCGCGCCAGGCGTGCTCTCGAGCTCGATCGAGCCGCCGTGGGCGCGTGCGATCTCGCGGGCGATGGGGAGGCCCAGGCCCGCGCCGGGCACCTCTTGCCTCGCGCCCGTGCGATGGAAACGCGCGAAAACGCGCTCTTGTTCGTTTTTCGGGATGCCGACGCCGGTATCGCGCACCCGTACCGCGATGCGCCCGCCGTGCAGCGCCGCCTCAAGCGTCACCCGACCGCCTGCAGGCGTGTACTTAATCGCATTGTGCAAGAGGTTCGCGAACAGCTGGTGCAGCCACGTCGGGTCGCCGGAGATCGAGACCTCGGGACAGCTGGTGCGGCGAAGCTCGACCTCGTGCTCGTCCGCCACGGGCTCAAAGAAGTCCATCACCTCGTCAAGCAGCGGGACTAGAGCGACCGAGGCGCGCCGCGTCGGATCAATTCCTGCCTCCGAGCTTGCAAGCCGCAGCATCGCGTGCACGGCATCGCCAAGCGTCTCCACCTCTTCCAAAAGCCCGGAGAGCACAGCGCGGTACTCGGATGGGGTGCGCTCCTTTTCGAGCGTGACCTCGATCTGGCTGCGCAGCGCAGCGAGCGGCGTGCGCAGCTCATGGGCCGCATCGGCGGAGAACTGCCGCATGCGCTCCATGCTCTCCCGCAACCGAGCGATCATGTCGTTCAGCGTCGCGGCCAGTTGGTCCAGCTCATCCCCGGAACCCGTGGTCGGAAGCTGCTCGTCGAGGTTCGCGCCGGTAATGCGCCGCGCCGTCGCCGTGATCTGAGCAATCGGGCGCAGGCTGCCCCGAGCGAGAAGCCAGCCCGTGCCAAGTGTCAGGAGCAGCAGGAGAGGCAGCGCAAGCACCATGACCCATGCCAAGTGTCGGGCGCGCTCTTCAAAGCGATGCTGCGAAACCGCGACTTGGACGATGCCGTTCGGTGCGCGCGTCGCGAGCACCAGATAGGGCGAGCGATCCCCAAGGTCTGCCTTGTAGACCGCGGGTGTCGTCCGACCGCCCCGGATGAGCTCGTGGGGAAGCTCGGGGGGGTGTCCTTGGAGGGAGCCCCGCGCAATCAGGAGGTTCCCCGCCGGGTCGTAGACCGCAATGCCCAGCATGACGCCAGGTTCGGCGGAGGCGATGTGGCGCTCCACATATTCGATAAGGCCCTCGTTCGAGCCCGTGCTGTCGGCAAGCTCTTGAACAAGTTCCTGCGCCTGGAGTTCCAGTACGAGGCGGGCGTCCTGCTCGAGGTTCCGGGCGATGCGCTCATACACGTAAAAGGCGAAGATGGAGATGCTGACAAGGAGCGCCGCGGTGTAGCGGACGGCCCATTTCGTCTGGATCGAAAGAGGCGCCCGCGCAAACGCCACCTAGGCCGATCTCCCGATACCTTCGCGCTCTTCGCGGGTTGAATTGCGCTGATCGAGCACGTAACCCACGCCCTTCACCGTATGCAGCAGCTTGGGCTCAAAATCACGGTCGATCTTCCGACGCAGATGGTTCATGTGCACGTCAATTAGATTCGAGTAGGTCTCAAAACCGTAGCCCCAGACCTTCTCCGTGATCATCGTCCGCGAAACGACATGGCCCGCATTGCGAAGCAGGTACTCGAGGAGCGTGAACTCCTTGGGAGTGAGTTCGATGGCTTTGCCCGCTCGGTGCACGGTGTGGCGCTGCACGTCGAGCTCGAGGTCCGCAAGGGTAAGCCGGCCGCTTCCGGGCTCGTTCAGGCGGCGCCGCGCGATCGCCCGAATGCGCGCCAAGAGCTCCGCAAACGCGAACGGCTTCGGCAGGTAGTCGTCCGCCCCGAGGTTCAGTCCCTTCACCCGATCCGTCACCTCACCCCGGGCCGAGAGAAAGAGCGCGGGGGTCTCGATGCCTGCCTTGCGCAGCTCGCGCAGAAGATCGAATCCGTCCCGCTCCGGCAGCATCACGTCAAGCAGCAGAAGGTCGTAGGCGCCGCCCACGGCCCGCTCGAAACCCGTCTTTCCATCGGAGGCGACGTCGACGACAAAGCCGTGCTCTCGCAAACCCTTATGGATATATTCGCGCGCAACCGGGTCATCCTCGACGTACAGGATCTTCATGCCGGCAAGGTCCCGAAGGCGGGTGAAGGTGCCATGAATCGCATCCACGTCCTACCTTATCCTTTCGCGGAGGCCCACGCTGCGCTCGCGGGTCCCAGCTCGGAGGATCCATGCCGCCCCTGCCCGATCCCTTGCACCCGGTGGTCGTTCACTTCCCCATTGTCTTCGCGGTATTGCTTCCCTGGATTGCGCTCGGCGTCCCTCTCGCCACGAGCCGCGGCTGGCTCCCTCGACGCGCCTGGGCCGGTGTGGTCCTCGCCGCGGCCCTGGTCGCAGGCGCGGGATGGATGGCTGAGGAGACGGGCGAAGACCAGGAGAAACGCGTCGAAAAGGTCGTCGCCAAGGATCTGGTCGAGCAGCACGCGGAGCGCGCGGAGCATTTTGTCGAGCTCGCGGTAGTGACAGCGCTCCTCGCGACGGGCGGGTTCCTCGGTGGTCGCCCGGGCCGCATGGCGCGCATCGCGACGGTCGTCGCCTCGCTCGTGGTCTTGGGCGCTGTCGTCCTTACCGCAAAGAGTGGAGGGGAGCTGGTCTACAAACACGGCGCGGCGAACGCGTACCTGCCGAAACCCCCAGCTCTTGCTCCCGCAAAGACCTCGCCCGTGGGAGAGCCCGACGCGCCCGGGGAGTCCCGGGATGCGCCCGCAGGCGCACTCAAGCCCTCGCTGGGCGGCGAACCCTAGCGGAGGCCCGAGCGACCGCTGCGAGAAGCGCGCGTGCCTTGTCCTGCGCTTCGCGCCATTCCGCCGCGGGATCGGAGTCGGCGACGATACCGCCGCCGGTGTGGACGAATGCGCGTTCGCCCTGCACGAGGAGCGTGCGGATGACCACACAAAGATCTGCGCCGCCCCGGAGATCGAGATAGCCGAGAGCTCCGCCGTAGGGTCCGCGGCGCACCGGCTCCAACTGGTCCAGGATTCCCAGCGCGGCAAGTTTCGGAGCTCCCGTCATCGAGCCGGGCGGAAAGCTGCAGCGCAGGAGGTCGACGAGATCCCGATCCTCGCGAAGGCGACCGGTCACCGTCGACACCAGTTGGAAGACCGAGGCATGGTCCTCCACCGCGCAGAGCTCGCTCACCTGAACGCTCCCGGTCTCACAGACACGCCCGAGATCGTTGCGCACCAAGTCCACGATCATCACATTCTCGGCGCGGTCCTTCTCCGAGCCGAGCAGTTCCGCGCGCAGTCCCGCATCCTGCGCCGTGCTCGCGCCGCGCGGCCGCGTGCCCTTGATCGGTCGGCTCTCGACATAGCGATCGATTGTCAGACGCACAAAACGCTCGGGCGAACTCCCGACGATCGCCACCTCGGGGAGCTCGAGGTACGCGGCGAATGGGGAAGGGTTCCAACGACGGAGCTGGGTGTAGATCTCGAAGGGATCGCCCGAGAAGGGAACCTCGAGTCGGTGCGTGAGACAGACCTGATACACGTCGCCCGCTCCGATCTGCTCCTTGACGGTCGCGACATGCTTTCCGTACGTGGATTCCTCGAATATCCCTGTCACAACGAGGCGCGCCGCGGCGGCGCAAGCGTTCTCGGAATCGCTTTCGGCGAGGGCGACTAGAGGCATACTCGTCTTTGCAATCGCACAGGCCGCCTCCTCGGCTTGCTGCTGCGCCTGGTCTTTGTCCGGCCCAAAACCAAGTCCCAACGCAAAGCATCTTCCACAGGTATGGTCGAATCCGAGGAGGCGATCGACGAACAGCAGGCAGAGGTCGGGCAGGCCGAGCTCGTCCCGGCCGTGGAATGCGAGATTCTCGATCTGCGAAGCGAGCTCGTGGCCGAAGAAGCCAACGGCGCCACCCGCGAAGGGAGAGGGGTCGGGGAGCTCCTGTGGCATGGGGCGGGGCGGCATGAGTTCGCGCACGAGCTCGAGAGGATCGCCACGAAACAGCGTCGGCACCCCCCGAAGGTCGGGACGGACGTCGCGGCGCAGCTCGAGAACACACTCGCGGCCGAACGCACGCAGCACGAGGTAGGGATCGGCACCCGCGAAGGAGAAGCGGCCGAGTCGCCCGTCTACGCGAGCGCTCTCGAGCAACCAAGGATAGGGCTCGGCGCGAAGCCCTCCGAAGTACGGAAACAGACCGCCAGGGAGGGGCGCAAGCTCTCGCACCGCGAGGGCCGTGTGCGAGCGCGTGCGTGTACCACGCGGGTCGCTAGTCACATACCGCGCCGCGCGATGCGCTCCCCACAAGGCGTGCATAGCGTCCGAGGGCCCCGCGCGTGTAGCGGGGCGGCGGAGGCGCAAAGGTCGCACGCCTCTTGTCGAGCTCGCCGGGAGCAACTTCCAGAGCAAGCGTACGCGTGTTCGGGTCGATCACGATCCGATCACCATCACGCACGAAGGCAATCGGCCCCGCCTCCACAGCCTCGGGCGCCACGTGCGCGACACAATAGCCATGGCTCGCGCCCGAAAAACGACCATCCGTCACAAGTGCGACTTCGGCGCCAAGGCCGGCGCCTTTCACCGCGGCGGTCACCGCCAGCATCTCACGCATGCCGGGGCCTCCCTTCGGACCCTCATAGCGGATGACGATTACGGAGCCTTTTTCGATCCGGCCTTGGGTCAGGGCTTGGAAGGCCGGCTCCTCTCCGTCGAATACGCGCGCCCTACCCTCAAAGCGTCGCAGGTTCCCACCGGCCGTCTTCATCACTGCGCCGTCGGGCGAAAGCGACCCACGCAGGATGACGATGCCACCCTCCTTCATCAAAGGACTGTCCGCCCGGTACACCACGTCCTGGCCACTCGGAAACCGAACTTGGGCCAGATTCTCTGCCACGGTCTTGCCCGTGATGGTCCGCGCGTCGCCGTGAAGCAGGCCCCGGTCGAGAAGCTCGCGCAAGATGACCGGTACGCCGCCAATGCGATCGAGGTCAGTCATTAGATACTTCCCGAAGGGGCGCAGATCGCAGAGCTGGGGTGTGCTCCGGGAGATCCGGTCAAAATCATCGAGGCTTACGTCCACTCGCGCCTCGTGTGCGATCGCCAGCAGGTGCAGCACTGCGTTGGTAGAACCACCGAGCGCCATCACCGTGGCGATGGCGTTCTCGAAGGCGGGCTTGGTCAGAATCCGGCTCGGGCGTAGATCCTGCTCGAGGGCAAGCACGCACGCCCGACCCGTTGCCTGCGCGAGCTCCTTTCGTCGTGGATCCGGATTTGGAAGCGAGGCCGAGCCGGGAAGGGCGAGCCCGAGCGCCTCGCTGGCAGCCGCCATCGTGTTCGCCGTGAACATTCCCGCGCACGATCCGGTGGACGGGCACGCCTTGCGTTCGAGATCGAGCAGCTCCGCGTCGCTCATCTTCCCCGACGCATGCGCTCCGACCGCTTCGAATACGTCCTGAATGCTGACATCGTGCCCTTGGAAGCAGCCCGGCAGAATCGTTCCGCCGTAGAGGAAGACCGACGGCAAGTCGATCCGCGCCATGGCCATCATCATGCCCGGCAGGCTCTTGTCGCAGCCTGCGAGCGCCACTAGACCGTCAAAACGCTCCGCGTGCATCACGAGCTCGATCGAATCGGCGATCACCTCGCGCGAGGGCAACGAGGCATGCATCCCGGCGTGGCCCATCGAGATCCCGTCGGAGACCGCGATGGTGTCGAACCGGATCCCGACGGCGCCTGCAGCGCGGATCGCATGCTTGGCCAGATCGGCCTGGACCCCGAGATTCATATTGCAGGGGGTGACCTCGTTGGCGGCCGCGGCGACACCGATCTGCGACTTGCTGAAGTCCTCTTCCGAGAACCCGGTGGCGCGCAGCATGGCCCGCGCCGGTGCACGGGCCGCACCTTCGGTGACGTCGCGGGACCGCGGGCGGGCGGGGGAACGCTTCGGGTCGGGCATAAGTACCTCCGGGGTGGCTAGAGTAGCGGCCCGGCAAACAAGAGGATGACCCGATGGCGCTTCCGCCGCCCGCACCCCCGCTTCCCGCCGCCCGCCGGATCGCGCTTGCGCCCCGGACCGGCCCTGGCCAGGCCGGAGGCGGCATCGGCCTGTCCGTCCATCAAGTCGGAAAGGGCCCCGCGGTCGTGCTCTGCCACGGCTTCCCCGAGCTCGCCTTCTCCTGGCGCCACCAACTGCCGGCGCTGGCTGCGGCGGGGTTTTGCGCGATTGCCCCCGACCAGCGGGGCTACGGCGCGAGCGACCGGCCGGCGCAGGTTTCCGCGTACGACATCCACCACCTGACCGGCGACCTCGTGGCGTTGCTCGACGCCCTCGAGATCGAGAAGGCCGTCTTCGCCGGCCACGACTGGGGTGGGCTTGTCGTGTGGCAGATGCCGCTTCTCCACCCCGACCGCACCGCAGGCGTGGTGGGCATCAACACGCCCTTCCTGCCCCGGGGCCCCGTCGCGCCAACCCAGCTCATGCGGGCCCTCGTCGGCGGCCAGGACGAGAAGATGTACATCCTGTGGTTTCAGCAGCCCGGAGTGGCCGAAGCGGTGATGAACCAACGGGTTCGTCTCGTGTTTGAACGGCTGATGCGCAGCGCCATTCCGCTCGAGCAGTTCGCGACGCGCAACGCCGCAGCCGGTGGAGACATGAACCCTTTCCGCCGCCTCGAGGAGCTGCCCCAAATCGGTGACCCGATCCTCACGCCCGAAGAGCTCGACTACTACGTCCGCACATTCGAGCGCACAGGGTTCGACGGCGGGATCCACTGGTACCGCAATATGGACCGCAACTGGGAAACCACGGCCGAGACCACGGCCGCAAAAGTGACCGTACCCGCTCTCATGGTGACCGCGGAGTGGGACCCCGTTCTGCGGCCCCAGATGGCCGCAGGGATGGAGCGATTTGTGCCCGATCTCGAGACCGTGATGATCGAGAAATGTGGGCACTGGACGCAGCAGGAGAAGCCGGAAGAGCTGAACCTCGTGATGACGCGCTGGCTGCGAAAGCGCTTCCTCTAGCGCGTGTCGATGTTGCAAGTCGAGAAGGCCGCAAGAGAGCGTTTCATGACTCGTGGAGCCCGCGGCGAAGGGTACCCATCGGATCCATCCGTGGGAGGGGCTGTGCCACCCGCAGCATCTTCCAAGAACGGGCTCTCGATCGCGAGCCGCGCGTCGCAAGCGCTTTTTCCGCACGTCCCCGTCCCCGGCCGTTAGAATCGTCCGCGAATGGCTGCCCCTGTGCCCGACACCCCGGCCGCGCGCCCTCGACCCGCAGGCGCGGGAGCCCCGCCCACGACTGCGTATGCACGCTACGTCCTCGGGGTCCTCGTCCTCGTATATGTATTCAACTTCCTCGACCGGCAGATCCTTTCCATCCTCGCCGAGCGCATCAAGGCCGACCTCGGTCTCACGGATGCGAACCTGGGGTTCCTGTATGGCACCGCGTTCGCCGTCTTCTACGCGCTCTTCGGCATCCCGCTGGGGCGGCTCGCGGACACCTGGGACCGTCGGCGATTGATCTCGCTCGGCATCGGTTTTTGGAGCGTGATGACCGCCATGTCGGGTCTCGCACAAAGCTTCCTACAACTGGGAGCGGCGCGCGTCGGCGTGGGCGTGGGCGAGGCAAGCGCGAGTCCCGCAGCGTTCTCGATGCTCTCCGATTACTTCCCGCAGCGGGTGCGCGCGACTGTCCTCGCCATTTATGCAAGCGGGATCTACATCGGCGGAGGCGTGGGCATCTTTCTGGGTGGCGCCATCGTCGATCGCTGGGACATCCTGTGGGCACACACAGCCCCGCCGTTCGGCTTGCGAGGCTGGCAGGTTGCATTCTTCGTCGTCGGCATTCCGGGCTTGCTCCTCGCGCTGTGGGTGCGCTCCCTGCGCGAGCCCCTGCGCGGGCAGATCGACGGGATTTTTGCTCCCCCCGAACCCACCCCCTTTCGCAAGTTTGGCCGTGAGCTCGCCTCGATCTTCCCGCCGTTCACGTTCTGGAGCCTTTGGCGCCACGGCGGCGGCCCGCGCGATCTCGCCTCCAACCTTGCGGCCGCGGCGGTGATCACCCTGTGTGCGGCCTACACGACGACCCTGCTCGGCAATGCCATCCAGTGGAGCGCACTCGGAATCGGCCTCTACGCTGCCGTGTCCTGGGCGCAATCCTTGCGTCTGCGTGATCCGCCGAGTTTCGCTCTCATTTTTCGCACACCGTCGCTGCGCTGGGCTTCCCTATCATTCTCTTTCCTCGCGTTTACCGGCTACGCCCTCGGCTTTTGGACAGCCCCCTACTTTGTGCGCGTGCTCGGCGTGCGGGAGGGTGAGGCTGGGCTCGTGCTGGGACTTACCGCCGCGGTCGCGGGTTTTCTGGGCGTAACGCTTGGAGGCGTGTTGGCAGATCGTTGGCGCCGCCGCGGCGCAACGGGGCCCCTCCGCGTGGCTGTGCTGACCGCGATTCTTCCCGTTCCGATCGCCGTCGCGATGTTTACGACGCAGGACCGCGCGCTGGCCTACGCCCTGAACTTCCCGCTTGCGGTCTTGGGTTCGATGTGGCTCGGGCCCGGCGCCTCCACGGTGCAGGACCTCGTCTTGCCCCGCATGCGAGCCAGTGCGTCGGCCGCCTACTTGCTGGTGATTACTTTTGTGGGCCTCGCGATGGGACCCTACACCGTAGGCCGGATGAGTCTCGCACTCGGCAATCTGCGCGCTGCGATCCTTTGTGCACTGTGTGCCAATGCCCTCGCCCTTCTGTGCGCGGTGCTCGCCTTGCGGCGGGTACGAGACGACGTCGCGAGCCGCCTCGACCGAGCGCGGGCGGCGGGTGAGGCGTTTCTCTAGCGGCCTGTGGACACGCTCGACACTGCGAGAACCGGCTGCGACTTTGGATTTGCGCGAGGCGAGGGCCCAGATGAGCTTCGGCGGAAGAGGAGCAAAGCCGTGAGGTGGGCTGAGACGCGCTGGCTCAGCGCCACGCGCGGCGCCCTCACGCTCGGCCTCGCAGGGTGTGCCCTCGGGTGTTCAGCCCCAGCCGACCCTGGGCACACGCGACCTCAGGCGGTGCGCACCACGCCCTACACGCAGCGCGACATCACCGTGCTCGGACTGCGCCTTCGCTACATCGATGACGGGCCCACGATGCCGGCGCGCCGCGACCGCGTCGTCGTCCTCATTCCCGGCCACACCTCGCGGATCGAGGAATACGACGGCCTCGTGCCTACACTCTCGCGGGTTCATCGGGTTTTGGTGTTCGACTTTCCCGGGAGTGGATACGCCGAGAAGCCAGACCGCGAGTACACGCTCGAGTTCTATGAGGACGTGCTGGTGGCCTTTCTCGATCAGCTCGGGATCGGGCAGTGCGTGCTCGCCGGAGGAAGCCTCGGCGGCAACCTCGTCCTGCGCCTCGGCCACCGCTTCCCCGATCGCTTTCCGCGGCTTGTGGCGTGGGCTCCAGGAAGCGCGTGGGAGGCGAAACCCCGCCTGGCGGCGCTTTCGCGCGCCATCGCGGGCTACACCCTCTTCTGGCCAACGGTCTGGATTCAGTCACGCTTCTGGTACAGCAAGGATTGGCCGGGACGGAACGGCGCCCTCGAGGACACGTTCGCCTACTATCGTGAAGTCCTTTCTCCTGGTTTCGTCCGCATGTACTGGGGAATGGCGGCGGATCAGGTTGGGCAGAGCCTCTTTCCGATCGCGCCCGAGATCCAACAGCCCACACTGCTCATGTGGGGCGACCGAGACAACGGGGCGAATATGGGGGAAGGCGTCGCGCGGCTGCACCAGCTGCTGCCCCACAACGAGTTCCGCATTTTCCGCGGCGCACGACACTCGCTCGCGGCCGAGGTACCGGATCGCCTGGCCGACTCGATCGACGAGTTCCTGCGACGACCCGCGTCTTTGATGCCCTGACGGACCGGGGTACCCTCGGTTCGTGAAACGCACCTGCTTCTTCCATGCGGGCTGCCCCGACGGCTTTGGGGCGGCGTGGGCTGTCCGGCGTGCCTGGGGCAACGATGCGGACTACCTGGCCCGTGGTCACGAGGACCCGTTTCGTCCGTCCGAGTGGGGGGGAAGCATCGTTGTCTTCGTCGACATTTCCCTCGAGAACAGGGCGCTTCGCGCCCTCGGCGAGGTAGCGGCCCACGTACTCGTGCTCGATCATCATGTCTCGGCGCGCGATCATTTCGAATCCGATCGAGGCCTCGAAAACGCGCTGCGAGCCCATGGCCACCTCGTGCGCTTCGACCTTGAACGTTCGGGGGCGACCCTTGCCTGGCATCACTTTCACCCCGACATGCCCACCCCGAGCCTGCTCGCCTACGTGGAGGACCAGGACCTTTGGCGTTGGAAGCTCCCGGCATCGGAGGAGGTCAACGCGGCGATTTCATCCTATCCCCGACGTTTTGACGTGTGGGACGAACTGGCTGAGATGCCAGCGGAGGAGCTCGCACGACAAGGCGCGCCCATCGTGCAGGCGAATCGCTGCGAAGTGGAGCGCCTGCTGCGCAGCGCTCATCACGTCGTACTCGGCTCGCGACGCGTCGAAGCCGTGAACTCCGCGGTGCTGCGCAGCATCGTGGGTCACGAGCTCGCCAAGCGAGCCGCTTTCGGCGAGCCCTGGGGGCTTGTCTACCGGTTGCATAGCCGCCGGGTCGATGTCTCGCTCTACTCGATTGGCGGGCTTGACGTATCACGGATTGCAAAGGAGTACGGCGGCGGCGGCCATCGAAATGCGGCGGGCTTTAGCGTCTCTCTCGCAAAATGGCTCGCCGATTTCGTTTGATTCAAAAGGTACCCGCAAAAGTCGAGGAACGAGACGCCGAGCGCAGCGAAAGGTTCGGCCGGATCCGGAGCCTTACGCCTCTTCTCGCCACCTCTCGGGTGTGAGCGTTCGGATCGAGAGGGCGTGAATCTCCGCACCCATCTCGTCGGAGAGCGCGTCGTACACGAGGCGTTGAGCGGCCAGAGAGGCGAGCCCCTCGAAGCGCGACGACACAATCAGCGCGCGGAAGTGCCCTCCCCCTCCCCGCGCGCCCGCATGCCCGGCATGCAGATGGCTCTCGTCCACCACCTCCACGTGCGCCGCTGCGAGCCGCTCGCGCAGTTTGGCTTCGATTCTTGCTCTGCGGTCTGCGCGGTCAGTCATGGGGAAGGTCGAGGGTCCTCTCCGCATATATTTTTCTGCACGTTGGGGGTGCCCCCTCCGATCACGACCCCCGGCCAGGCCAGAGCAAAGTGCTGCCAGCGCTCTTGCTCGGCATCGAATCCGAAGTTCAGGCGCGCTCCCAAAAAAGCTCCGGGTCGAAGGGACGCAACACAGCTTGTTTGCGCCCCGGCTCCGAGCTTGCCGGCCAGGGCGGGCGCTGTAAAGGAAGGCGGGGGCGTGAGCACGAGGGCCGGTGTCGCGGAGGAGGGTCAATCGGGCGCGGGGAACTCGGAGCGGGTCTCTTCGAGAGTGGGGGTGGCTTTCCCGTTTGCCCGAAGCGGCGACTGGGACGCAGGCCTACCGCGCCGGGGCCATACGGCTCCGTAGCCAGCGCTGGTAGAACTCTGGCGGCTGGAATGCGAACCAAAGGGCCACCGAGGACACGATCCCAAAGCCGGATCCGGCGCCCCGTGCCCAGGCTGCGTTCTGACCGACGAAGGCCACTGCCACCCACAGCACGACAGCCATCGCACTGGTTCCCCAGAGGCGGAAGCGCTCCACGACGACGGGATCCAGGCCAGGAGCGCCGCGATAATTGCGCCAGCACCGGAACGATTCCGCTGCCGTCCACAGATATCCGGCAAGAAGCACGGGATAGATTGAAAGCGCGACGAGCGAGTGCAATGGCGCCTCGCTTCGGAATGGCACGCTGAGCGACACGTATGCGAAGTAGAGCGCGACCCCGACAGGAACCGCTGTCAGCGCACGCTGCTTCGGACGGTAGACGATCTGCGTGAAGCGCATCATGCAGGACGCCGCGATACCGACTGCGGCGTACATCGCAACGAAGACGATCCGCCAGACTCCTTCGGGCGGTTCGTTGCCAGCATTGGCAGCAGCCGCCCCCACCGAAAGGGATTGGAGAACGGAAGCCGAGAGCAGCGCCGTCGCGAGACAAGCTGCCGGCGTCCCGCCTCGTGTGCGCGAGAGGCGCAAGAGCCCGGCGCCAAGGATCACGGAGGTGACGATGTAGAGGACCGCCGTCAGGAGGGCGAAGGCTTCCATGGGGACGCAATTCGGTCGAATTCGCCGGGGCCTTGACCGGCGCCCCGCCCGCTCCGTCGAGAGGCTGGCGCAACCGGGTTCGCTCACCCAGGGCGACCCGGCCGCCTTGTGCGGTCGCGTTCCACCCTCGGACCCGACGAGGCCTGTTCCCCGCGCCCCCTCGCGGCCTCTCATGGCGGGAGGAGAGATGGTTCGGCGGCACCACCCTCGGGAGCGGCGAAGGGGTCGCCCGCGAGCGCCTGCGGCACCGCCTCTTTCCCTATACTGCAGAGCGATTTGTGGGTCGGCCGGGCCCGGCCGGCCCGGTCCCAGGCGAACGCGCCTTTTGAGCCCTGTAGGGATCGGAGTGTCCGATGAGCGAGCTGGCGCAGGAAGTCGAGCCCAACGAGATCGCGGAGTTTCGTCGCGAGGTCCGAGCCTGGATGGAGGCGAACAAGCCCGCCGATCCGGGTTTCAAGCTCCCCCAGAGCTTTCTCGAAGTGGAGTCGGATCGGCAATTCGAGTTCCTGCGGGATTGGCAACGCAAGGTCTTCGACGCAGGGTACCTGGGCCTCGACTGGCCGGCCGAATTCGGCGGCAAAGGAGACCCACTAAAGCGTCAGCGCATCGTGAGCCAAGAACTCTCCCGCGCACGCGCACCTTTCCTCGTGAACGTGATCGGCCTTCAGTGGGCAGGCCCCACCATCCTCCACTACGGCACGGACGCCCAGAAGAAGCGCTACTTGAAGTCGATCCTCTCCGCGGAGGAGATCTGGTGCCAGGGCTTTAGCGAGCCCGGTGCCGGCTCCGACCTCGCCAGCGCGACGACGCGCGCGGAACGCACGGCGGAGGGCTGGTGCGTTACCGGTCACAAGGTCTGGACAACGCTCGCGCACAAGTCGAAGTGGATGATCTTGCTGGCCAGAACGGATCCCCGCGCGGGCAAGTACGAAGGCCTGTCCTACTTCCTCTTCCCGATGGACGCGACGGGCGTGACCGTACAGCCCCTGGTCAAGATGACGGGCGAAGGCGGCTTTAACCAGGTGATCTTCGACAACGCGCCCATGGGACGCGCCGCGCTGCTCGGGCAGGAGGGACAGGGCTGGCAGGTTGCGATGACGACACTCCTGTTCGAGCGGGGCGCAGCCGAAGGCTCGGGAGGTGGGCAAGCGACTTCGTCCGCGGAATCGGTGCAGCGCCTCGCTTCTCTCGCAAAGCGCGCCCGCCGTGCAGGCGGCAGCGCGGCCGAGGATCCAGTGCTGCGCGACCGGGCGGTGCAGCTTTGGATCGAGGAGGAGGCCCTCCGCCTGGCGTCGCTGCGCGCACGGATCCCGGGGCTCAACCTCGACCGGCCCCAGGCGCTGCGGCTTATGAACAAGCTCGTGTACAGCGAGTTCAATCAGCGTCTCTCGGAGCTCGCATGCGAGATGCTGGGTCCAGCGAGCACGCTCTGGCTTGGGGATCTCCATGCCGTGGACCGGGCGGAGTGGCCACGTGCGTACATGAACTCCTTCGGCATGACGATTGGCGGCGGCACGAGCGAGATCCAACGCAATATCCTCGGCGAGCGTGTGCTCGGTCTTCCGAAGAGCAAGTAGAAACCGATGTCTTATCCCCAGATTCCCGCAGACTTTGGATTCACAGAGGAGCACGAGATCCTGCGCCAATCTGCGCGACGCTTCCTCGAAGAGCGCTGCCCGATCGCAGAGGTGCGCCGGCTTGCCGAGTCTCCCCTCGGGCTTGATCCGGTGCTTTGGAAGGAGATCGCTCGCCTCGGCTGGCTCGGGCTTGTGCTGCCAGAAGCGCATGGCGGTGCGGGCCTTGGCCACCTGCATCTTGCGCTGCTGCTGGAGGAGACGGGGCGCCGGCTTCTGCCCGCCCCAGTCTTCGCAGCGATGCTTGCCGGCTTCGCACTCGAGGCCGCAGGCAGTGCGGCCCAGCGCGCTCAGCTCGAACCCGCGCTCGCGTCCGGCGATCTCGTCGCGACGTTCGCCTTGTGCGACACCGGCGGCGGATGGGAGGTGGAAGAGATCGAGGCCACCGCAAACGCCCGGGAAGGTGGTTTCGTGTTGCGAGGCGTGAAGCCCTTCGTCATCGCCGGCGCTGAAGCCGGACTCGTGATCGCGCCCTTTCGCGAACGCAGCGGCGAGCTGGCGCTTTTTGCCGTTGATCTCCCGACGCGTGGCGTCAGCGTCGAAACCGAGATCGGCGTCGATCCGACGCGCCGCAGCGCGCGCCTCGTGTTCGAAGACGTGTTGGTCTCGGCCTCGACCCGTCTTGAGACGGCCGGCGCCGCGACGCTCCATCGCGTACACGTGCGGGGCTTCGCCGCATTGGCTGCCGAGATGGTGGGAGGTGCAGAGTCAACGCTCCTCATGACGCGTGACTACGCGATCGCACGCAAACAGTTCGACCGGCAGATCGGAGCCTTCCAAGCCGTGAAGCACCCGATCGTCGATGTGATGATCGGCGTCGAGTTGGCGCGCACCCATGCGCTCGCTGCCGCCGCCGCGCTGGATCACGAGCCCGACTCGGCGGAAATACCGGCGCGAATGGCCAAGGCGATTGCGAGCGAGGTGTATCCTGTGGCGGTGCGCAAGGCGGTGCAGCTCCACGGCGGTTACGGCTTTACCTGGGACTGTGATGCTCATTTCTACTTCAAGCGCGCGCTGTGGAGCCGGGCCATGCTCGGCGACGGCGCCCACCACCGACGGCATCTCGCCGCCGGGCTGCTCGGCGCGAGCGCGTGAACCCGAAGGCCATCCGGTGCCGTAGCAGAGGGAACCATGCGGAGTAGGGTGATAACGCAGCATCCGAGGACGACGTGTACGACGCCCGCCCGCCGCGTACCGTGGCTGCATGGCGGATGGTCGTGAATCTGGGACTCCACTGGGTCTTCGGGCGCTAGGCGATGCAGAGACTGTCGAGGCGCGCGTCGGGCGTCTCGACTGGCAAGCCATCGCACAGGACCTCGACCGTCTGGGATACGCCACGACGCCGGCTCTTCTCTCGCCCTCCGAGTGCCGGGCGCTGCGTGATGCCTACACCGATCCGAGTCTCTTCCGGTCTCGTATCGAAATGGCACGCTACCGCTTTGGCGAAGGCGAGTACCAATACTTCGCCGAGCCTCTTCCGGACCTTGTCGCGAGTCTGCGCCGTTTGCTCTACGAACCGCTTGCGGTGATCGCGAACCGCTGGTCCAAGGTCCTGCAACAGGACGCGCACTATCCCGATCGCCTCGATGAGTTCCTCGCGCTCTGCCGCAGCCACGGACAGGCCCGGCCGACGCCACTTCTGCTGCGCTACGAGACCGAGGGCTACAACTGCTTGCACCAGGATCTCTACGGTCCAGTGCACTTCCCACTGCAGGTGACTTGCCTGCTCTCGGAGCCCGGCCAGGACTTCCAGGGGGGCGAGTTCCTCCTGGTCGAGCAAAGACCACGCGCCCAGTCGCGCGGCCATGTCGTTACGCTCGGGCAGGGGGCGTGCGTGGTCTTTCCTGTGCGCGAGCGGCCTGTGCCTTCGAAGCGGGGCTTCGCGCGCGTGCGAATTCGCCATGGGGTTTCCCGCCTTCGAAGCGGCCAGCGCATGGCGCTCGGCATCATCTTCCACGACGCCACTTGAGTCCTCCGCTCCGTCCCGCGGTAGACTCCACAGACGACGACAGACTGATGGCCCACACGGGAGTGCGGATGAACCCCCCTCGAGCCGAGGAGATCCCCGGAACCATCGCCGTTCGGCAGGCGCACCGCTTCGATGAGGCAGCCCTCGAGTCTTACCTGCGGGCGAAGGTCGATGGATTCGCCGGCCCCCTTCACGTCTTCCAGTTTGCGGGCGGCCAGTCGAACCCCACCTTCGTGCTCGACACCCCCATGCGGCGCTACGTCCTGCGGAAAAAGCCTCCTGGCACGCTGCTGCCTTCCGCGCACGCCGTGGACCGGGAGTATCGGGTGATCACCGCTCTCACGAAAACCGGTGTGCCTGTCGCGCGCACGTTCGCGTTGTGCGAAGACCCGTCGGTCATCGGGACTCCCTTCTATGTCATGGCGTACGTGGAGGGTCGTATTCTGCGAGACCCGACCCTGCCAGGGATGGCGCCGGCGGAGCGCAGCGCGATCTACGAAGTCATGAACGACGTTCTCGCCCGTCTTCACCGAATCGATCCCGCCGCCGTGGGTCTCCAAGACTTCGGCAAGCCCGGCAACTATTTCGCGCGGCAGATCGCCCGCTGGACGAAGCAGTACGAAATGTCGCGCACCGATGACATCCCCTCCATGACCAAGCTCTTGGCGTGGCTTCCCGCACACATTCCCCCGGGCGAGGAAACGCGTCTGGTGCACGGCGACTACCGGCTGGAAAATATGATCTTCCATCCCAGCGAACCGCGGATCCTCGCGGTGCTCGATTGGGAACTCTCGACTCTCGGCGATCCGCTCGCCGACCTTGCCTACAACTGCATCCTCTACCACACCTCGGGCGCCACCACGGGGGGTCTTGTGGACGTCGATTTTGCGGCGACGGGAATCCCCAGCGAGGCGGACTATCTGGCGGACTACTGTCGCCGCACCGGACGGGCAAAGATCGAGTCCTGGAACTTCTACCTCGCCTTCTCGCTCTTCCGACTGGCGGCGATCGCCCAGGGAATCCTCGGGCGAGCGCTGCAAGGCAACGCGAGCTCCGAGAGCGCCCAACAGGTCGGCGCCCAGGCGCGTTTTATGGCGGATGCGGCATGGCGGATGGCTCAGGAAGGCTAGCGCGCGGGCACAGCCCTCAGGCGTCGGCGCGACCCACCCACACGGTTTTCATGTTCACGAACTCGCGCAGGCCGTGAACGGAAAGCTCCCGGCCGTATCCGGAGTGTTTGATCCCGCCGAAGGGGAGCCGCGGGTCGCTCTTGACCACGCCGTTCACGAATACGCTGCCGCTCTCGATTCGCGCGGCGAAGGCTTCCGCCGCCTCGGTGTCGCGGCTCCACACACTCGCACCAAGCCCATATTCGCTCGTGTTCGCGACGCCCAGGGCCTCCGCGTCGTCCTTCACGCGAATCACCGCGGCCACTGGCCCGAACGTCTCCTCGTCCGCCACGGGCATCCCCGGTGTGACCCTGTCCAAGAGCGTCGGGGCGTAAAAAAAGCCGGGCCCGGGGAGCCGGTGCCCACCGGTCACGAGTTTCGCACCGGCCTCAATCGATCGGCGAACCTGCGCGTCGAGGGCGAGCAGCAGGTCTTCGCGTGCGAGCGGCCCAAGGTCCGTGTCCTCGCGCTGGGGGTCACCGACGCGCAAGCCTTCGAGCTCTCCGCGAAACGCCTCCACGAAGGCATCGGCGAGCTCGTGGACGACGACAAAGCGCTTTGCAGCGATGCAGCTCTGCCCGGCGTTTTGGGTACGCGCCTGTGTCGCGGCGCGGGCGGTTGCGGCGACGTCCGCATCGGCACGAACCAAGAACGGGTCGCTTCCGCCGAGCTCGAGTACGCTCTTCTTGAGCGCGCGACCTGCCTTGGCGGCGATATCGGCACCGGCTCGCGTACTTCCCGTGAACGTGACAGCCTTCACCACGGGATCCGCGATCAACTCACCGGTGACCTGCGTGGAAACAAAGAGCGCTTGAAGAGTGCCCTCCCCGACCCCCGCCAAGGACACCAGCCGCTCGATCTCGAGGGCACAGCGGGGAACGTTCGGGGCGTGCTTCAAGAGCGCGACGTTTCCCGCGGCGAGCGCCGGAGCGGCGAAGCGGAATACCTGCCAGAAAGGGAAGTTCCACGGCATGATCGCGAGGACCACGCCGAGGGGATCCCATCGCACGTAGCTCCGCGCCGCGTCGCTCTCGATCGGCTCCGGCGCAAGCATGGCCGCGGCGTGCCCGGCGTAGTGCTCGCACGCCCAGGCACACTTCTCGACCTCCGCGCGCCCTTGGCGCACGGGTTTGCCCATCTCGAGCGCCGCGACGAGCGCGAGCCGCGGCGCCTCGGCGCGCAGCCCTGCCGCCAGTCGGCGGAGGGCCGCGCTTCGCTCAGCGAGCGGGGTCTCCGCCCAAAGTCCGGCTGCGCGGCTTGCGCGCGCGAGCGCGGCCTCTAGGCCGCGCGCATCAAACTCAGGGAACGACTCACGAAGCTTGCCGCGAAACGGGTCGATCGACAGGAACGGCATGTGGCCCGGAGACCCTCACCACGGGATCGGCTGCCGATCTCGGAAAAAGCCGCCCGAGGGCCCGCCGTCCGGAAGGGTGGCCGCCCACACGATGGTGTCACTGCCCTCGAGCGGACTGCGATCCGCCTGTGCGCCCCCCATATCGGTGCGCACCCAGCCAGGGTCCACGGAGTTCACGAGCACATTGGTCCCCGCGAGCTCCGCCGCGAGCACCCGGGTGAGCGCATTCAGCGCCGCCTTCGAGCTCCGGTAGGCCGGCCAACCCGCGCGCATGTCGGCAAGCTGCCCGAGTCCGCTCGACACGTTGACGACACGCCCCCATCCGCGTTCGCGCATGCCGGGCACGATGGCCTGGCATAGCCGAACAGGCCCGAACAGATTCGCGGCGTAGGTGCGCTCGAAGGTCTCAGGGTCCGTGGGGAGTACTGCCGGGGCCGGACGAGGCGACTTCCCATCGAGCATCACGCCGGCGTTGTTTACGAGGACGTCGATTCTCCCCAACTCGATCTGCGCGAACCGAGCCGCCGCCGCGACACTCTGCGCGGACAGAACGTCCAAAGGGTGGTACAGAACATCCAACCCTTCGTTCGCGAGGGTGTGCGCGGCCTCCCGTCCCTTCGCCTCATCGCGCCCTGTCATGACCACCTTGAGTCCCAAACGCGCGAGCTGTCGCGAGGTTTCGAAGCCGAGGCCGCGGTTTGCGCCCGTCACGAGCGCGATTCGCTTGCCCGGGCCGCTTGCCATGGGGTCAGACCGCGCCGTCAATGCCCGGCACGGGATATCGGACACAGAAGTCCTCGACCTCGCCGCGCAAGGCGCCGAGCAGTGCCGCATCGTCGTGGGCGCGCAGCGCCCTCACGATCCATTCGCCGAGCCGACGCATCGCATCCTCCTTCATGCCCCGCGCGGTCGCCGCGGGCGTTCCGATGCGAATCCCGCTCGGACGAAGCGGCGGATTCGGATCGTCGGGGATGATCTGCTTGTTCGTGGTGATTGCGATCTTGTCCAGCGTCTCCTCGGCGACGCGGCCGTCAATGCCGAAGCTCTTCATCGTATCGAGCACCATCATGTGGTTGTCGGTGCCGCCGGTCACGAGCGTACCTCCACCCGCCAAAAGCGCCGCAGCGAGCGTCTTGGCGTTGCGCAGAACCTGCGCCCCGTACTCCTTAAACTCGGGCTTGAGCGCTCGTCCCAGGGTGATGGCGATGCCGGCGATCGTATTCATGTGTGGACCCCCCTGAAGGCCCGGAAAAACGGACTTGTCGATCGTCGCAGCGTATTTCTTGGTGCACAACACCATGCCGCCGCGCGGCCCGCGTAAGCTCTTGTGTGTCGTCGTGGTCACGAGGTCAAATCCGGCATCGAAGGGATTGCGCATGACACCGGCGGCGATCAGCCCACCGATGTGCGAGACGTCCGCCATGGTGAGCGCGCCGACCTCGTCGGCGACCCGCCGGAACGCCGCATAGTCGTAGTCCCGGGGGTAGGAGGTGTAGCCACACAGCACGATCTTGGGCCGGGTCTCGCGCGCGACCTTGCGCAGGGCGTCGAAGTCGATTCGACCTTCGTGTTCCGGATCGGTCTTGTAACGCACGAAGTGGAAAATCTGCCCCATGTGTGACACCGGCGCGCCGTGCGTGAGGTGTCCTCCATGGGAAAGGTCCATCCCGAGGATCGTGTCTCCCGGCTTCATGAAAGCCAGATACACCGCTTGGTTCATCGGGGAGCCGGAAAGCGGCTGGACGTTCGCATGCTCGCACCGGAATAGCTCCTTCGCACGCTCGCGGGCCAGGTTCTCGATGGCGTCGGTGTACTCCTGGCCACCGTAGTAGCGGCGACCGGGGTAGCCCTCGGCATACTTGTTGGTAAAGACCGAACCCAGGGCGACGAGAACTTCGGGATAGGTGTAGTTCTCAGACGGGATCATCTCGACGCCTCGCTTCTGCCGTGCCTCTTCACCGGCGATGGCCTCGAACACGGCAGGGTCGGTTTTCGCGAGCAGCGTGCGATATTCGTCCATACGGAAGTTCCCCCTCTCTCCTATGCCCCCGCTCGTCGAGTGTCCTAGATCACGCCGCGCTCGGCCAGCCGGGCGAGGTCCTCGGGCCCGAGACCGAGCTCGCCGTAGACGGCGGCATTGTCCTCGCCAAGGGTAGGCGCAAGGGCACGCGCCCGCGGCTGTGCTCCTGCAAAACGCAGCGGGTTTCCGTGGAACACGATTTCGCCGAGCACGGGATGAGGATGCCGCTCGATCATTCCACGCGCCTTTAGCTGCGGGTCCTCGAGCAACTCGTCGGGGCGCATCACGCGGGCGCACGGCAGGCGGGCACCTTCTGGACCCAGCACCCCCAGGACTTCGTCGCAGGTCCTCTCCCGTACCCACGCCGCGACCTCCGCATTGAGCTCGCGGCGACGCGCGGAGCGCCCGCGATGGCTCTTGTAGCGCTCGTCGGTTGCGAGCTCCGGGCGCCCGATGGCTGCGCAGAGGCCGCGAAACAGCTTGTTGCTGGCAGTGCCGATCGCGACATGGCCGTCCTTGGCCTCGAAGGCGTCATAGGGCGCGGTAAAGGGATGCTGGTTGCCAACGCGCTCCGCACGCACGCCGAGAGCCGATGCGATCGTCGCTGCAGAGTCTGTGATCGCGAAGATGGCGTCCTGGTTTGAGAGATCGAGCGCCCGTCCTCGTCCGGTTCGCTCGCGCTCGATCAGCGCGGCGACGACGCCGAGCGCGAGATAGAGTCCTCCCACAAAATCCGCCAGAGCGCCCCCGGCTCGAACCGGCGGACCGCCCTCAGGGCCCGTCATGGCGAGCAGCCCCCCGGCGGCTTGCGCGACGATGTCGTACGACGCTTCCCCGGCGCGCGGCCCGGTCTGTCCAAAGCCCGAGAGTGCAGCGACGACGAGGCGTGGGTTGCGCGCGAGAAGCACGTCGGCACCGAGTGCCTGCGATGCGAGCCAGCCCGCGCGGAAATTCTCCGTCACGGCGTCCGTGCGCTCGACAAGACGCAAGAAAAGGTCGCGTCCCAAGGCCTGACTGACGTCGAGGGTGATCGAGCGCTTGCCACGATTGGTATTCTGGAACGAGAGCGAGGTCTCGCCCGGGCGGGAGGGGCCGTAACGGTAGTCGTCGCCGGTGCGCGGTCGCTCCACCTTGATGACGTCCGCCCCGAGGTCAGAAAGGATGGCTGTGGCGAAGGGGCCCGCAACGATGCGCGTGAGATCGAGCACTCGGATGCCGTCGAGGACGCGGCCGGGCATGGGGGCACGAGGTTAGCAGCCTAGAAGCTGTCTTTCTCGAGGTGAGGAATTCCGCGCACCGCCCGTCTGTCGCCCGCGTCGAAATCGGCGGATGACGCGCCGCAGCTAGTGTCGCACTTCGATCTGCTCTGCCGCGACGGTGCAGTCGTCACCTCGTGATACGGCTCGCGTAGGGACCGTGCGAGCTCCGTACGACGGAGGCGCAGATCCTTCTGGGCCATGTTGCCCTCATCTTGCTTCCGTGTTGCTCCCCGGGGACCTTCCCCGGGGAGCCCGTGTCGCACAACCACACACGGAGGTCACGGTTGCAGATCTCGTGGGTGCCGTTCCGGTAGTTCCCCTTGCGGCGATTGCCGCCGGCAGCACGGCGATCCCTCGGCAGGAGGCATCAGAGTACGACCACAACTGGCAGTTCATCGAACTCGCGGTCCCGTTGTTTCATGGCCTCGACCCTTTCCGCGATGCACTCGCTCGCGTTCTCTAGCGCCTTAGGTGTCATCCCATCGACGTCCCCTTCGAGTACGCGTAGTTCATCGTGGAGGGAGAGTGCCCAAGAGAGCTCCAAAGACGCGATCTCGTCGATATCGGTCAGCAGATCTGCGGTTTCGCTGTGGCATGCCGCAACTACCTTGGAGTGGGCGTTGTCCCAGACCGTGGCCAAATGCCACAAGTACTCTTTCAAGTCAGCCGTCACCTCCTCAAATACCCAAGAGTCATAGGGAGGTGCGATCTTCACGCGGTCCATATATCTCGGTTCTCCTTAGCTCGAGACTGCCTTGGAGCTGAAAGTGTCATCGGTCCCCTTGCAGCCCCCGTGCCAGACCGCCCGATCAGCCAGGAGGGGCACGCTGGCGGGTCCGCGGCGGCTTTCTGATATGCAAAATGTGTCGCAATGCCGACCCTCTGTCCTATCTTGGCAGTTTGCTTCCCTCCGGAGCCCGTTTCCCAGCTTGAGGGGGCGCGCTTATCCGCTGCCATCATGGAGGCGTAGACGGAGTGACAGGGAAATCCCGCAAGCGGCGCCCCACCACCAGCAGACGGACCGAGCTGCGGCGCACCTCCGCACAAGCAGCCCGCCGCTTGGCGAAAGAAGCCGCCGAGCGCGAGTGGCGGCTGTTCCTCACCGCGAAGTTCGACCGCACCTGGAAGGCGATGATTCGGTTTCGCGCAAAGGTGGGAGCGATGCGCTTCCGCGAGCTAATGGCCGAGCTGACCTCCACGATCGATAACATCGACAGCGATCAGGGCGGCGTGGCTGAGTTCTTTGACATCCTCGGGCCGGAGTACTTCGCAGCGTACCAGGCCGAGCTGGTGAGACACTCGAGACGGGGAGCGACCCGGGAGCGTTTTGGGCGAAGCGGATTGATCTCGGATGCGCCCGCACGGGGCCGGAGGGCGCGGTGTGAGGAAGCCGGCGAAGGAGCTCGTCCCAGTTACGTGGTGTGCTGCCGGGCTTGACAGCAGTGTCCTCATAGAGGGCGGCCGGAGATCGAGGCTTGCTAGACACGATGAGAGCCGCGTCTACTTCGCTTGCCTGTGCTGCGGTGCTGTTGGGGTTCCAGCCGCTACAGGGCCACGCCGAACCTTCCCCAACGGTGAAGGAGGTGCCGGTGAATGGGACGCAGATCCGGTACATCGAGCAAGGACGAGGAGCACCTGTTGTCTTCGTCCATGGAGGAGTTTCGGATCACCGCGCCTGGGAGGCGCAGCGAGAGACGGTTGCCAAGCGCTACCGCTTCATTGCGATTGACCAACGGTACTTCGGCGCAGCTCCTTGGTCGGACGACGGCTCGCTGTTCTCGCAGGCGACTCACATTGCCGACCTGGCAGCGTTCGTTCGATCACTGAACGTCGGGCCCGTCGACGTTGTCGGCCATTCCTACGGTGCTGTGATCGCTCTTGGTCTCGCTGTCCAGCATCCCGAGCTTGTGCGAGGTCTCTTCATCAACGAACCGCCGCTGCCGTCGGTCTTGACCGATCCAAACGATCAGAAGCTCGCCAGCGAGGAAAGCAAGGGACTCGCGGCGGCGAGCACGGCCGCGAAGGCAGGGGACACCGCCGAAGCGACAAGGCTGTTCGTCGACTGGGTCAACGGGCAAGCCGGCGCCTTCGATGCTCTCCCCGAAGAGTTGAAGGCCATGCACCTCGACAATGCGCGCACCATGCCGCGGCAGCTCGACCCTCCACCGCCCGCTCCGATCACGTGCGCGCAACTGGCGCACCTCAGGGTTTCGGTGGTGATCACGAAGGGAGAACTGACACGGCCGTTCTTTCGAGTCATCGCCGAAGGCACGCATCGGTGCGTGGCCGAGTCGCAGCTCGTGACCATCGCCGGTGCGCAGCATCGCGCACCACTTCAGGCTCCAGCGCTGTTCAACCACGCGCTCTTGTCGTTTCTCGCACGCTAGTGTTCCATCTCTGAATAATTAGTAACGTTCGCCGTCGCAGTAGCATGGCGTAGGTGGCAAGGACGTTCGTGGTGAGCGAAGAGGATCGAGCGACTCTGGCGTCCTGGGTGCGAGCGCGCACGATGCCTCAGCAGTGGGTGCTGCGGGCGAAGATCGTCCTTGGCAGTGCGGAGGGTGAAGGGCCGCGGCCGATGGCGCGGCAGCTCGGCGTGTTGCCTGACACCGTGTGCATCTGGCGGCGGCGGCAGTCGTGCACCGGCCTCCCGGCCATCAGCAGGTGCGACGCTGCTGTTTGCCAATATCGATGCGGCCTCGTTCCATCGTGAGCGGGCGCACCACGTAACGCTACGCCGAGGCGCGCTCTCCGAGCGAGGCGGCTCGGGCCGGTACGGGGTCGTCATGCGCGGCCTTATTCGTAGGCGACGTGCGCGCGAAGTCGTGGTGGTGTTGGGGAGGGAGGGTGTGCGAGGCTGGGGCCCATCAACCGGGCGGGCCGCTGGTTGGCTGCTGCCGATAGGAGACGAACGAGAACCATGCTCAACATCATCAAGGAATCCAGAAGCGAAACATCCCCTCTTCTTCAAAGGCGCTGTGCCTCGTTCTCCTGGTGGCCGCGGATTTTTCGACCAGCTTTCCGGACCGCAACTTCACGGGTAAGGTGGACTGGATTTCGGGGCGATCGACCCGGTATCGCGCATCGCGAAGGCAAATGTGGCGATCCGGAACAAAGACCGGCCGCTCAGAGCCGAAATGTACGCGTCCGTTGCCGTCGCGGCGCCCCAGCCACAAGGCGCTCGCTGTGCCGCGCGCGGCGGTCTTGCCCAAAGGCGGGCTGCCGTCCTTCTTGTCCCTACCGGTACGACGCCCAATGAACCGCTCAAGCTCGAGCAGCGTCCGTTCCAGGTCGACGACGAAGGGCTTGCCGGCGCGCTCATGATCCTGCAGATGCAAGACGACGAGGTCGTGACCTCGGGCGCCATCTTCGTCCTCGGGATGCTCTGACCCATGATCCGCCGCCTCGTCTCGATCGCCCTCAACTCGCCGGGTGCGGTGATCCTCGCCGTGCTCGCGCTGATCATTGCAGGTCTCATTTCCTACGATCAGCTCGACATCGAGGCCTATCCGAATCCGGTGCCGCCGCTAGTGGAGCTCATCACCCAGCCCGAGGGCTGGAGTGCAGAAGAGGTGGAGCGGCAGGTCACGATCCCCCTTGAGGTCGCCCTCGCCGGGATGCCTGGGCTCGAACACATCCGGTCACAGTCCCTGTTCGGGCTGTCGGACGTGAAGTGCTACTTCGGGTGGGGAACCGACTACAAGGACGCGCGCCAAGAGGTCATCAACCACCTCCAGTTCGTGACGCTCCCCAACGGACTACAGGCGCAGATCTCGCCCTGGAACGCCATCGGCGAGGTCTTCCGTTACATCGTCCGCGGCAAGGGCTACACGGTCCGGGACCTCAAGACCGCCCAGGACTGGATCCTCGAGCGCCAGTTCCGCCGAGTCCCCGGGGTTATCGACGTCACGAGCTTCGGGGGCGAGACCAAGGAGTATCACGTCGATGTCGACCCCTACCGGCTCCGGGGACAAGGCGTAACTCTCGGCCAGATCACGACAGCCCTGCCAAATGCGAACCAGAACGTCGGCGGCCAACGGCTCACGCTCGGGGAGCAGTCTTACGACGTGCGCGGCCTTGGCCTTTTCCGATCGATCCACGACATCGAGCAGACCGTGGTCCAGACGCTGAAGGGAGTTCCCGTTCGGATCCGCGACGTGGCAAACGTCGCCGAAGGCGCGCGGCCGAGGCTTGGCATCGTCGGCCACGATGACGAAGCGGACGTCGTCGAAGGCATTGTGCTCATGCGCTATGGCGGCGAGACCGGCCCGACGCTCGAGGGGATCCATCGACGCGTCAACTACATCCGAGACAATCACTTGCTGCCCCCGGGCATGGAGATCGAACCCTACTACGATCGCGGTGAGCTCGTACGTCTCACGACGCGTACTGTGATGGAGAACCTCCTCCTTGGCATGGTGCTCGTGTCAATTGTGCTCGTGCTCTTCCTCGGCAACACGCGAGGCGCACTGATTGCCGCAGTCAACATCCCGCTATCCCTCCTTGTTGCCTTCTGCGGCTTGGTCGCGACCGGGACACCGGCGAACCTGATCTCCCTCGGCGCTTTGGACTTCGGGATCATCGTCGACTCGACCGTCATCGTAGTCGAGAACATTTTTCGCCACCTAGGCTCCCATGGCACCGGCTCCATGAAAGAGCGCGTGCTCGCAGCCGTGGGCGAGGTCGGGAGGCCGCTGGCCTTCTCGCGGCTCATCATCTTTGTGACGTTCCTTCCGCTATTCACTATGACCGGTGTCTCCGGCGTCATCTTCTCCCCGATGGCTCACACGTACGTTTTCGCCATTGCCGGAGCGGCTGTCCTCTCGCTCATGTTGACGCCCGTTCTTGTCACTAGGTTTGTACCCGTCAACGCCCAGGAGACGGAAAATGCGCTCATGCGTCGGCTCCACCAGATCTACGACCCGCTGTTGGGCCTAGCGCTGCGGCACCCCAGGGGTGCCGTCTTCTTCACCGTCGGCCCCCTTCTGCTGTGTGTGGCCTTCTTCTCGCTGCTGGGTCGGGAGTTCATGCCTAAACTCGAGGAAGGGAACTTCTGGATCCGCGCGACCCTCCCCACGTCGGTCTCGATGGAGCAGTCGTCGCAGTACGTGGGCCGGATGCGCGAGATCATTCGCAAGCACCCCGAGACCGAGACCGTCGTGTCACAGCTAGGCCGGCCCGATGACGGCACGGACGTGTCGGGCTTCTACAACATCGAGATCTTCGCGCCCTTAAAGCCTTTCAACACTTGGCCAGCGGGCCTCACTAAGGAGAAGCTCACTGAGCAGCTGTCGCAGGAGCTCGGCCGCGCGTTTCCGGGTGTTGTGTTCGGATTCTCGCAGATGATCTTGGACAATGTGGAAGAAGCCGTCTCCGGCGTAAAGGGCGAGAACAGTGTGAAGATCGTGGGGCCGGACCTCCATACAAACCAAGAGCTCGGAGACTCCGTGGCCGACATACTCTCTAACGTACGAGGCATCAAGGACGTCGGGCTCTTCTCCTCGCTCGGGCAGCCGAGCATCACGATTGCCGTGGACCGCCCGCAGGCTGCCCGCTACGGCCTCAATACAGGCGACGTCGAGGCCGTCATTCAGGCCGCGATCGGCGGTCAAACGGTCACGCAAGTCTTCGAGGGCGAGAAGCGGTTCGACGTAGTAGTCCGTTGGCTCGCCCCCTACCGGCGCACCGTCGATGCCATCCGGCGGATCACAGTGGCGACTCCTGATGGTACACAGATTCCACTCGGTCAAATCGCGAAGATCGAGGTCGTGGACGGTCCCTCGGTAATTTACCGGGAAGACGGGCAGCGCTACGCACCCGTGAAGTTCTCTGTGCGGGGGCGCGACCTGCCGGGCGCGATCGGAGAGGCTTCGGCCGCCATCGCGTCGCAAGTGAAAATCCCCTATGGCACTCGCCTCGACTGGGCGGGGGAAATCAACGAGCTCCACGCGGCAGAAGGGCGCCTCCTCGTCATCATCCCGATCACGCTCGGCCTGATCACATTCCTCGTATACAGCGCAGTCAACGATTGGCTCTTCACGGGCGTCGTGCTCCTCAATATTCCCGTTGCCTGTGCGGGCGGCCTTCTCGCCCTTCTCATGACGGGAATCAACTTCTCGGTCTCAGCGGCGATGGGCTTCTTGGCCATATTTGGCGTCGCGATCCAGAGCGCGATCTTGATGGTGAACTATGCACAGACCCAGTGGCTGGAGGGACGGTCGATCGAGGAGGGCGCAAAGATTGCCGCTGAGCAGCGGTTCCGACCGGTTCTGATGACGACCCTCGTCGCGATGTTGGGTCTCTTTCCAGCGGCTATCTCACGTGGGATCGGTGCGCAGACGCAGAAGCCGCTCGCGGTCGTCGTGATTGGCGGCTCGTTCGTCCTGGCAGGCCTCACGCGTGTTCTTCAGCCGCCGCTGATAGTGCTCGCTCAGCGGTGGCGCGATCGCTCGGCGGCGCGAGCTGCTACCAACTCTTTGGTCGGACCGGACCGAGCATGAGACTGCGATCAGGGCCCGACGAGTTCGTGTTGTACACGCAGATTTCTGCAGAGAAGGCTTCCAAGCGATGGGTCTACGGCGGATGCATGATGGCGACGAGGCCCATGGCTGACTCTTTTCAATGTAGGATGATGACGACCGCGAGCTGCTCGCTGAGATCGTGAAGTACTGGGGACTCCAGCCGCCGACCCTGCTTCTTCGATGTGCATCGATTCGAGCATCGAGCGACGTGCGAGCTGCGGGCACGCGGCTCCTGCGGCAGCTCTCGCCGCAGGAGCGCGCCGCCGTCGTGCTGAAGGAGGCCTTCGACATGACGCTCGAGGACATCGCCGACCTGCTAGCCACTAAGACCGGCGCCGTGAAGGGGGCCCTGCACCGCGGGCGCGACCGCTTGCGCGAGCCCGAGAGGGGCGCGGCGGGCGCCCTCGCCGGAGCTCGTGGACCGTTTCATCGAACGCTGGAACGCCAGAGACCTGAAGGGGCTCATCGCCCTCATGCTCGAGGGCGGCTCGGCGGTGAACGTGGGCAACTCGGTTCACGTGGGCCTCGACCCCGAGAAGGGCGTCCCGGCGTTCCTTCACGCGGTGGTCCACGGACACCCCGAGTGGCCGGCCGCATTCACGCCCGACGCGCGGCGGCTCGAGCGCATCGACTTCGAGGGTGAGCCGGTCGTGCTCGCGATCAACACGCGGCACGGTACGGAGGCGCTCGAGGTGGTCTTTCGCTTCGACGAGGAGGACGGGCGAATCGCGCGCATCCGCGCCTACGGCTTCTGCCCGGATACCGTGCGCGCGGTCGGCGACGCGCTCGGACTCCCGGTTCGCACCGGGATCTACCGCGCACCAACTCCGGGCGGGGTGCCTGGTGCGCGTTGGCCCGCGCCAGACTCCCGACGGTCCGACAACACGAAGGCGGCGCGAGCAAGCGAGTAAACGGAGCGATCTAGCGTCAGCGCGAGAGCGCCGCGCTGGCGGGCGTGTTCTCGAGGTACACAGAGCGTGAATGGCCAAGATGTGCCCCGCCGTCACCGGCCCCCAGCGCTACCCGCGATCCCGGCTCGCGGCGGCCCGAGCCACCAGGCAGAGCGTCAAGCCACGGACCCCCTCTCGGTGGTCCTGCGTCCAGCGTGGCGTGCGCTGGAGCGGCGTTTGTCTACGAAGGGGAAGTCGACGGTCCTGTCCCGCCCGTCCTCGGACCCGCCGCGATTCTTGACTATCGGACTCGTGGGGAAGAATGTGTCGGTGTGAACCCTACCCACACTTTGCTCGCGCTCCTCGCGGCGAGCTCGCTCTGGATCGCGTGCGGTGCAGAGAGCGCTCCGATCCAAGCCGGCGGACCGGTGGCAGAATGGCCCAGCTACGCAAACGACCCAGGCGGGATGCGCTATTCGCCGCTGGATGAGATTAACCGCGACAACGTCTCGCAACTCAAGGTCGCATGGATCTATCACACCGGCGACGTCTCCAACGGAGAGCACGGCGGGAGCAAGAGCGGATTCGAAAACACGCCGATTGTCGTCGACGGCACGATGTACATCTCGACGCCCTTCTGCCGCGTGGTAGCGCTGGATCCCGAGACTGGCGCCGAGAAGTGGAGTTACGACCCGAGGGTCGATACTCACACGATCTATTCCGAGGGCCTGATCAATCGTGGCGTTTCGTCATGGCTCGATCCGGATCGCAAGCCGGGCGAGCCCTGCCACCGCCGCATCTTCATCGGCACGATCGATGCGCGCCTGATCGCGCTCGATGCTGCCAACGGAAAACTGTGCACTGACTTCGGCGCCGACGGCCAGGTGGACTTGAAGCAGGGCGTGGGCGAGACCCTAGACAACTACGGTGGCAAAACGCCGGTCAGGATTTACGAGGAGACTTCGCCTCCTGCCATCATCGACGATCTCGTCATCGTCGGCTCCGGAATCGGCGACAATGCGCGTGTCGATATGCCGAGCGGCGTCGTTCGTGCCTTCGACGCGCGCACGGGGACCGTCCGATGGTCCTGGAATCCGATCCCAGACGACCCGGCCGAACCCGCGTACAAGACTTGGTCCCACGAGATACCGAAGACCGGTGCCGCCAATACCTGGGCACCCATCTCCGTCGATCCAGCGCGCGAGCTCGTGTTTCTGCCGGTCTCAAGCGCTAGCCCTGACTACTACGGCGGCAAGCGATTGGGTTCGGATCTCTACTCAGACGCTGTCGTTGCGCTCCACGCCAAGGACGGCAAGCTCGCATGGTACTTCCAGACCACGCATCACGACTTGTGGGACTATGACAATCCCGCGATGCCGCTTCTGTGCGCGTTGCGCCGCGACGGCGCAGAGGTGCCCGCGGTCGTGCAGGGGACCAAGCGAGGGAGCCTCTTCGTTCTGAACCGCGAGAGCGGCGAGCCAATTTTCGGCGTCGACGAGCGCGCGGTTCCTCAAACCGACGTAGCCGGCGAACAGACTTCGCCGACCCAGCCATTCCCCGTCCTGCCGCCGCCGCTCATCCCGCAGAGTCTCGGCGCGGACGAGGCATGGGGCATCACGTTCTGGGACCGCGGCCGATGCCGCAAGCGGATGGCCGGGCTGCGCAACGAAGGAATCTATACTCCACCCTCGATCGGCGGCTCCCTTGTGATTCCTGGCAATACTGGAGGGATGAACTGGAGCGGCGCAGCCTTCGATCCTGTGCGCCAGCTGCTCGTCACCAATGTCAACAACCTCCCAGCTGAGGTGCATCTGATTCCGCGCGCCGAATTGCAGGCACAAATCGAGACCGCTCGCTCGCGTGGACTTGACCTCGAGATCGCGCCGCAGACCGGAACGCCCTACGCAATGAGCCGCGTCTTCATCCGTTCGCCGCTCGGTCTGCCCTGCAATCCTCCGCCCTGGGGTTCGCTGGTCGCGGTCGATCTTGCAACCGGCCAGATTCGCTGGTCGGTGCCGCTGGGCGACGTGAGCGAAGCGCTGCCGATCCCGCTCCCCAGGACCGGCTGGGGATTCCCGAGCCTTGGCGGCGCAACGGTCACCGCCGGCGGCCTGGTCTTCATCGCGGGCGCCCTCCTCGATCCGCATCTCCGAGCCTTCGATCTCGAGAGCGGCAAGACCCTCTGGTCGGCGAGGCTCCCCGCCCCGGGTAACGCCACGCCAATGACCTATCGCGTGCGCCCCAACGGGAAGCAATACGTTGTCATTGCAGCTGGCGGCCACGCTAAGGCCGGCGACAAGCGCGCCGACAGCCTGGTTGCTTTCGCGCTGCCGTAGTCCCGTCGAAGAGGAAAGTCGCGCATGAGCAGACCGCGTTCGTAATTTAATTACGGGTGCAAGGCAGGCAGACAACGACGAATCCAAGACCCTGCCCTCGAGCTGAGTACGGTCCAGGGAACGTCCAAAAGGAAGGAAGCAAGCCACGCATGAGCTAAGGGCCGGATGCCTGGCGGGAAAGCGCTGGTCGAAGTCCCGGCTAGGTCGCCCGAACCCATCCCGTGATGAGGATCATCCCGAGCAGACAGAGCAGCTGGATGCCGAAGAACCCGAATCGAATCTGAATGGCGCGATCGCTGCCGGAGCTGATGTGCGTGACCGATTGGCCGATGCGAGCCGCGAGATACAGCTCCGCAAAGCGATCAAGCCACGGGGCGTCCGCACCGATCACCGCCCCGGTCAGCACCACGGCCGAAAACAGCGGGAGATTTTCGAGGCAGTTCATGTGGGCGCGATTGAGGCGCCAGTAGCGATCCCCGCCATGGGGAATACCGGCCGTGAAGTCGCTCGCTTTAGCCTTTCCTGCCAGGATCTGACCGACACGGACCACCGCAATCGCGAGCAGGAGCAGCAGCGTCCACAGGATGAATCCAAAGAGACACGAGAGGGGAGTCGTCACCGGACTACAGCTTCCCTACGGCCACAACTGCGATCCCCGTCACGACGAGCGCCGCCCCATAGCACGCCGGAGCCACGATGCCGTCGCTCCGGATCCCTCGCAGGTCGATCACGAAGTGGCGCAGATGGTTCGCACCGTTCCAGAAGGGGAGCACGATCAGCGCGAGCAAGACGAGCCTGCCGATCGGGCTTGAGGCCAGTGCATGGGCCCGCTCGTACGAGAGCGCACCGTCGGGGAGCCAGCCCAGCGGGGCTGCGATGCAGATCGTGAAGATGAATGCCGGCATCAGCAGGCACCCGACGAAAAACCCGCCGCCGAAGAGCGCCCAGATGACGGGCTCCAAGCGGGCAATCAGATGTTTCATGGAAAAGCCCCCCAGAGAATGCAGAAAACGAGCGCCGTTGCGGCGAGCCATGCCGCGCCAAGAACCGGTGGGAAGACAGCCAGGGGCGGGCGCGGAAGCGGTCCGATCCGCGGAGGCTGACTCTTGGCGAACAGCTGAAACAAGAATCTGCGCGCAGTGAAGATGAATCCTGCCAGCGCAGCGACGTTGTACACGAGATACAGCGGATGACGGAACTCGCGCAGCAGCTCGGCCCAGGCTTCGGGTCCTGTGGCGAGGGCGTTCACGACACGGAGAAACAGCAAGCTCGACAAGAGGAAGAACACGCAGCACGCGCCGAAGAGCATGTAGGATCGGTAGCGTCCCTGGGCCGGAAACATTGCCGGCATGAGGGGAGGGGCAGTCCGCGTGCGGCCTGGCCGAGACGGGCTCATGGCGAGCGGGTCTGCGAGGCGCGCCATGGCTACTTCCTCCTCGGCCGCGGAGAGACGAAGCTTTTTGCCCAGTCCACCACCGCAAGGAACTTTGCCTGGTTGATGGCCGCCGCAGGATCGACGTTTTTCGGGCAGACCTCGCTGCACTCGTTCGCGTAGGAGCAAGAGTACACGCCACCCTCCTCCCGGAACACCTGATTGCGCTCCGCGTCGCCTTCATCGCGCGAGTCGAGGTTGTAACGGTGGCCGAGCGCGAGCGCGGCAGGCCCGAGGTAGTCCGGCTCGTTACCGACGACGGGACACGCCGCGTAGCACAGCATGCAATTGATGCACATGCTGAACTGCTTGAACGCCTCGAGCTCCTCTGGCGACTGGCGGTAGACGCCCTGCTCCGGCGCCTTCTCCTTGGCCCGGATGATCCACGGCTTCACGGCCTTGAACTTCTCCATGAATCCCTCGAGCTCGACGACGAGATCGCGGATCACCGGAAAGTTCGAGAGCGGTCCCACCTCTACGGTGTCGCCGTAGTCGGAGAGCGCTGTCTTGCACGTGAGCTTCGGCTCGCCGTTGACCGTCATGCCACAGCTTCCGCAGACCGCCATGCGGCAGGACCAGCGATGCGAGAGCGTGCCGTCCACTTCATCCTTGATGAAATTCAACGCGTCCAGGACCTTCCAGTCGGGGCGGACGGGAATCTGGTAGGCCTGCGTCTTCGGCACCTCGTCCTTGTCGGGATCGAAGCGCGTGATCACGAAGGTCTTCTTCTGCAGCTCGCTCATCAGTACTTCCGCTCCTCGGGCTGGAACCGCGTGATGGTGACCGGCTTCTTGTCCAGGCGCGGACCGGCGGGCGTGAAGAACACGAGCGAGTGGTGCAGAAATCTCGCGTCGTTGCGCTTCGGACAGTCGCTGCAGGCATGCGCGCCGCGTGACTCCTGGCGAGCTGCAGCGGCTACCGCGATGGCCTCTGCGACATCGAGCATGCTGCCGAGCTCAAGGGCTGTGAGAATCTCGGTATTGAAGACCTTGCTCGCGTCTTCAAGTGCGAGATCGGCATAACGGCCCTTCAGCTGTGCGAGTTCGGCGACGGTCTGGTGCATAGACGCCTGCTCGCGGTACACGCCGCAACCGCGCTCCATGGCGAGGTTCATCTCCCGGCGGACCTGGGCAATTTTCTCGCCGCCCTTCTTCCGGCCGCGCAGGGCATCGATGCGCGCCATCTCCTCCTCGCCTTGATGGCGGAGCGCTCCCTCGTTGCCATCGCTCGTCCCACGGACGTACCTCAAGGCTTCGATCGCTGCGCGAGCACCGAACACGAGGCACTCGGTCAGGGAGTTTGACCCGAGACGATTGGCGCCATTGAGCGACACGCTCGCACACTCCCCCGCAGCGTAGAGGCCGGGCAGGTCGGTGGCGCCTGTCACATCGGTGTCCACGCCGCCCATCATGTAGTGGACGACAGGGCGAATGGGGATCGGCTGGTACACGGGGTCGACACCCGCGTAGGTCTTGGACAGCTCTCGTACGAAGGGGAGCCGCTTCATAATTTTGGCCTCGCCGAGATGGCGCAGGTCAAGCTGGACGTACTCGCCGTACGGGCCTTTGATCCCGCGCCCGGCGCTGATCTCCTGCATGATGGCCCGCGAGATCATGTCGCGAGGTCCAAGCTCGGCTTTCTGGCCCACTCCGTAGTCGCGGGTCACGAGAAAGCGCTCGCCCTCGGAGTTGATCACGTAGCCGCCCTCGCCGCGGGAAGCCTCCGTAATCAGGATGCCCGTGCCCGGCAGCCCCGTCGGGTGATACTGAACAAACTCCATGTCCTTGAGACCGACCCCGGCGCGGTATGCGAGCGACATCCCGTCTCCGGTCTTGATGGTGCCATTGGTCGTGAACGGGAAGCACTTGCCGGCACCGCCCGTCGCGAGGATCACGGCGCGCCCGAGGACGACGCGCGTCTCGCCCTCGCGCATATCCAGGGCGGCGACGCCCTTCACGGCCCCGCCGTCGACGAGGAGCTTCGTGACGAAGTACTCGTCGTAGCGAACGATCCGGTCGAAACGCATGCAATGCTGGAAGAGCGTATGGAGCATGTGGAAGCCGACCTTGTCGGCGGCGTACCAGGTGCGGGGGATTTGCATGCCGCCGAAGGGCCTCGTGGCGACGCTGCCGTCCTCGTTGCGGGTCCAGGGGCATCCCCAGTGCTCGAGTCGTGTGAGCTCAAGGGGGGCCTGTTCGACGAAGTAGTCGACCACATCTTGGTCCGCGAGAAAGTCGGAGCCCTTGACGGTGTCGTAGGCGTGCTTGTCGAGGCTGTCGTCCGAGCCCGGGACCACCGCGGCGGCTCCCCCCTCCGCCGAGACCGTGTGACTGCGCATCGGATAGACCTTGGAGACGAGCGCCACGGTGACCTTGGGGTCCGCCTCTACGGCCGCGATGGCGGCGCGGATCCCGGCCGCACCTCCCCCCACGATCACGAGGTCGTGCCGAACTACCTCAACCACGCTGGTCCTCCCACCTCTCCCCCGTCCGGGTTTAGCGCACCTTGGGGGTCCTGGCAGGGAAATGTCGCGCCGGCCCTCGACCAGAGGAGCGCAGGCTGGTAAGACAGGCCGCGAGCTCGGTCCCGCCACTGCTGAGGACCAAGAGGAGGAGTCTGCGCTGATTCGCGAACGCTTCTCCCTCGCCGGAAAGACTGCGCTTGTGACCGGCGCTTCGCGCGGGATTGGCCGCGCCATCGCTCTCGGCTTCGCCGAGCATGGCGCGGATCTTGTGCTGTCCTCACGAAAGCGCGAAGCCCTCGAAAGCGTGGCCAAGGAAGTCGAGGCCCTCGGCAGACGGGCGCACGTCGCGACGGTCAACATGAGCAACGAGGAATCGATCGCGGCGCTCGTCTCCGAGCTGGAGCGGGCAGCGCTCGTAATCGACGTGCTCGTAAACAATGCGGCCACAAACCCCGTGATGGCCGGGGTCTTGGATCTCGGCGTGGGCGCCTGGCGCAAGGTCTTCGAGACGAACGTGACGGGGCTATTCCTGCTCTCCCAGGCCATCGCCCGCGGCATGGTATCGCGCGGGGCGGGTTCGATCGTGAACATCGCGTCGAACGGCGGCATCCACGCGACGCCGGCTCTCGCTGCCTACGGCGCGTCGAAGGCCGCGGTGATCCATCTCACGAAGACCATGGCCATGGAGCTCGGGCCACGCGGCGTTCGGGTCAACGCGATCGCGCCCGGGCTGATCGAGACGCACATGGCGCGCGCGCTCCTCGACAACCCAGCCGGATATGAGGCCTACGTAAAGCGCAATCCGCTCCGCCGCCACGGCCAGCCCGAGGAAATCGCGGGCGCCGCGCTGCTGCTCGCCAGCGACGCCGGGAGCTATGCCAACGGCGAGGTGCTGGTGGTCGACGGCGGAGCAACGCTCTAGCGCTTGCGGATCTGGGCCTTCGGGCTCAGCTCCTCGAAGCCGAAGCTTAGAGTCGGATCCAACGCAGGACGAGCGTCGGGAGATCGGGGCGGGCCGCTCGAACGCGAAGACCCGTGGCAGTCCGTGCCGGTCCCGGGAAGCGCGATGATCGAAAGGCTCGCAGACACTCTGCCTTGTAGAGGACCTCGCACCCGCGGTCCACAGTCTCCGCTCGTCGTCAAACAACGCCACCCAGCTACGCCCGCCGCGCCACTCAAGCCGGCTCCTGCTGGGTCACGCAATGAATGGCGCCAAGACCGTAGACGAGGTCGCCGCACGGGATTCCGACAATCTCGCGGCCCGGCAAGAGCTCACGCAGCACGGCCAGCGCCCGGCTGTCAGAAGGCGCGCCATAGGTCGGGACGAGCGCAACGCCGTTCGCGAGATAGAAGTTGGCATAGCTCGCGGGGCATCGTTGGCCGTCGACAAAGAGCGGGGGGGGCATCGGCAGCGTGGCGATTGCAAACGGCTTGCCCTTGGGGTCCCGCATCGCGCGCAGCCGGGCCAGGTTTGCCTTAAGGGGCGCGAAGTTCTCGTCGGCCGAGTCGTCTTCCAAGGCAGTGACCACGGTTCCTGCGTCAACAAACCGAGCGAGGTCGTCGACGTGGCCGTCCGTATCGTCGCCTGCGATTCCCTCCCCCAGCCACAACACGTGACGAGTGCCGAGCTGATCCGCGAGGACGCGCTCCATGCCTTCCCGGGTTCGCGCCGGACCCCGATTCGGGTTGAGAAGGCACGACTCGGTGGTGAGCACGGTGCCTTCTCCGTTGCCGTCGATCGAACCGCCCTCGAGCACGACCCCCGCGCGAAACTGCGGAACACCGAGAGCCCGGGCCATCTGCCCGGGTACCGCGCGATCGAGGTCCCAGGGGCCGTATTTCTTGCCCCACGAGTCGAACTCGAAATCAACCACTGCCCGCTCGCGCTGGCCCGCGTGCTCGCGCACCACCAAGATGCCGCCGTGGTCGCGGACCCAGGCGTCGTTGGTCGCGATGCGCTGGAACCGCACACCGCGGTCGACATTCACACCCGCCGCCGAGAGGAGTTGCCGGGCGCTGTCCTCGAGCTCGGAGCTTCCGACGTTGATGCGCACGAGTTCGTGCTCGTGAAGCGCTCGTACGATCGTTCCGAAAACCGCGGGCACCGGAGCGAAGTGCCCGGGCCAGGTGTCGAGATTGTGGGGCCAGGAAAGCCACGTCGCAGCGTGGCGCTCCCACTCCGCAGGCCAGCGATAGCCGAGGGCGGCGGGCGTTCGGGGCTCGGTCATCCGTCGCGATAACGTTTTAGCAGATCGCCATACGCATCGATGCGTCTATCGCGCAGGAAAGGCCAGTTCCGGCGCGTCTGCTCGACAAGGCCAAGATCGCACTCCACAAGGAGGACCTCCTCGTCAGAAGAGGAGGCACGCGCCAGCACGCGGCCGAAGGGATCCGCCACGAACGACTGGCCCCAGAAGCGGATGCCCTCTTCGGGGCCCACACGATTGGCGACCGCCACGAACACGCCGTTCGCAATGGCGTGCCCGCGCTGGATCGTCTCCCAGGCGTCGTGCTGCGACGCGTCGACCGCGATGCCCTGGTCAAACTGCCAGCCGATCGCCGTCGGGAAGAGGATCACTTGCGCGCCACTGAGCGCCGTGAGCCGTGCAGCCTCGGGGAACCACTGGTCCCAGCACACGAGGGTGCCGATCCGCGCGTGCCGCGTATCGACGGAAGAGAAGCCGAGGTCGCCCGGCGTGAAATAGAACTTCTCATAGTAGAGAGGATCGTCTGGGATATGCATCTTGCGGTACATCCCTGCGATCCGGCCATCGGCATCGAGCGTTACCGCCGTGTTGTGATAGAGGCCCTCGGCACGCCGCTCGAACAGCGACGCCACCACCACGACCCCCCGGGCGGCCGCGAGCTTGGACAGCACCTCCGTACTGGGTCCAGGGACGGGCTCGGCCAGCCGGAAGCGTTCCGTCTCTTCGGACTGGCAGAAATAGCGGGAGCGGAAGAGTTCGGGAAGGCACACGATCTTGGCGCCGCGCCGGGCCGCCTCCTCCACCCGTTCGAGCGCCCTCGCGAGATTCTCCTCCGGGTTGGCGGAGCAGCGCATCTGGACGAGCCCCAGCGTGACGGGCGACCGAGCTTCGTGGGCGGGCATGGCGGTGGGTTACGCCACGCGAAAGCGAGCCGCAAGGCTCAAATCTCCGGAAGCGGACGTGACCTCCCCCGTCACGTCTCGGGCGCAAGGTCAGGCCGTCGATCAAGGGGGTGGCAATGGGGGCGTCGGGTCTCCGATCTTGTGCGCGAGGGCCGTGGCTCAAGGCCGTCCTCGAGCCCCTCGTGGTGATTGCGGGCTTCCTGGCATTCGGGCTCGCGTGGGCGGCGGTGCTGGGCTCCCAGGAGAATCGCGTGACGCCATCCCAAGATTTTGAGGGGGCCGGACCCGAGGCAGGAGCCGACGCACCCGCGCCGCGCCTTTGGCTCATCGACGGCTACAACGTGCTCCACGCCGGCGTTCTGCGCGGGCGCGATCGGCGCGGCTGGTGGACGGCTTCGGTGCAATCGCAGCTCCTCGCGATCGCCGATACGTTCGAAGACCCGGCGGCACAGATCATCGTCGTCTTCGACGCGGCGAAGCCTGAGGCTCCGCGGGCTGCCGAGCCTCCGCCGCCTTCGCGTGTGCGACTCGTGTACGCGCCTTCCGCGGACGATTGGCTGGTGAGACACGTGCGGACTTCGCAAGAGCCCGAGCGCATCGCGGTCGTGACAGCAGATCGCCAGGTCCAGGGCCGCGCACGCCACGGCGGCGCGAGCGTGGTTTCGCCCCTCACTTTTCTCGCGCGCTGCAATCGAAGCGCCGGCACCCTCCCGGCAAAAGGCCACTCCGGCGACGTGGGTGGTTAGAGCCCTGCCTGCGAGCGGTTGCGATATGCCAGCGTCGCATAGACCTGCGGGTTCGCACAGCGCGGCAGAGGCTCAAAGGCGAGGCCCGTCTGCAGATTCGCGAGCGCAAGATCGAGCATGCGCGTGCGCGTCGCGAGGCTGGCGCTCCCAATATGGGGAGTCAGCACGACGTTCTCAAGCCGGAGCAGCGGGCTCGTCTTCGGCAGCGGCTCCTTCGCGAAAACGTCGAGGCCTGCCGCGGCAAGCCGCCCCTTGCGGAGCATCTCGGCCAGGGCGTCTTCGTCGACGATCCCGCCGCGGGCGGTGTTGACCACAACGGCATGCGGGTGCAAAAGGGCGAGGGCCTCCCGGCCCAGGAGGCCCTCGGTCTCAGGCGTGCGCGCGACGTGCACGCTCACGAAGTCCGCAGCGCGCAGCAGATCCGGCAGCGCCATGGGCTCGACTCCGGCGAGAGCGCGCGGGGTGCGCGACCAGCCAAGGACCCGCATCCCAAAACCCTGGGCGCGCCGAGCGACCGCGCGGCCGATTTCACCGAGCCCGACGATCCCCAGGGTCGCGCCGTACACGTCGCGACCCTGCATGAAGTCGAGACCCCAAGGCGCGGGCTGGCCTCCGGGTTCCCCTGGCGACGCTGCCTCGTCACGACTCCACGCTCCCGACCGCACGAAGCGATCCCCTTCGGCCACGCGCCGCGCGGCCGTGAGAAGGAGCGCAAAAGCCAAATCGGCCGTGGTTTCGGCCAGAACCGTGGGTGTATGGCCGACGGGGATGCCGAGAGCGGTCGCCGACTCCACGTCGATGTGATCCACACCCACCGAGACGCTGGAAACCACCCGCAGTCGCGGGGCGGCGGCGAGCGCCGCGGCGCCAATCGGATCACCAAGGAGGCACAGGACTCCGTGGACCGAGGCCAGGACCCGGCGTAGCTCCCCATCGCCCGGCTCCGCCGAGCGGGCCATCGTCACGATCTCGACAGTCTCAGCGATCTTCGAAAGGGCGCCTTCGGGCAGTGGCCGGCACACCAAGACCCGGAGTCGAGACGGCATCCCTTGGTGCTAGCACCGCACCCGAGATGGCGCTCCACGCGGGGGGCCAAAAGCCCATGTTGGATCGAACGTCTCGACGCCGCTCGCTGGGAGCGTCTCTTCGCTTGACCCGAGGGGCCCTCCCGAAATAAGGTGCGGCCGGGTGGCCGTTCGGCGCGAGCAACTCGCCGTTCGCGCCTCCAAACCGCCGTCGTGTGAAACGGACGTCCCGGTCCGGGCGTCCTTAATTGGGCTGATCCACCGAGCAAGAGGGCTTCATGGCCGACGTACCGCAGCACCATGTCCGCGAGACCGCGACCCTGCGCTTCGCGCGCTTCGTCACGCGGAACCGCTTCCCGATCGCGATCTGGCTGATCGCACAGACGCTTTTTTTCCTCTATCCGATCGTGAATGCGGCCCTCTCGGCCGCGGGCCACCGGCTGCCCGGGCCGATTGTCCGCGTCGATACGTCGGCTCGCGCCCTCTATCCGCGGCACCCCTTCATCAACGCCCAGGACAAGTTTTCGGGGGTATTCGGCACGTCGTCCCTCGTCGCGATCGCGGTGGTGGTGAAGGACGGAACGATCTTCACCCCGGAAACCCTGCAGAAGATCTCGCGCATCACCAAGTCAGTCGACGGCGAGGGCTTTGACGCGAAGACCCAGGCGCGGGAAGAGTTGCGATCGAAGCTCGAAGAGCAGGGCAGGCTCTCGAGCGAGGAGATCCTGAAGGAGCTCGACCACCAGTTTCCGCCCTACCCCGTGAACCACGACCAGATCCAATCGGTCGCCGCGCGCAGTACCCGCGTCGTCGAGATCGGTCCCGACGGCAGCATCAACTCCGACATCCTGATGAAAAAACCGCCGCAGACCCAGGACGACGCCGACCACATCCGGGAGCTCGTGCGGCAAAACCCGCCCTTCATCTTCGGGCGGCTGGTCTCGAAGGACGAGAAGGGTGCACTGATCACCGCGGGATTCGTGACCGACCGCCTGAACAGCCGCGAGGTTTACCAGGCGGTTTTCAATCACGTGCAGGCCATCAAGGCCAGGGAGCAGACGGACAATGTCCAGATCTTCGTCTCCGGCGAGCCGATCCACGTCGGCTGGATCCTGAAGCACGCGAAGGAGATCGGCTTTTACACGATCGGCACCGTGGTCACGGTATTCGCGTTGCTACTCGGCTACTTCCGGCGGCTCCACGGCGTCCTCATTCCGATGATCGCTGCGATCGCGACCGTGATCTGGGGCCTTGGCTTTACCGGCTGGACCCACATCACGTTCGACCCCTTGGTGCTTGTGATCCCGATGATCATCACGGCCCGCGCGGTATCCCATACCGTGCAGATGGCGGAACGCTTCTTCGAGGACTATGAACTCCTCCTCCCGCGCTACGGCGATCCCCAGGAGGCGAAGGTCGAGGCGGCGACCGTGGCCATGGGGGAGGTCTTCGTCCCCGGCACGCTCGGGATCCTGGTCGATGTGGGCGGCCTTCTCGTCATTCTCGTGACGTCGATCCCGCAGATGCGCGACCTTGCCAAGTTCGGTGCCTTCTGGGTGGCATCGATCCTCGCGACCGTGGAAATCCTGCACCCCGTGATGATCTGCTACCTGCCGGCCCCGAGGGAATCTGAGCACTTTCTCCCGAAGACGATGATCCGCGCCATGCGCGCCGTCGGAAACGCGGTGACGCACCCGTTCTGGAAGTACGTGATCGGCGCTGGGACGGTCCTGCTGTTCGGAACCTCCCTTTTCATCACGCTCAAGTACTCGAAGATCGGTGAGGCGTCGCCCGGCTCCACGCTGCTTTGGCCCAAGCACGAGTTCAACGTGGCGACCGCTGAGATTGCCCGCCGCTTTGGCGGGGTGGATTCGATGGTCGTTTACGTGAGCGGCGACCGGCCGAACGCGTCGGCGGACTCGTCCCCCGTGCGCCGGATGGAAGAGTTCGAACGCTTCATGAAGGAGTACACCGATCTTGGAGCGTCGGTGTCGCTCGTCCCCTTCCTGCGCGGCTCCTGGCAACAGAACCACTATGGCGATCCGAAGTGGCACTTCATTCCCGAGCACCCGGGCACGCTGCGGGCCATGATCTTCCAGCTCCAAACGAACGGCCCGCCGGGCTTTTTGCGGCCGTACATGACTGACGACGGGCGCGACGCGAATATCTCGTTCTTCTATCCCAATCACAAGGGCGACACGATCATGCGTGCCGTCCTCACCTCCGAGGAGTTCATCGAACGCCATCCCGTGGGCGAGGTCATCGTCCGCCTCGACAAAGACAAAGCCCCCCACGACGCGCCAATCTGGTCTCCGGCGAGGCTGACGGACATCTTCTACTACATGCTGGATCCGCTCCTTCCCGCGCGGCATCACACGCTGAACGTGCGCGTGCGCCAGCCCGACGAGGTCTACAAACCCTTCGAGGTCAAGAACGCAAAGGCGGACGGGCTCCCGACGTGGATTGACGAGTTCAAGAAGGGCTCGCACGAGAGCTATGAGAACGCGAAGAACGCGATCGCCGAGGGCCAGGTCTTCACGTGGCCTGCCGGACTCGCCGACTGGGACAACGGCAATGTGTCGCAGTGGTGGGAGAACGAGGAATACGGCGTGCGCGCGGTCGCGGTGAATACCAATCAGCTGATCGTGCAGGACTTGAAATCCGTGGACCACACGCCTGAGTACCAACCGACGCAATCGTGGACCCGCGGTGCCCAGTTCGTAATGGCGGGAGGCGTGATGGGCATCCTGGCCGCGATCAACGAGGAGGTCGAGCGCAGCCACGTCGCCAACATCTCCCTCATCTTCCTCGTGATCTTCATCCTGCACTCCATCACCTATCAATCCCCGGCGAGTGGTGGGATCATCTTCCTGCAGATCTCAACAGCCACCCTGGTGTCCCTGGCGTACATGGCGATCGCGGGCGTCGGACTCAACATCAATACCTTGCCCGTGCAGTCTGTGGGCGTGGGCATCGGCGTCGACTATGCAATCTACATCGTGGACCGCATTCGACAGGAGGTGGCGGAGACCTCGGATATCGACGAAGCGATCCGCCGTGCCGTCCGCACCACAGGCATGGCGGTGAGCTTTACCGCCACGACGGTCGTCGGCGGCATTTTCTTGTGGACCTTTTCAAACCTGCGGTTCCAGGCCGAAATGGCGTATCTGCTGGTGATCCTCATGATCGTGAACATGCTGGGCGCGATCACCATCGTGCCGACCTTTTATTCGATCCTGCGACCCAGGGTGGCGACGGCTCTGCTGACCGACGAGCAGCGCGAGGCCATGCGCTACCAGAAGGAGCTCGAAGCCAAGAAGGGGCTCGCCTAGCCCAGGCGGACGGACCTAGCGCGTCGAGACCGAGTCCACGCCGAGGAGCTCGAGCACCCGGGACGCTGTCTCCTCAACGGCTCTGCCTGTCGTGTCGACGGTGCGCCAGCCGTGCGATCGAAAGACGCGGCGCGCGCGCTCAATTTCCAGCGCTACTCCCTCGCGGTCGACGTAGGCCGAGTACGGCGCGGCACCCATGGTGCGCATGCGGGCCTGCCGCACCGTCAAAAGCGACGTGGGATCGAGAACGAGCCCCAGAACCTTGCGCGGGTCCATCTCGCACAGCTCCCGGGGCGGTTCAATCGTGGGGATCAGCGGCACATTCCCGGTCTTGTAGCCACGCTGCGCGAGATACATCGAGAGCGGCGTCTTCGAGGTCCGCGAGGGCCCCGTGAGCACGAGGTCCGCCTCGAACAGCGTATGCATGTTCATCCCATCGTCGTGGCGCACGGCGAACTCGACCGCTTCGATGCGCCGGAAGTAGTGGTCCGAGAAGCCGTGCAAGAGCCCGGGCTTGAGCTTGGGCTCAACGTGCAGGTGCTGCGCCACGTTCGAGATGAGGGGGCCGAGGACGTCGACCACCGGGACCCCAAGCTCGGTGCTGAGGTTGCGGATCTTCTCGGCCACCCGTTTGTCCACCACGGTGAAGACCACGAGCGCGCCCGACCGCTGCGCGAGCTGGACCACCCGACGCACTTGCGATTCATGACGCACGTCGCCGAACGTGCGCAGCCTCCAGGCGGTCTGGAACTGCGACATGGCGGCGCGGACGGCGCCGGTTGCCGTCTCGCCGGTCCCGTCGGAAACGACGAACACCTCGGCAAACTTGGTGTCGACCGCGGTGGACACACCTCGACTCTAGCGGCAGTCTCCCGGCCATGCCGTACGACCCCAAGCGCATCGAGCCCAAGTGGCAGGCCTACTGGCGGAACCACGAGACCTTCCGCGCCGAGATCGACCCGGCCAAGCCCAAGTTCTACGTGCTCGACATGTTCCCCTACCCCTCCGGCGACGGGCTCCATGTCGGCCATCCCGAGGGGTATACGGCGACCGATATCCTGGCCCGCTACAAGCGGATGCGCGGATTCAACGTGCTCCATCCCATGGGCTGGGACGCCTTCGGCCTGCCTGCGGAGCAGTACGCCATCAAGACCGGGACACACCCGCGAGACACGACGCGTCGCAACGTCGAGAACTTCCGCCGGCAGATTCAGAGCCTTGGCTTTAGCTATGACTGGTCGCGAGAGATCGACACGACCGACCCCGGCTACGTGAAGTGGACCCAATGGATCTTCCAGCAGCTCTACAAGAGAGGTCTCGCCTACCAGGCCGAGGTGCCCGTGAACTGGTGCCCCGCGCTCGGGACGGTGCTCGCCAACGAGGAGGTGATCGACGGAAAGAGCGAAATCGGCGGTCATCCCGTCGAGCGGCGGCCCATGCGCCAGTGGATGCTCAAGATCACCGCCTATGCCGAACGGCTGCTCGAAGATCTCGAGGAGCTGGATTGGCCCGAGCCGATCAAGAAGCAGCAGCGCGACTGGATCGGAAAGAGCGAGGGGGCGCGGGTCCGCTTCGCGGTGAAGAGCGCGCAGGGCCAGACGATCGAGGTTTTCACGACCCGGCCCGACACGCTGTTCGGGGCGACCTACCTGGTGCTCGCTCCCGAGCATCCCCTCGTCGCGGAGATCGTGACGCCCGAGCGGCGCGCCGCCGTGGAAGCCTACGTCACGGCCGCGACGCGCAAGAGTGAGCGCGCCCGCATGGCCGAGGCGAAGGAGAAGACGGGCGTCGACACGGGCGCCCGGGCGCTCAATCCGTGCACGCAACGTGAAATTCCGATCTGGGTCGCAGACTACGTGCTCGCGAGCTACGGCACCGGCGCCATCATGGCGGTGCCAGGCCATGACGAACGCGACTTTGAATTTGCGTCTGCCTTCGGCCTTCCCATTGTCCGGGTGGTGGATGGCGCCCCGGGAAAACCCTCACCGGCGCTGCCCTTCATGGAGGACGGTGTCAGCGTGAACTCCGGGTTCCTGGACGGCCTCCCCACCCCGGAGGCAAAGCGACGCATGATTGAGTGGCTGACGAAAGAAGCCCTGGGCGAGGGTACGATCAGCTACAAGTTGCGCGACTGGCTGTTCAGCCGTCAGCGTTACTGGGGTGAGCCGTTTCCCCTGCTCCACCTGGAGGACGGAACGACGAAACTCCTCCCCGAGAGCGAGCTGCCCCTGCTTCTTCCCGAACTCGACGACTTCCGCCCCGTAACCGTCGGGGGTACCCCGCTTGAGCGCGCACGCGATTGGATCATGACGCGGGACCCAGAGACGGGAGCGCCTGCACGACGCGATCCGAACGTCATGCCGCAGTGGGCCGGGAGCTGCTGGTACTATCTGCGCTTCCTCGACCCGCACAATGCCAATGCTGCCTTCTCGCGCGAAGCCGAGCGTTATTGGATGCCCGTGGATCTCTACATCGGTGGTGCCGAGCACGCCGTGCTGCACCTGCTGTACGCGCGGTTCTGGCACAAGGTTCTCTACGACCTTGGCTACGTACACACCAAGGAGCCCTTTCACAAGCTGGTAAACCAAGGAATGATCCTCGGCTTTAGCTACCGCTACTACGACGACAACATGGCTGACGACCCGGCCGCGGCAACCCGCTGTTTCCCGTCCTCGGCCGTTCGCACGGCGGGTGAGCGGGCAATCGCCGCGCCGAGCGACAGGGAGGTGAAGGAGCGCTGGGTAGCGTTGGAAAAGGTGCGCTGGAGCGCCGACAAGAAGCCCCTCCATCCGACGATCGACGATCTCGTGCTCGAGGAAGTGGTCGAAAAGATGTCGAAGAGCCGCGGCAACGTCATCAACCCCGACCAGGTGATCGACGAGCACGGCGCCGATGCCATGCGCCTGTACGAAATGTTTATCGGTCCTCTCGAAAAAGCCGCGCCCTGGAGCACGGAGGGAATTCAGGGCGTCTACCGCTTCTTGCAGCGGGTGTGGCGGCTGTTCATCGACGAAGACTCGCCTGGCGAGCCGCTGCGCAGCATCAGCGCGGGTCGCGGCTCGCGAGATCAGCAGCGCCTCCTCGCACGAACCGTTGCGGGCGTCACGAAGGACCTCGAAGAGCTCGGCTTCAACACCGCGATCTCGAAACTTATGATCTTCACGCGCGACATCGCGAAGGACGCGTCGCTCCCTCGAGAAGCCGGGGAAGCCTTCGTGCTGCTGCTCGCACCCTTCGCGCCGCACCTCGCCGAGGAGATCTGGCAACGCCTCGGTCACACGACGTCGCTTGCCTACAGCCCTTGGCCCGTCGCCGACCCGGCTTATCTCGTGAGCGACACCGTGCGGTTGGCGGTTCAGGTGAACGGCAAGCGGCGTGATGAGATTGACGTCCCCGTCGACGCGGACGAGGACGCGATCAAGCAAGCAGCGCTGGCGGCGGAAAACGTGAGAAAGCACCTTAACGGACGAACGCCCAAGAAAGTGATTGTCGTGCCCGGGAGGCTCGTCAATATCGTGGGCTAGCGTGCCGGACCCTCCGCATTTTCCGGGGTGCGGGGCAAGGGATTCGCACCCCTCCTCCTGCTGCTTCGTCGATCGCCGGCTGCGAGCACACGCATCCCCCCAGCCGGGGGCAGGAGTCGCTGCACGGCCGCGGAAGATTGCAAGATTGTCTGCGCAGAAGACCGATCACGCTTCTCACGGGCGCAACGCAGGGGTGTCAGCAAGGCTTGCGGTTCATGAGGGGTGAGGATTCCACGCCGTGGCTCGGTGCGACCCGGAGCACATGGCTCGACGAAGTGTCCGCTTGGCTCGGCGACAAGCCGCCCTACGAAATCGCCTGTGTACACGATCGGCCTTGGTCCATCATTCTGCGAGCGACTTCAAGGCAAGGTGCTGCGTACTTCAAAGCTGCTGGCGCGGGGGGGCGGCACGAGCCCGGTTTGCTCCGAGAACTCGCGGAGCGTTGGAGGGACCGGGTCCCGGCACCACTCGCTGTCGACACCATGCGCGGCTGGCTCGTGCTCCCGGATCTTGGACGAACGCTGCGTCAGCAATTGGACGGATCCGACGGGATGGATATCTGGCTCTTCCTTCTCCCCCGGTATGCGGAGATCCAGCTCGCTTCAAGCTTCGAGACTGCGCATCTTCTCACGCTCGGGGTCCCAGACCGCAGGCTCGAGCGACTGCCCGACCTCCTGCGGGAGCTGGCACGCGACGACCAGGCGCTGTGCCTCGGACGCCCGGGCGGGCTCCTCCCGGGAGAGCGCGACTCGCTCTTCGGGCTGCTCCCGGACCTCGAGTCATGCTGCTGTGAACTCGCTTCGCTGCCCTTCCCGGCCGCCCTGGAACACGGCGACCTCCACGATGGGAACATCCTCGTCCGGGACCGTGCGTACTGGCTGTGCGACTGGGGGCGATGCCAGCGTCGCCCATCCCTTCTGTTCGCTCCTTGTGACCTGCCGGAGGTTGATTGATGACTTTGCGAGCAGCGACGGGATTCGTCGCTTCGCACGCCTTCGGGATGCCTACCTCGAGCCGTGGAGCAAGCTCGCACCCGCACGCTCTTTGCGGCCGCTGTTCGGCGCGGCACTTTGGGTTGCCCATCTCGGATGTGCTCTTGATTGGAACCGCATGCTCGCCGGGGTCAGCGCATCCGCCCGCGAACCGTGGCAGCTCTGGGTTCCCAAATGGCTTCGACTCTGGAGCGAGGGTCACGGGCTCTTCACAAGAGGTGCGAGCCGCTTTGCCTAGCGCGTCGCGAATCTCGAGCGTCGGCAGATGCGCGGGCCCCGCTCGACGGTGCACTGCGCCCCGAGGTACGGACGCTCCCACCCACCTCGCGGGGGGAGGCGCTATCATGAGACCAAGGAGGCACGCCACAGGGATGACGAACTCCGCCCCCTACACTCTGATCTCCGCCGACACCCACGCCGGAGCAAGCATCGCCACCTACCGCGAATACCTGGAACCCCGGTATCGGGACGAGTTCGATGCGTGGCGAGGGCATTACAAGAATCCCTCGAAGGAGCACCTCGGCAGGAAGAAGACCAAGAACTGGGACAATACCGAGCGCTTTCGGGATCTCGAAGCCGAAGGCGTCGTAGGCGAGATCATCTTCCCGAACACTGTGCCGCCCTTCTTCAAGAATGGCGTCCTCGTGTCGCCGCTGCCGAAGCCTGCGGAGTTCGAACACCGCCTGGTTGGCATCCGGGCGCACAATCGCTGGCTTGCCGACTGGTGCGCCGAGCATCCGGAGCGCCGCGCCGGGATCGGCCTCATCTATCTCAACGACATCGACGAGGCGATCCGTGATGTTCAGTGGATTGCGGAGCATGGGCTGCGCGGCGGAATCCTTCTGCCCAATCCTCCCCCGGACGACAAGCACATCGAACCTCTCTACTCGCCGAGCTACGACCGGCTGTGGGCCGTATGCCAAGACCTCGATGTCGTGCTGAATCAGCATGGAGGGACAGGGCTACCGGACTACGGCCCCTATCCGACCGCCGGCGCGATGTGGATCGCAGAAGTTCCATTCTTCTCGAAGCGCGGCTTTACGCAGCTGATCCTGGCTGGTGTCTTCGAGCGCTTCCCAAAGCTGCGTTACATCTTGACGGAGTCCGGCTGCGCCTGGGTTCCGGACGTGCTCGCGCAGCTCGACACCCTGCATGGGCGCATCAAGTCGGGCGCGGTCGGTGAAATCGCCTTCGCCAAGGACGCAGTCCTGCCGGAGAAGCCCAGCTTCTACGCCCGTCGCAACTGCTACTACGGAACGAGCTTCCCGAGTCCGATGGAGCTCGATGGCCGCGAGGCGATCGGTATCGATCGGATTCTTTGGGGGAACGATTATCCCCACTACGAGGGAACCTTCCCCTACACGCGGGAGGCTCTGCGTCACACGTTCTGGAACCTCAATCCCGCCGAGATCCGTGCGATGCTTGGGGAGAACGCGGCGCGGCTGTATGGGTTCGACCTCGCCAAGCTCGCACCGGTGGCGGCGAAGTGCGGTCCGACGCCCGAAGAGGTGGCAAGGCCCCTGCCGCGTCAGGAAATTCCGAAGGACTCGATGAGCCCGGCGTTCCGAACTCGGTAGTCCGAGCGAATCCCCTCGCCGAGGCGACGCGACCTCGAGGTCGGGGCATTGCCAAACGATCAGGGGCGGAAGGCCAATCGCAGGAAAAGGTAGAAACTAATCAGAAGGCCAATCAGCACGATGAATCGGCGCACCATCTGCTGGCCGAGCCGCTGCGCGAGACCCGCTCCCGTGTAGCCGCCTGCGATTCCGCCCACCACCATGAAGCTGGCGATCGGCCAGTTCACCCGGCCGCATGCGGCAAAGGTCAAAGCCGCCAGCCCGTTGATGCAGACCGCTGCGATGTTCTTGAGACCGTTCATTCGGTGGATGTCTCGCAGACCGAGCAGTCCCAGGGCTGCCAGCATGAGGATGCCAATCCCCGCCCCGAAGAACCCACCGTAAAGGGCCACCAAAAGCTGAAATCCGGCGATCGCTCCGAGCTCTCTCAGCTTGCGACCTCCCGCTGCCCCGAGCCCAGATACGGAGCCCGACCAGCGGCGCAGCGGCTCTTGGGCCATAAACAGGACGGTCGCACTGAGGACGAGGAGTGGCGCAAGCTTGGCGAAGACTGCGTCACCGACGCGGTCGGCGGCCAAGGCTCCGAGCGTTCCCCCCACAAGGCTCGGAACCGCCATGGCGGCGAGAAGACGCCCCTCGCCCCGCACCTCGGCGCGATAGCCCCAGAAGGCACTGAGCGAGCCGGGAACCAGGGCAACCGTGCTCGTTGCATTTGCCGTCACCGCGGGCAGACCCGCGGACAGGAGGGCGGGAAAGGTGAGAAGCGTGCCCCCACCCGCCATGGAGTTCACGATGCCGGCGAGGAATGCGGCGCCAAAGAGCATGATTTCGAGCCACACCACACACTCCATGGCGCAGTGGAGAGTTTCCCACAAGGGCCCACTGCGGGCGACCGACACCAGAGCACTCTCGGTTTCGGCCGCGCAGTCCCGGTGGTCTGCGCGCTCACGGGTATGCGAATGTCTTGCCACCGAAACCGCGTGGGCCGTTATGCTTTTCATCATCCTTGGTGGACTGGTCGCGCGAACGCCGGGCGCGGCCACATGGGTCTTGTCGCTCGCCTGCGATGGGAGCCCTCCCTGCGCCGGCGGGGACCGCCACACGTGAAATCGACGTCGTCGCAAAAACCCAGGGAGAAGGAATGCCTGTCGCCCGTTCGCTGAGCCTCTACTTCTCTGCGGGCGCCCTCGGAGGCCTCGCCAACAGCGTCGTCGTGTGGGCGGTGGGCCACCTCGGCCTGGCCCACGTCGTGGGCGCTCCGGCACTTACGCCGGGCTGGCTCTATCCACGCATCGTGTGAGGGGGCCTTTGGGGCGCGCTCTTCCTGCTCCCAGTGAGTTGGGGCTGGTTCCGCAAGGGACTGCTCCTGAGCCTCGGCCCGAGCTTGGTACAGCTGTTTCTGGTATTCCCCCTCAAGACCAAGGCCGGTGTGCTCGGGCTCGCCCTTGGACTTCTCACTCCCCTCGCGGTGCTATTTTTCAACGCGGTATGGGGGGTTGTCGCCTCGTTTTGGCTGACTGTGGTTCGCGCCTAGCCGAACCCATCTGCCCGACGGGAGAAACGGTCAGGATCCGCCGACGAGGGTGGGGGATGCGAAGACGTCTGCGCCCGAGAGTTCTGGCGTTCGCCTGCTCGCGGCTTTGATTCTCGCTGCGGGTTTGGCGGTCGGAGGTCCAATCCAAGCGGTCTGGTCAATTCCCATGCTGACACTGGCCGGCGTCGTTAGAGTTTTGAACTGGATCGTCTTCGCCTTCCTGCCCGTGACCTTGGCGGCGCCCCCTCACATCCGGCGTATCGCTCAGCGCGACGGGAGCAGCGCACGGCAGAGGGTGGCATTGCAGTGAGGACCCAAACCTCGATTGGCGTCATCTCCGATACCCACGGTCTCGTCCGCCCGCAGGCCGTGGAGGCGCTCCGCGGCTCCGACTTGATTGTGCACGCCGGTGACGTCGGCCACCCGGCTGTGCTCGAGGCGCTGCGTACCCTCGCCCCCGTCGTGGCGGTGCGCGGAAACAACGACCGTGGAGCTTGGGCCGAGAGGCTTTCGGCGACGGAACTGGTCGAGGTCGCTGGGATCTCCCTCTACGTCTTACACGACTTGGCTGAGCTCGATCTCGATCCCAAGGCTGCGGGCCTCCGCGCCGTGATCGCCGGACACTCCCACCAGCCCAAACTGGAGACCCGGGGAGGCGTGCTCTTCCTCAACCCTGGGAGCGCCGGACCCCGACGCTTTAAGCTCCCGGTGACGCTCGCACGGGTTCGCGTGAGCGCGGCCGGCGTGGACGCTGAGCTCGTCGAGCTCGAGGTCTAGGACTGCACGGGCGAAAAAGGGCCGCGCCCTCGCGCCTTCTTCAATCCGGCGTATGATCGTTCTGCCGGGCTGCGAGGTGTGAGCTCCCTTCGGTCTTGCTCTTGCGCCGACCAGGCTCATTCCGGTTGCGTCATCAGGAGTTTGAACGATGAAGATCTCCATCACCTACTGCGTACCCTGAAACTACCTACCCCGGGCCACCAGTCTGGCGGCTGCAATCCGACAACGGTTTGGTGTCGACTCTACCCTGGTGCGGGGCCAAAGCGGCATCTTCGACGTGTGGGTCGATGGAAACCGAATCTTCTCCAAGGATGAGATGGGACGGTTCCCGGAGGATGACGAAATCCTCCTCCTCATCGCGAAGCTGCCCTCCTAGCCGCCGCGAGCCTCGAACGCGGGAGCGAGCCTCCGCTGGCAGGTGCCATCCTAAGCGGCGCGGAGGAGCGCGGGCTCGCCCTCGAGAGACCGCCGAGCTCGAGGCGCACCCCGGCAAGGGTGTGGTTGGACGCTTCGGAACGCGCCGCGTGGCGCTCGGCAATCTCGCGCGGCCGCAGAGGGCCTGCCCGTTTGACGTGACCCTGCACGGCTCGGACCTAGGGCGCGGGGAAGAGCAGTCGCGAGCTACGCGACTTTGCCGGGTGGGTGCACTCCGCGCAGCTCCTCGGCTCCGCGCTCCCGGCCCTGTTTGAACCCGAGTCCCACCCAGGTGGCGAGGGCAACGGCGGCCATACCGAACCACGTAATCGCGTAGCTGCGATGGTCCACCGGACTCGTCGGCCGCTCGAAGCCGCCGAGGGGGATTTCGGTCGTGCCCTCGGCCTGCGCCTGGAGGAGCAGGGGAGCGAGGCGGTAGGGCACCTGGGCCTGGAGAGCTTGGACCTGGGCCTGCCGCGAGGGGTCGAAGTGAGCCCAGCGCACGCGGCGTGAGGCGAGGTCGCGCATCCCCGGAACAGCGTCGCCGACATCGAGGAGGAAGGCCAGGCCGGTGACCTCTGCGGGAAGGGGTCCTTTCGCGAGGTCCGCGGCGAGGAAAGCATCGAGCTGAGACGACGGGACCCAGCCCCGATCTACGATCACTGCAACACCCGCGCGACTAGGACCCGGGATTAGGAGCGGAGTCAAAACACGCGCGCCTTCTTCAAGACCGCGGCTCACCGGACTCACCACAATGGACTGGGCGCGATCGTAGCTCCCACGGGCGATGACGCGGCGATACGCGTGTGCGGCCGGATCGGCGAGAGCGTCGGCCAGGGCAAGGGGTTCCCGCTCGATTTGCGCGTTTTTTGCCGCGAGATCCGCTTGGCGCCAGTGCAGGCGTCGAACCTGCCATGCTCCGAGGGTGCAAAGCACCCCCACCGCGAAGGCGGTGGCGAGGGACGGGACAAGGCCGGGGCGAAAGCGCGGCACAGACGCCTCGCAAGCGCAGGAAAGAGCGCGAGTCTAGCCGAGTCCGACCGTGATGGAGCGCGGAGCCCAGCAAAACAGCAGTTGACGAGAGATCCGCCGGGGAGGAAGGTGGGGACTAGCTCCGAACCCCCTCATGACGGAGGACGCCATGGGCGCCAGCTCCCACGCTCCCGCACCCGCCGAGCTCAGCGCGCGATCGAGCTCGATCGCCATCGACGGCGTCTTCTCCGGAGTGATTGGCGGCCTGAGCGTCGCCCTCTTCTACCTCTTGATCGATACGATCGAGGGCAGGCCCCTGTGGACGCCTTCCCTTCTCGGAAGCGCCCTCTTTCTGGGTTCCGGCGTGGAGAAGATCACGGAGGTGAACATTCCCATGGTCTTCGCCTACACCGGAGTGCATATGGCGATGTTCGTCGCTGCAGGCATGGGCTTTTCCTTCATGGTGGCGCAGTTCGAGTCGAATCCTCCGCTCGCGGTCCTGCTGATTCTCTTGTTCGTCTGTTTCGAAGCCGCGTTCTTTGCCTTCACCATGGCGCTCGCCCCGGGTATCATCGGAGCCCTTGGCGCTTCGTCCGTCGCTGCGGCGAACCTGCTCGCGGCAGTCGCGATGTCTGCGTATTTCTGGCGCACCCATCCCGGTGCAGGACGCGGCCTCAGCAAGATCTGGGACGATTAGGCGAGCGCCGGGCGTCTTAGCGCAGCGCGAGGTCGACGAGCATCGCCAGGAAAAGTGCAAAGAGATAGACCAAGCTGACGTGGAACATGCGGCGCGCGGCGCTGTCCGTGCGTTCGCGCAGCACGCGCACGCAATGCCACACGAACCAGGCGTCGAGCCCCGCAGCGCACACGCCGTAGGTCCCGCCGAGCAAGCCGAGGGGCAGCGGCGCGAGCGTCACCGGCACGAGCGCGAGCGTGTACCAGAGCATCCGCCAGCGTGTCGGCTGATCGCCGACCACGTTCGGCATCATCGGGATGCCCGCCCTCGCATAATCGTCCTTGCGGAAGAGCGCGATCGCCCACACGTGGGGCGGCTGCCAGAGAAGGATGATCGCGAACAGGATCCAGCCCCCCGCGGAGACGTGCCCGTGGACCGCGGCATCGGCGATCACGGGTGCGACCGCGCCCGCAGCACCCCCGATCACCGCATTGAGTGGAGAGCGCGGCTTTAGCCATACCGTATACACAAAGACGTAGAAGAGGATGCTGGCGATACCCAGTGCGGCAGCAAGCGGGCCGCCTGTAGCGAGCAAGATCCCGATCGCGAGAACCGTCAGCGCAAGCCCGAAGCTCAGCGCCTCGCGCGGCTCAAGCACCCGCGCGGGAAGCGGGCGCATCCGCGTTCGCGCCATCACCGCATCGAGATCGCGCTCGATGTAGCAGTTGAGCGTATTGGCTGCGGCGGCGGCGAGAGCGGTTCCCAGCAGGGTCGCCGTGACCACAAGAGGCGCCGGCCAGGTTCCGGTCGCCATCCCCATCACCGGAAGCCCCGTGAAGATCACGAGCAATAGGATGCGCGGCTTCGTGAGCGCAACGTAGCCCCGAACGCGGTTGAGGGAGTGTCCGCTCACCGCGCTCCCCTCTCCGCAGGCTCGAGACCCGTCGCGTCGTCCCGCTCGGAGGCGAACCACCAGAAAAAGAGGATGCCCATCGGGAGCCACAGGATGAGATGCCCGGGCAGCCACATGAGCAGCCCCGCGTACTCTTGATCCGTGAGCCAGCTGAGCCCCGACACCACGCGTGGCGCCACGCTGTAGAACGGATAGAGCGGATGCTCGGCGAGAGCGATGAACGCGCCGAGCGAGAACATCGGGATTTGCAACACGAACAGGTACCCGATCTGCCAGAGGTAGGAGAGCCGCGGCAGCTCGCTCGCCGGACCGACGATCGGCCACCAGAGGATCACCGCCGACACCAGGAACATCAGGTGTTGAGCGATGTGCCAGTTGTGGTTTCTGAGCGCCAGCTCATAGGCGGGAGGGAGGTGCCAGCCGATCAAGAGGGCCGTGAAAAGCAGGTACGCCACGAGCGGGGTGGTGAGGAAGCGCCCAAGGCGCAGCAGAAGGGGAACGCGCAGGATCGGCGAAAGCAGCCAGCCGGGGATGCCCGCAAGCAGCATCGGGGCATAGATCAGGGCCAGCAGGATGTGCTGGAACATGTGCGCGGACAGGAGATAGTAGTCCGAGAGATGGTGCAGAGGACCGTTGAGCGCGACCAGGAGCAGGATGCAGCTGGCGCCAAACCAGGCGATCTGAGCGTTCGTCGCCGGGGGACCTAGGGCATAACGCCGCCGCAAAGGGCCGATCCCGAGCGCATAGACGAGTGCGAAGAGCGCGGTACCGACCACGACGCTCGGGTGCAGGTCGAGGTCGGAAAACGCGAATTGCGGGTTTGCCCACGCCTTGGCGATGGCCCTCTGGTGCTCCGCAGGCCGGGCGCTCAGGATGACGGCCGCTTGCTGCGCAGCAAGGCTCTGCTCTTCGGGCGTTCTCGCCTCGCTCCCCGGGAGCACGATCGCTTCACCCGCCGTGCCTTCGTGAGAGCGCGCGAACTCGGGCCACGCCACGCACAGCACGAGCAGTGCGAGTGCCGCGCCGAGAGTCTTGGTGGGGAGTCGCAACGGCGTCAGGCCTAAAGATGCTGGTAGGGAATGAGTCGGATCGACGTCAGCATGGTCACGATGACTGTGAGGATCACGGCCAGTACGAGAGGAATGATGAACACTTCCTTATAGAAGGTCGCGTCGTGGCGCAGGTGCATGTAGAACCCGACGACGAGGGCGAACTTCACGGTTCCCATGATCGAGATTGCGAGGAAGAGCACCCGGCGGTGCTCCTGGAACCACGGGATGAAATACGTCATGACCTCAAGGAAGGTCAGGACAGCAAGAATGCAGAGCACAAGGATGTAATTGCGAACCGTCGAATGGGCCTGCTCGTGGGCGTGCGCTTCCATGGCTAGAAGCCTCCCTTCTCCGTTACCGGAATCAGGTAGACGAAGGCGAAGATCACGATCCAGACGATGTCGACGAAGTGCCAGTAGAGGCCGCAGGTTTCGACGTTGATGGCCTTGGAGGGTGGAATCGGCTTGCGCAAGTCGGCAACGAACAGAGTCAGGAGCCAGAGCACGCCGAATGCGACGTGTGTACCGTGGAAACCAGTCAGCACGAAGAAGCAAGATCCGAATAGGTTCTGCTGGAGAGAGAGCCCTTTCAGATAGAACTCGGTGAACTCATAGGACTGAAATCCGAGGAACGTAAGACCAAAGATCGCCGTGAGAAAAATCCAAAGACGCGCCCGGCCGCGATTGTTGGTCTGGAAGCCGTTGAGCGCCATCACCATGGCAAACGAGCTCACGAGCAGGACGAACGCGCTGATCGACGTGACCGGGACATTCAGGATGTGCGGCACGACGTGACCATCGGGCGCCGTCCAAGACGTGTGCGAGAAGGGACCCGTGAGGCTGTGGCCTCGGTACGCCATGTAGGTCGCGATGAGCGACCCGAAAAAGAGGCAATCCGAGCCGAGGAAGGTCCAGAACCCGAGCTTGATATGCGGCAGGCCCATGCTCGTCGGCGGATGAGCCGGCGCGGCTTCGTGGGTCACCGGTCCCGTCGTTGCGTGCGCTGCCACCGTTTCCTCCGCCTACTCGAGGGGCTCGAAGAGCCAGCTGAAAAGACCGAAGAGAAGGACGAGCACGCCGAGGCCCGTGACTACGAATACAGGCCCGTCCGGGAGCATGAAGCTCGTCCAGAAGGTGAGGATCCCGAGGGCCGTCACGAGCGGCCAGATCGTCGGGTTCGGGAGCACCACGTGCTCGGCCCCCGCATGACCGCCGACTGCTTCTTGCTTCGGCTTCGGGGCGCCGTGGCCACCGTACTTCGCGTCCCAGAAGGGCCGCGCGCTGGTCACCAGCGGGATCTTGTCGAAATCATGCAAGGGCGGCGGAGAGGTGGTCGCCCACTCCAGCGTCGCGGCGTCCCACGGATCATTGCCCGCCAGCGCACCCGAGCGCAGGCTGCGGAAGAAATTGAACAGGAAGACGAGGGCGGAGGCGCCGAGCGCGAATGCCCCGAGTGAGGCCACGAGGTTCCAGGTATCCCAGCCATCACTGCTGTAGTAGGTGAAGATCCGCCGCGGCATTCCGTCCACGCCGAGAAAGTGCATGGGGAAGAACGTGATGTTCATCGCGAGGAACATCAGCCAGAAATGCAGCTTCCCGAGGCCATCATCCAGCATGCGTCCGCTCATCTTCGGGAACCAGTAGTAGATGCCTGCGAACAGTCCGAAGATCGAGCCCCCGAACAGGACATAGTGGATGTGCGCCACCACGAAGTACGAGTCCTGGTGGTGGAGGTCGACCGGCGGCGAAGCGTGCATCACGCCCGAGAGGCCGCCGATGATGAAGAGCGCGACGAAGCCAAGCGCGAAGTACATCGGGGACTTAAGGACGATGTGCCCCCCCCAGAGCGTGGCGATCCAGTTGAAGATCTTCACGGCGGTGGGGATCGCGATCAGCATCGTGGTGACGGCGAACGCGGAGTCTGCGACGGGACCGAGGCCCGTCGTGAACATGTGGTGACTCCACACGCCGAAGCCGAGCAGGCCAATCACGATGCCCGAGAAGATCACGAAAGGCGCGCCGAAGAGCGGCTTGCGCGCGAAGGTGGGCAGGACCTCGGACACGATGCCCATGGCCGGCAAGATCAGGATATACACCTCAGGGTGACCAAAGAGCCAGAACAGGTGCTGCCACAGCAGCGGATCTCCGCCGTTCGAGGTGATATAGAAGTTCGTGCCGAAGAAGCGGTCGAAGGTCAGGAGGATCAAGCCCACGGTGATCATCGGGAACGCGAAGACGACCAAGAACTGCACGACCAGGGTCATCCAGACGAAGACCGGGAGCCGCATCATCGTCATGCCCGGTGCGCGCATGTTGAGAATGGTCACGATGAAGTTGAACCCCGCCGCAAGGGACGAGACGCCGAGAATCTGGAGGCCGATCATCCAGTAGTCGACGGCAAGATTGGGCGAGAACTGCCGTTCCGTAAGCGGTGCGTAGCCGAACCAACCCGTATTCGGGATCTGCGAGAGCCAGCCGGGCACCGCGTCAAAGGCACCGACCACGAAGAATGAGTTCATGAGCAGCGCGCCAGCGAGAAAGACCCAGTAGCTAAACGCGTTCAAGCGCGGAAACGCGACGTCCCGCGCTCCGATCATGAGCGGAATCATGTAGTTAAAGAAGGCTGCGCCGAGCGGCATGATCGCGAGGAAGATCATCGTCGTCGCGTGCATCGTGAATAGGCCGTTGTAGGTGGCGCCGGTCACAAGCTGCTGCTCCGGTCGCATCAGCTGGGCGCGAATCGCGAGCGCTTCCAGGCCCCCGACCAAGAAGAAGCTGAACGCAGTCACGCCGTAGAGAATGCCGATCCTCTTGTGATCGACGGTCGTAAGCCAGCTCCAAACGCCGGAGCCGGAATACGCCGGCTCGGCTCGAGGAAGCGGCGCCGCTGTGGCCATGGATCTCCTCCCAGATCGCTCGGCTTGGAGGGCCTACTTGAGGTTCTGCAAGTACGAGACGAGCATAGCGACCTGCTCATCTTTCAAATTGAGGGCAGGCATCAGAGAGCCCGGCTTCTCCAACGGTGGATTTCGCAGCCAGCGCGCAAGGTTCTCGGGTGTGTTTTCGAACCGGGCGGCGGCGATTGTGGTGCGTGACCCGACGTGCGTGAGATTCGGGCCTACGCGTTGACGCGCTGGAGAGCCGTCAAAGTTGATCGCATGACACGCGATGCAGCCGGCCTGCATGAAGGCCAGGAAGCCCGGGTCGCTCATTGCGGTCTTGGCGGGGGCCTTTTGGCTCGCGACCCACGCCTCGAACTCCTCCGGCGTATCGACCTTCACCCGCAAGCCCATGTAAGCGTGCGACGCTCCGCACAGTTCGGCGCACTGGCCCACGTACCAGCCGGGCTGCTCGGGCGTGAACCACAGGCGCTGGCCGCGGCTCGGCACAAGGTCGCGCTTGCCCATAAGGCGCGGGACCCAGAAGCTGTGGATCACGTTGTCGGAACGCAGCATGAGATTCGCCATCCGCCCGGTGGGGAGATGGAGCTCGTTCGCCGTCACGATGCCGTAGTCGGGGTACTCGAACTCCCACCACCACTGCTTCCCGTTCACATTCACGGTGAGGGCGTTGGCCACCGGGGGCTGCTGAAGCGCGCACGTGCCGCGCAGCGTCGGCACTGCGATCGCCATGACGATCAAGACGGGAATGATGGTCCAGCCGATCTCGAGGACCGTGTTGCCATGCACCTGGTCAGGGACGCCCGCATCGCCGGGCTTCTGGCGGAAGCGGAGAATCGCGTAGAGGAGCAGTCCTTCGACCACGATGAAGATGGCCAAGACGATCCAGGTAATTTCGCCGTAGATAGACTGGATCACCCGACCCTCGGGAGTGGTCGGGTGCACGGTGGACATGGGAGTGTCCCCGATCACCCAGGAACACCCGAAGCACAGGGAGGCGACCGCGATCCCGAGCAAGATCGAGGCAGTACGGGTGGAAGCACGGCGGTGCATGCCGTCGGTCCTTTCTCTCAAGCTCGTTCCTGTGGGCCGGAAGCCGGGCAGAGGGTTAACACAAGGCTTTCGCTTGGTCGACCACTTTTTCGGTCGGTCTGACGCGGATTTCGGGTGCGGCCATTCGTCTCACAAGAGTCTCTCGCACACGGTTGCTAGGGTGCTCGGGCCATGACTCCTGCCGCGGCGCCGCCGCAGTCATCTCCCACAGCAGCGGCACCGCCGCGCCTCGCGCGCGCCTTGCGGGGCTTGCTCGGCGGCATCGCCGCGGCCCTCGTGCGCGTCCTCGGTGCCACGTGGCGCCTCGAGGTGTTGGGCGAGAATCCGATTGGCCCAGGCAAAACCCCGGTCGCCGGTGCACTTTGGCACCGAGGTCTTTTCATCGCCGCTCATTTTTTCCGGGACGCGCGAATCGTGGTGATGGTGAGCCGGAGTCGGGACGGCGACTGGATCGAGGCCGTCCTTTCGGGCCTCGGCTTCGCGGGGTCGCCGCGTGGGTCGAGCTCGCGCGGGGGCGCCAGCGCCCTGCGGCGACAGGTTGAACTTGTGCGGGCCGGCCATTCCGCGGCTCTGCTGTGCGACGGACCGCGGGGTCCGGCGCGGGTCGCGAAAGCGGGTGTCGTCGCGCTCGCACGCGCCGCGGGGGTTGCCGTCCAGCCTGTTGGACTTTCCGCGCGACCCTGCCTGCGCTTCGGCAGCTGGGACACGACGCTTCTGCCCTTGCCGTTCGCCCGGGTCGTCGCGGTGTTCGGTAGGCCGATCCCCATCCAAGCGGAAATGACGGCCGAGCAGGTAGAGCACGCGCGCCTCAAGATCGAACAGGAGATCGAGCGCGCGACCCGGGAGGCAGATGCAGAGCTCGGGCTCTAGGTCACTCCCCGCATGGCGTCGGCACGGCGCCCCTTTGCATCCGGCGGCTATTCGCCCAGCACACCCCGCAGCCAGTTCCCGACGTCGGGGTGGTCGAGCAGACCGGCCTCCCGCAAGCACGCGGCGGCGATGGCGTGTGAGTCCTCCACGGTCGCGGCGTCCAGCGCGCTGCGCGCCGCCTCGGCGGCCGCCCCGGCGTCGAGAGCGCGCACGATCTCCTTTACGACGGGCACGGAGCTTGGCGTCCCCGAGAGCTCGCCAATGCCAAGACCCACGAGCAGAGGAACCGCAAGGGGATTGCTGGCCATCTCTCCGCAGAGCGAGACGGGGATGCCGGCGCGCGCGGCAGCGCGAACGCTGCGGTCAATCAGCGCGAGGACCGCCGGGTGCAGCGGGTCATACAGGTGGGCGACCCGCTCGTTGCCACGGTCCACGGCAAGCGTGTACTGGGTGAGATCGTTGGTGCCGATACTGAAGAAGTCGCATTCGCGCGCCAGCGCATCGGCGATGAGCGCGGCCGACGGCACCTCGATCATGATCCCCAGCGCGACATCGCGGTCGAACGGCACGCCCCGATTGCACAGCTCCTCCTTCGCCGATTCGAGAAGCGCTCGGGCAAGCCGTAGCTCTTCGACGGAGCCGATCAGCGGGAGCAGCACCCGCACGTTGCGGCGCGTGGTCGCGCGAAGGATCGCCCGCAGCTGCGCGCGGAAGGGCCCTTCGTGAGAGAGCATAAGCCGCGTCGAACGCCAGCCGAGCTGCGGGTTCTCTTCCTCGGTCACGCCTGCAAGGGGAACGGCCTTGTCGCCGCCAAGATCGAGCGTGCGGATCGTCACAGGCCGCGGCGCGATGGCCTTGGCCACGCGCTCGTAGAGCCGCTCCTGCTCCTCCTCCTCGGGAAATCCGCGATGGGCAATCGCGAGGAGCTCCGTGCGGAACAAGCCCACGCCTTCCGCGCCGTGCTGCTCGATCAGACGCAGGTCGTTTAGCAATCCCACATTTGCCGTGAGCTGGATGCGCCGGCCGTCGCGCGTCTCGGCGGGTCGGTCCTTCAGCGTGTCGAGGTGCTCGACCGCAACCTCGTAGCGCTGCTGCGCGCGCTCATATTCCGCCCGCAACGCGGCATCGGGCCGCAGGTACACGCGTCCGGAGGCGCCGTCCACGATGGCAAGCTCGCCCGGTCGGGTCGCTTCGAGGATGCCGGTCACTCCGGTCACTGCCGGGATCTCGAGCGAGCGGGCAAAGATCGCCCCGTGCGACGTGGCGCCGCCGTGCTCAGCCACGAGCGCCGCGATCTTCTCGGTCTCGAGCAGCGCAAAATGCGCGGGGAGGATCTCTTTGGCCACCACGATCGAACCGGCCTGAAGCGGCACGTTGTGATGGCGTACACCGAGCAGTCGTGCCATCACGCGGCGCCCTACGTCTTCGATGTCGCTCCCGCGCTCCCGAAAATACGGATCCTCGATCGCCTCGAAGGTCTGCCTGTAGTCGTCGAGCACGTCGCGCAGCGCCTGCAGAGCGTTTCCTGTGTCTTCCACCGCACGCTCGATCCGACCCGTAAAGCCCTTGTCCTCGAGGATTTGAATATGCGTATTGAAGACCGCGGCAAACTCCGGCCCGAAACGTTCGGCGACTTCGTCGCACACGTCGTCGAGTTCACTGCGAGCTTCCGAGATGGCGCGCTGAAGGTCCCGCTTCTCCTGCACTTCGTCGGGGTTTGGCGAGTAATCGACCCGCGCAAGATCTACGGGATCCTCGAGCCGGTAGAGCGGTCCAATCGCGATGCCGGGCGAGGTGGGCGAGCCGTGCAGCTCGACGCTCGGCGGCGCCGCCTGCTCCGCCAGGCGCAGGCCTAGCCCCGAGTGCGCGAGCTTCGCCACCACCTTGCTGCGTTCCTCTTCGGTGCGTGCCACGAGGTCCAGCAGCCGGGCATTCATCACGACCGGCGCGATCAGCTGCGCGCAGGTTTGGAGAAGGTCGATGTCCTGGGCGTCAAACTGCCGGGGCCGCTCGGTCTGCACGACGAGGACACCGATCGGCATGCCGCGAACCAAAAGGGGTGTGGCCAGCAGCGATTGGAATCGCTCCTCGCCGGTCCCAGGAAAGAAGCGAAACCGCGGATCGTCCTGGGCGCGCTCGACCGCGATCGGTTTGCGCTCGCGTGCCGCCAGCCCGACCAGGCCCTCCCCGAATGCGAGCCTGACCCGCCCCACGGCTTCGGGGGCAAGACCCCGGGTGGCCCAGAGCGTCAGGTGCTCGAGGCTTGGATCGGTCAGGTAGATCGAGCACACGTCGGCGCCGAGCTTCTTGACGACCAGCTCGACCACGTTGCCAAGTGTCTGCTGCAGGTCGTGAGAGCGTGCGACGACGTCGGCGACGTCGGCGAGCAATGTGACGCGGCTCGGGATGGTTGCCCCCTACGCACGGCTACCGCGCGCAGGGCATGTTACCGGAGGAAGCTGGGAGACGGTCGGACCAAGGCCAGCAGGCCTCGGCCACGGGGGTCAGTGGGTCGCCGCCGGGTCGAATCCGCCGTTTTCGCGGGGAGCACCGTGGTTCGGCGGAAATACATAGTCCTTGTCCTCGAATCGCAGCCCGAGGGCGAGGAGGATCTTGCGCTTCGTGTCCATCCGGCAATTCATGCCCTTCTCGACGCTGTGGATCGTGCGCAGCGCGACCTTGGCCTTGCGCGCGAGCTGCGCCTGGGTCATGAGGCGGTTCTCTCGGATCTCGCGCACGCGGTTGCGGGTACTGGTCGCGAGCATCGACTGGGGATCTTGCTTTTCCATTCAGGGAGCTCCTCGCTGGGCCGGGTGCCGTAGCCTTGGTTTCGCTCTTCAAGTTTCGGATGCGCGGCGGATTTCTTTAGCGATCATCGGGGTTTGGATCGTGATGAGGGGATTTCCGAGGGCTCAAGTCCAAGCCCTGGAGAAAGCCGGGGAGGCCTTTGGGGATAGCCGCGGAGTCGCCCTCCCAGGGACCTTCAGGGACGGAAAGGTTGGCATCAGTGGCGTGCAACTTGACGCGTGGGCTGGACTGATTTGCGGCGCGTAGCGCTCTGGCTCGGCGCGCTTGCCCTCCTCGCGGCCTCGACCTTGGCGGGGTTCCGGGCGGCCTCCCGCTGGATCCCCGACGCAGTTCGGCTCGCGGCCGGAGGTGCCCTCACGAGCGCCCTCGGGAGCGAGGTCGAGCTCGGTGCGGTGCGCCTGCTCTACGGACCCTCGATCGCCGTTGAGGCCAGAGACCTCTCGGCGTGGCCGAGCGCGTGGGGCCCTGCCCTGCGCGTCGACCGGACCACCGTGACGATTCGCTGGCTCGACCTCTTGTTCGGCCGGATCCAGCTCCAACGGATTGAGCTCGAGGGGCTCTCGCTCCGGATCCAGCGCAGCCAAGACGGTGGCTTCGAGCCGCGCGCGCTTGCAGAGTGGCTATCGCGGGGCCAGTCGGCTCTGCGCCCTGCTGTGTCCCCTTCTCCAGGTCCGCGGCACGAGATCCTCGAGCCCCTGCGTGAGGCCGTGCATCGGCTGCGCGCCCTCGTTCTCCCCGAGCTCGACCTCGAGCTTCGCAGCGCGTCCATCTCCCTCTCCGATCCTCGATCCCCGGGCGGGGGAGCGCGGCTTGAGGGACTCAACGCCGGGCTTCTCGTGGGCGGCTTCCGGCGCGACCTCGAGCTCCACGCGGAGGGTCGCTTGGCCGATGCCAAGGGCCCGCACGGCGTCCTCGCCGCCGAGCTTCGCCGGGATCATGCCGCCGCACTCCGTGGCGTCCTGACGGCGACAGAGCTCGACCTCGGCACGCTCTCCTCACAGCTCGATGCCCTAGGTCCCGGCCTTCTGGCCGGGCGCCTCACCGCTGCACTCGACGTCACGCTTTTGCCGAGCACGGCCGGCGAGCGGCGAGCCGAGCTCGAACTGGACGGAAGGGTTTCGGATCTTGTTCTGACGCTCTCCCCCCGGCCGGGGGTGCGCGCAAGCGCCTCGAGACTGCATGCCGACCAAGCGAACCTGCGAGCCACCATCCGCGCAGAACCGCAGCGGATTGTCCTTTCCGCGGGGCGGATCGGAGTCTCGGGAAAGGAGTTCAGCGTGCGGGGAGCTGTCACCCGGCCAGTCACGCCGGATGCGGCGGCTGAGCTCACGGTGCGCGCGGAGCAGTTAAGCCTCGCCGACGCCCGGCGGCTCGTGGACGTGCTGCCGCCGCAAACCAGGGCGGGCTTTCAACGCGCAATGCAGCCCGTCGAGGGGGGTGGGGTCGACTCGCTTGAGGCAACGGCCTCGGCTCCCCTCTCGCGCTGGCAGGAGCTCGCTCGTGGCGAGCTCGCGGCTCTCCCCTCCGACGCCACGCTCACGGGTTACGTGCGGGATTTCGCGATTCGCCTCGACTCCGGTGATCGCCTCGAGGCGGTCTCGGGAGTGATGATCTGGCGCGCGGACGAGCTCGACTTGCGGGGTGTGCAGGCGCAGCTCCATGGTTCTGCGCTTCCCCAGCTCGATCTCACGATCGCGGGCCTCTCGAACCTTCAAGACGCAAGGAATGCTCCCGCAGCCAATCCGCAGGCCGTCGGGCCTCTGGCAGGCCGGATTCCCCTTTTCGCGATGCTGAGTCCAGAGCCGGACGAACAGAATATTCCGCCGCGCTGGAACGAGCTCGTGATCGAGGCGGACATGGTCGACCACCCCGCCCTTGGCTGGCCGCTTGAAGGCGCTCGGGTCGTGCTTAGCCCGACTCAAGACGGTGTTCATTTTCGGGCGGACCAGGGACGCTGGGGCGGCGTTCCGGTGAGCTTCGAGGGCAACTGGCTGAATAAGCCCGAGCGCCTCACGCTGCGGCTCAGCGCCCAGCCCGTCCGCGCGGGCCCTCCACCTGCGGCCGCCGGTGAAAACTGGGCGCGTGGACGCTTCGTCTACCAGGCTGCCCCGGTTTTCGCGGCGGACCCGCGGCCCAGCCCGATCGCCTCCGTGTCCGGTTGGTTCCGGATTCAGGACGAGAACGTGCGCGTCTTCCAAGGCGAGATGCACTTGCGTCCAGGCGGCGTCCTTGCGGGCGAGAGCACCTTCGACTTCTCGCGGCCCGACGCCATTCCCTTCAAGGCCCAGCTCTCGCTCGAGCAAGCCACGGTGCAAGACCTCGCCGTGATGCTCGGCCAGAACGGCGAGCACGCCACGGGAAAGGTAACGGCGCACGGCGTGCTGGAGAGCGTGCTCGCGCCGTACGTCCCGCTGTTCGCCAATGCGCACGGCTATGCCACGGCGCGAGCGAGCGATGGAGAGCTGAGGCAGCACATGCCTTTGTTCGTTTCGATTGCGAGCGTGAGCGAGACCCTCAACCCCTTCGCCTCTCGCGACCGGATCCGCTACCGACAGATCGACGCGGAACTAAAGTTCCAGGACGGTCAGGTCTCGACAGACGCGCTCATGATCGATAGCCCCGATCTGCGCCTTGTCGCCTCGGGTGCAGTCGGCCTCCTGCCGCCCCACGAGGTCAAGGCCGTCGTCGCGCTCTTGCTCTTCGGGAAGGTTTCAAGCTTGGTCGGAATGGTCCCAGTCATCAACACGATCCTGCTCGGGAAGGAGAACAGTCTCATGGGTGCCTATTTCGAAGTGAGCGGGCCGTTCACCGAGCCGCGGGTGAAGCTCGTCCCCAGCAAGTCGCTCACGGATTCCGGCCCCGCGCAGCTTCTGCTCGAGGGCCTACCCTCCTTCGTGCGAAGTGGAATCGACGCGATCCAGTCCGTCCTCGGGCGGCGGGCAGCGCCGGCCGACCCCACCGGGGAGTCGAGCAAGCCCGCGGCGCCCACGCCGGACGGGATGTGACTCGCGCCCGTCGAAAACTTCTGACGCGCGACGCAGCGGCACGAGCGGTACGTGCCGCACACGCTCGCGGCGAGCGAATCGTTTTCACGAACGGCTGCTTCGATCTCCTGCATGTCGGCCACGTGCGAAGCCTCGAACAGGCGCGCTCCTACGGCGATCGGCTCCTGGTTGCGGTGAACAGCGATGCGAGCGTGCGTCGTATCAAAGGCCACGGCCGACCGCTCGTTCCCGCTCGCCAGCGGGCCGAGGTTCTCGCCGGCCTCGCTTGTGTCGACTGGGTCGTCGTCTTCCCCGAAAACACACCGCTCACCACGATCCGTGCGCTCCGGCCTGACGTTCTCGCCAAGGGCGGAGACTGGTCACTCGACACCATCGTGGGTCGACGCGAGGTGGAGGGCTGGGGAGGACGGGTCGTCCGTTTGCGGGAGGTTCCAGGCGTGCGCACCACACGCATCATCGCGCGTGCACGGAAACGCCCTTCGGCTCCCGGGCGTCGAACCTCCGGGAAGGCGCGGGCCGGCAGGGAGCGCGGGGGATGACGGATCTGGCGCTTGAGCAGGTAAAGCGGCTTCGGGAAGAAGTCGGGCGCGTCGTGGTCGGTCAGCGTGCGCTCGTGGATGGGCTGCTCGTGGCGCTCCTGTGCGGCGGCCACGTGCTCGTCGAGGGTGTGCCGGGGGTCGCAAAGACGACAGCGGTCCGGACCCTCGCGCACGCCCTCGGCCTTGGCTTTCGCCGCATCCAGTTCACCCCCGATCTGCTGCCCGCGGACCTGCTGGGCACCCCGATCTACGTTCCCGGCCGAGAGCGCTTCGAGGTGCGCCGGGGGCCGATCTTCACACCTGTGCTGCTCGGGGACGAGATCAACCGCGCGCCGGCAAAGGTGCAGTCCGCGCTTCTTGAGGCGATGGAAGAGCACCAAGTAACGATCGGCGACGAGACCTTCGCGCTGCCCCGACCCTTCTTCGTGATGGCGACGCAAAACCCCGTTGAGCTCGAAGGCACCTATCCGCTTCCCGAGGCACAAATCGACCGTTTCTTGCTGAAGCTCGTGGTGACCTATCCCGACGCTTGCGAAGAAGCGGAGATCGTGACCCGGGACGCTCGGGCGGATGTGGCAGTGCGCGCCGTAGCGGACGCGGCAGCCGTCGAGGAGCTCAAGCGCTCGGTCGCCGCCGTGTACGTGGCCCCTGCTGTGACTGATTACGCGGTGCGTCTTGTCCGCGCCACCCGAGACCCCGCCGCCGCAGGGGTGCGCGTCGTCGGCCCGGACGGGACCAGCCCGCCTCATCCCGTAGCTCTCGGTGCTTCGCCGCGTGCCTCCATCTTCCTGGTGCGTGCCGCGCGAGCCCATGCGCTGCTCGACGGCCGCACCTTCGCGACACCCCACGACGTCAAGCGTGTGGCACCCGATGTGCTGCGCCACCGCGTGCTCATGAGCTACGAGGCGGAGGCCGACGGCATCGGCCCCGAAAACGTCGTCGAGGCCGTCCTGGGGTCGGTGGAAACACCGTGAGCCTCATGCGGGAGACCGGCCTCGCCGTGAATCCCGCCGAACTCCTGCGCGCCGCGCGGGTTCTCGCCATCCGCACTCGGCGTGAAGCCGGAGGGCTCCTGCCAGGAGCCTACACGAGCGCGTTCCGCGGCGGGGGAATCGAGTTCGAGGAGTCACGACCGTACGCACCGGGTGACGATCTGCGAATCGTGGACTGGAACGCAACGGCACGCACCGGCGAGCCCTTCGTCAAGCGCTTCCGCGAAGAACGAGAGCAGACCCTCCTGCTGCTGCTCGACGTTTCGGCGTCGATGCGCTTCGCGGCTCGTGGACCCAGCAAGGCGGCCGTGGCCGCCCACACCGCAGCGATCCTGGCCGCCACCGCAAGCCGCGCACGCGACGCCGTGGGTCTGCTGGCCTTTGATGAAGTCGTACGCGCAGAAATCTCCCCAGCGCGCGGCCCGGCGCATACCTGGCGTGTAATCCGCACACTCGTCGAATGCGCAGGCCAAAGCGCGGGTGAGACCCGTCTCGCTGCCGCCCTCGCCCGCGCAAGGACGCGATCCTGTGGCAGCCGCCGCAGCGTTCTGTTTCTGCTCTCGGACCTGCGCGACGAAGGCGTGAACACCTCGGGGGCGGCGCTGACCGAGCTCTCAGCGCTCGCGCGCCGCCACGACGTCATCGCCGCCGTTCTCCACCACCCGCTGGAGGACGAGCTGCCCGACGTCGGAACGCTTCGCGTGACGGACCCGGAGCGGGCGGGCCATCCTCTCGTGCTGCGCACGGGCAGATCCCGGGTGCGCGCCGAGTACCGCGCCGCAGCCGCACGAAGGCACCGCGCGATCGAACTGCGCCTGCGCGGGGCGGGCGCCGACGTGCTGTGGCTCCGCACGGATCGAGATCCTCTGCGCGTTCTCGTTCGTTTCTTCGCAGCCCATGCCGGGGCGGTGAAGGTGCGGCCGTGAGGCGGCTTTCCCGCGCGGTTGTCCTCTGCCTCGCTGCAAGCCTCACCGTCGACGCTGCCCGGGCGGCGCAGCCCGAAGCGCCGGATGGGACGGCGACCAAGGGAGCCACGCCCATGGCCCCCATCGCGCCGGACCTTGCGCCGCCCTTTTTGCGGGCGAGCTTCGTGCTCGAGCCGCCCCGGGTGCGAATTGGCGATCTCGCGGCGCTCGAGCTTGTCGTGGTGACGCCACCTAACCACCACGTGCGGCCCATCGAGCCTCCGGCTGCGGTGCTGGGCTTTTGGCTCCTCGGCGTCGAGCCACTCCCGGTCGAGCGCGCGCAGACGCGCTGGATCCACCGCACGCGGCTCCACATCCGGGCCCGTGAGCTCGGGGTGTTCCTCTGGCCGGCCCAGAAGGTCGAGATCGACGGCCCCGACGGCGCACACGCTTTGCTCGAGGTGCCCGCCCATACCCTTGAAGTCGCCTCCGTGCTGCCCGAGCACGCACAACGCAGCACGCCCTACGGGCTGCGCGCACCTCCCACGTTCCTTTCCGACCGCAGCTCGCTCGCTTCCGCAGCCATCGGTGGTGGACTGCTGACCCTATTTTGCGTCGGACTCATCGCCCTGGTGCGGCGCGAGCGGCGCCTGCGCCGGAGCGCCGACAACGCCGTGTCGGAGCCCGAGGAACCTTCGGTCTTCGAAGAGGCGCTGAGCGCGCTCGCCGCCGCGGCAGCTGAGCCCGACGTGCGACGCGCCGCCGACGCCGCGGCACTGGCCCTGCGCCGTTACGCCGCGCGCCACTTTCGGGCGCCGACCCACTCCGCGACGATGCCCGAGCTGCATGCGGCCGCGGCGCCCTATCTGATGCAGGCGCGCTGGCCCGCCTTCCTGGGACTGCTCGAAGCACTCGACGAGGCGCGCTTCCGACCCGATGCCGCGATGCGCGAGTCCTCTGTGCGCACCCACGTGCAGGCTGCCACCGCCTTCGTGCGCGACAGCGTCCCGACGACGCCTCCGCGATGAGTGCCACCGTCTGGCAGACGCCGTGGCTTGCATTCCTCGGCATCGAGGCGCTCGAGCGCCCTTGGCTCGGGGCAGCGCTCGTGCTCCTTGCAATCGCGGCTGTTCTTGGGAGGCTGCGCTTGCGACCTCCCGCACTTGCGTGGCCCGCCCTGGGCGAAGCCGCCGAGGCGGGTGCGCGAGGGAGCGATCCGATCCGAGCCGTCGCGCTGGCGCTGCGCACGGCCGCGCTCGTGGCCCTTGCGCTTGCCCTCGCGGGACCCGTCTTCTTGCGTCGCTCGCCCATGGAGGCGGGACGAGGCCTCGACCTCGTGCTCGTCGTGGACACCTCCGGAAGCATGCGAGCCCTCGATGCTGCGATTGATGGCGATACCCGCACGCGACTCGATCTTGCGCGCGAGGTGGTGGCTCGCTTCGCACGCACGCGCGTCGCTGACGGGGATCGCGTGGCGCTCGTCGTGTTCGGCGAGACGGCCTTCACACAGTGTCCGCTTACGAGCGACGGGCACCTGCTCGAGGCAGCTGCACAGCAGGTGAAGGCGGGAATGGCGGGAGAGGCCACCGCACTTGGCGATGCGCTCGCGCTCGCGGTCAAACGCGCCATGCCGCCCGACGACGCTGCGAAACCCACCGATCCCTCCCAAAGGCCGGGTGCAGGCCGCGTGGTTGTGCTCCTCACCGACGGGCGTCAAAACGCAGGCTCGCTGCCGACCGACGTCGCCGCGGCACTCGCCCGCGCTGCGGGGGTGCGGGTGCACGCCGTGGGAATCGGCTCCGAGGGCGCAGTCCCCATGGCCGCGGACGATGGCTCGGGGGCGATGTTGCATTTCGAGCGCCACGACCTCGACGTCGAGACGCTGCAGCAGATCGCGGCCACAACGGGGGGACGTTTCTTTCGCGCAAGAACCCCGCGCGAGCTGGAGGCCGTCTACGCCGAGATCGACTCGCTGGAGCGCGTCGCGCGCAGCGAACCCGCCCGCGAGGAGCGCACGCCCTCCCCTGAGCTCGCCCTCGCGACCGCGGGCGCGGCGATCGTGCTCGAGATGGTCCTTGCTCGCCTCTTCGGCAGGTGCCTGCCGTGATCACGCACGCCCTCTCTCATCCGGAATGGCTCCCCGCCGTCGTGGCCCTCGTGGGCACCGGGAGCGCCCTAGCACTGGCGGGAGGGCTGCGCGCGCGGGCTCGCCTTCGCGCCCTGCTCGGCGACGCCGCGCCCGGCACCGGGCTGCTCGGGGACGCGATCCTGGCCGTGGCGCTGGCCGCGGTGGGCCTCGCGCTGCTCGGACCTCGGGCGGGGTACCGCGCAGAACGCGTGGAGGTCTCAGGCGTCGATCTGGTTGTGCTGCTCGACGTCTCCCGCAGCATGGACGCGCGCGATGCACCGCCGAGCCGCCTCGAGCGGGCTGTCCGAGTGGCCGCAGACGTGCTCGCGGGCCTCGGGTCCGGCGACCGCGCCGCGCTCGCCGCGTTTGCCGGGAGGGGGGTGCTGCTCACTCCGCTCACCCCGGATGCCGGCGCGCTGCGAGAGATGCTCTCCGGGTTTGATGGTGAGCTCATGCAGAGCCGCGGCTCGGAGCTCGGCGCCGGCGTCCGCGAGGCGCTGACCGCCTTTGAGGAGGGAAGTACTCGGCCGCGCGTGCTGCTTCTCCTCTCGGACGGGGAGGCTCCTTTGGGCCAGGATGCTGGTGACCTCGGGGCGCCCGAAGCGGTGCGCGCGGGCGTACGGGTGGTCGCAGTCGGGCTCGGAACCGAGGTGGGGGCGACCGTTCCCGACCACGGCGTTCCACTGCTGGATGCGTCGGGACGGGTCGTGATTTCGCGCCGAGACCTGCGGCGTCTCGCGACCCTCACGGCAGCAACGGGCGGTGAACTCGAACCGACCGATGCCTTCGGAGCGGCGAATACCGCGCACCTGCTGGCGACGCTGCGCCGCGATGCCCCGAGTGCACCCGGTGTCCCCGTCGAGCGCCGCGTCCCAAGGCTTTGGGTGTGGCCCATCGCGGCGTTCGCGTTTGCACTTTTGCTCGGCGAAGCGGCGCCAGGGCTTGGCCTCCATCGGCTCCGGCCCCGCAGGCTAAGTCCCGGGATCGCGGCCCTCTCGGGCTTCTTGCTGCTCTGGCCCGTACCCGCCGCCGAGCCTACTGCGCCTGACTTCTCCGACGCTGCGCCGCACCCGGACGCCGGCGCCGAGCTCCCGGTGGAGAGCATGCGACTCGACGAGCTCGAGGCGCTGGCGCGGGCGCGGCCCGCGGATCCGCTCGTGCTCCTTCGCCTCGGCTTGGCCCGCTCGCGCGAGGGTCTGCAGGAGGATGCCGCACGGGCGTATCTCGCGGCCGGCCTTCACGCGCACGATCCCGCAGTCGCAGCCCTCGCCTGGTACGACCTCGGCGTCGCTGCGCTTGCCCAAGGAGATCTCTCCGCTGCGCGGGACGCATTCTTCGACGCGCTCGCGCTCGAACCGCACGATCCTCGCACCCAGTTCAACCTCGAGTGGACGCTGCGCGCCCTCGCCGAGCACCCGCCGCCCTCACCGGACACAAAGAAGCCCGGACAGCGGCCCGGCGATGGGGGAAGCCCACGCGAGAAGACAAGCGAGGTTCCTGCGGCCAAAGGAGGCGAGAAGCCGACTCGGGAGACCGCGCCGCAAAACCCCCCTTCACTCCAAGGCCACAGGGCCGAGCGGCCGGGAAGCGAAGCCGGAGCCGATGCGCCTTGGGGCGGGTCGCCTCCAGGCGACGCGGGGACCTCGGGAACTCCAAGGGCTGCTGGACACGCTCCTGTGTTGAGCCCAGAGCAAGTGCGGCTCTTTCTCGCCAGCGTCACGGAGGAGCCTGGGCATGCACTGCGCCAGGCTGCGCGACGCGCGACGCGCACTGCGAGCCCGGCTCCCGGCCCGGCCGCGGGCGGCCCCACGTGGTGAAACCCTCGCGGAGCAGGCGCCGACGACGTCGAGGGCCGTGGCTTCACAGCATGGTGTCGCTTGCGCTTACTGCGGCCGCGCACGCCGAAGGCCCGCCCTGCCTGGCCAGCGTCGCGGTCTCTCCCGGGCGCGCGGTGGTCGGTCAGCAGGTTGCCTACACCGCGCGCGTGCTGCGCCGGCCCGACGTCGGCACCGTGAGCTGGGTGCAAGGGCTTAGCTTCCCGAGCTTCCGCGCAGAGTGGCTACCGGGGCTCACCGGTCACACGCGTCTCGTCCAAGAGGGGACTCCCTATCTTGTCTACGAGGAGCGGAGGGCACTTTTCCCCATGCGGTCTGGACGGCTCGCGATTCCGATGGCGAGCCTCAGCTGCGCACTCTACGCGCCCGCGGGTGGCGCGCACCGCAGTGTCGCGGTCGAGGTCCCGGCGGCCGGGGTCGAGGTGGACGAGGCGCCCGACGCGGGCCGGCCCCGCTCCTGGAATGGACTCGTGGGCCCCGTCGACATCAAGCTTGAGGCAGAGCCGCCGGCCGTCGCCCTCGGCGAGACCGTGCGCGTCACGGTGACCCTGGCGGGCGACGGGAATCTTTGGGCAGCTGCGGCGCCGTTCAGTCAGGCCCCTTTCGAGAACACCGACGGAGCCATCGCCGAAGTCTTCGCGCGCACGCCCGAACTCAGCTTGGACCCCGGCGAGCACTTGCACCTGCGTCGGGTCTTTGCCTTCGAACTGGTTCCAAGGCGACCGGGTCGGCTCGTGATCCCCCCGTACGAGTTGTCCTATTTCGATCCGAGGGCGGAGCGATTTTCAGTTGCAAAGACCGAGCGCGTCGAGATCGCCGTCGCGTCGCAGGCTGGCGAGCAGGGTCCCCACTCCTTGGGCCCCGATCGAATCCATCCCGACACAACTTCTTCGCGCGCTCCCGTCTCGGTGGAGACCACGGGAGGCGCCGCTTCGCCGGGTCCGCTCGCCGCACTGGCCTTCGTCCTGGCCAGTAGCGCGGCGGTTGTCTGGAGACGGCTCCGCGGACCAAAGGGCGCCCCAAACACCATGAGGGCAGCGCTTCAAGACGCGGATCGGGCGCGCCGCGCGGGCCAACCGGATGCAGAGCGCCGCGCCCTGGTACGCGCCGTCCGCGCGGGTTTGGAACGGCGGGTGCTTGCCAAAGCCGAGAGCGAAAGTGTTCGTCCCACAGCCGGCGCGCTCTCCGCAGACGAGCTGGCGGAGCGAGCCCAAGGCGATCCCAGGCTCGCCGCAGCCGCTGAGATTCTGCTGGCCGACGAGCGTTCGCGCTTTGCGCAAAGCGGCGAGGGCCCGGATGCGGAGCGTCTGCGCGCAGCCGCAGATACGCTGGCACGCCGCCACTAGCGCCCCGTACCGGGACGCCAGAGCCCTACCCGTACGCCCGCGGCTCTGAGGACCATCCAGCCTCCTCTGAATTGAGCCGGACCCCGGCGCCCGCTCGCGTGGGGAAGAAGCAGCGACCATGTCTTGCAGCGCACGCTACCCTTGACACGCTTCCAGGAGGTCTGGCGAAAGTGGCGGAGTTCCAGTTTCAGGAGATGTTTCCGCACAGCGCGGATGCCACGACGTACCGCTCGCTCGGCGCGGAAGGCCTTTCCACGGCCACGTTCGAGGGCCGGCCCTTGCTAAAGGTGGAGGCGGCCGTCCTTTCGCGCCTCGCGGCAGAGGCGGTGCGCGACGTCTCCCACCTCTTCCGACCGAGTCATCTGGCCCAGCTGCGCAAGATCCTCGACGACCCTGAGGCCTCGGACAACGACCGCTTCGTTGCGCTGCAGATGCTGAAGAACGCCAACATCTCTGCCGGCATGGTCTTGCCGTCCTGCCAAGACACAGGCACCGCGATTGTCATCGGGAAAAAGGGTCAGCAAGTCCTGACCAGCGGGGACGACGAGGAGGCGCTGGCACGCGGCGTCTTCAAGACCTACACCGAGACGAATCTGCGCTATTCCCAGCTCGCGCCGCTCTCCATGTACGACGAGACGAATACGGGTTCGAACCTGCCGGCGCAGATCGAACTCTACGCCGTGGGCGGGGACGAGTACCACTTCCTCTTCATCACCAAGGGTGGGGGATCCGCAAACAAGACCTTTCTGTACCAAGAGACGAAGGCACTGCTGAATCCAGAGTCCCTGCTCAAATTTATCGATCAAAAGCTCCGCACTCTCGGTACCGCGGCGTGTCCACCCTATCACCTGGCGATCGTGATCGGTGGCACCTCTGCGGAGCTGACTCTCAAGACCGTGAAGCTCGCGAGCTGTCGCTACCTTGACGACCTCCCGACGCGCGGCAACAAGCTCGGCCATGCGATCCGCGATCCTGAACTCGAAGAAAAGGTCTTTGCGCTCGCAGGGAAGACGGGAATCGGTGCCCAGTTCGGTGGCAAATACTTCTGCCATGACGTCCGCGTGATCCGCCTCCCGCGACACGGCGCGAGTTGTCCGGTCGGCATCGGTGTTTCTTGCTCCGCCGATCGCCAGGCCAAAGCGAAGATCACGCGCGAGGGGGTCTACCTCGAACAACTGGAAACGAACCCCGCCCAGTATCTTCCCGAGCTCGGCCGCGCCGAGCGTGACGGTGAGGTCGTAAAGATCGATCTTTGGCGTCCCATGAGCGAGATTCGGGCGACCCTGTCGCGCTATCCGATCAAGACGCGCTTGTCGCTCACAGGTCCGATGATCGTCGCGCGCGACATTGCACACGCGAAGCTGAAGGAGCGGCTCGATCAGGGCCTCGGGTTGCCCCCCTACACCAAGGACCATCCCATCTACTACGCCGGCCCCGCAAAGACGCCGGCGGGCTATGCCTCGGGTTCCTTCGGTCCAACGACCGCAGGACGAATGGATTCCTACATCGACCTGCTCCAGAGCCAAGGCGCGAGTCTCATCACGCTCGCGAAGGGCAACCGCTCGAAGGCTGTGACTGCGTCATGCAAAAAGTATGGAGGCTTTTACTTGGGCTCGATCGGTGGCCCCGCGGCCATCCTCGCTCAGAACAACATCCGAAAGGTCGAGGTGATCGAGTACCCGGAGCTCGGCATGGAGGCGATCTTCAGAATCGAAGTTGAAGATTTTCCGGCCTTCATCGTGGTTGACGATAAAGGCAACGACTTCTTTGAAAATCTCTGAGCCACCGTCCTAGCTTGGCTGCGCCACGCAGCGCGCGATCCAGCGATCGATTTCCTCGGGTCCCTGCGAGACGGAACTGAGCAGGTCGCCGACCAAACCCAACTCCTCCTCGTCGAGCCGGAACACGTCGGAAAACGCCAGGATCCCTGTCTCATCCCACACCGCCCAGCAGAGCAGCAGCAGGCTCAGTGCGCCGGGTTGGACGCGGTCGAGGGCGCGACGCAAATCGGCCGGCGACTGGATCGCGGGACCGTCGTTCGTCCAAACATCGGCGAGACCGATGCGCGCAAGGAGTGCGCGGCAGACCTGCGCACGCTGACGCCGATCGCGGAATCTTTCTCGTCTCACGCGCGAGGAGCGCGGGCGGTGCGCGATCGTTCCAGCCCCTCCCGCATCTTGTGCTGTCATGCCTTCCCCTCCGACAGCGGCTGGGCTGCGCCGTCACACGGTGGCCGGGGGGCACTGCGCTATTTCGCCATACGCAACACCTTTCATCCGTGATCTTTGTCACCCTTCCCAAACTCGGTCTGCGGAAGGTCTGCGCATCGCATCGATGCCGGCCCCGATTCCACGCGGGCCGCGAGCTCGCCAAACTGGCGGCGTCGGATCGCGAAGACGGTGCATGGAGCGAATCCCCCAACCTTGACGCGGGCCCGGCGCTAGAGGGCCGCGAGCACCCGGGGGAGCTCCGCCAGGTCGTGCATGCGGCCCGCAGGCCAGGGTCCCGTGTAGCCACGCAGCGCGGCGTGGGTATCGCGCACGCAACGCGTGAGCCAGATCGTTCTCATCCCCAGCGCGGCTGCGCCGGCCACGTCGGCCGCGAGGTTGTCGCCGACATGCACGGCTTCGCCGGCGCTGACTCCGAGCCGTCGCAGCGCCTCGTCGAAAATTTCCTTGCGAGGCTTTCGGACGCCGACCTCTTCCGACACCACGATTGCGTCAAGATGAGGAGCGAGGCCCGCCTGCTCGATGACGCGCACCGCTGCAGGAGTGTGTGTGAAGTTCGAGCACACGCCGAGTCTTAGCCCGGTGTGGAGGCCCGCGAGGAGCGGAGCATGATGATCGAGCACGCTCACACAGCGAACCACCTGATCCATGTGAACCTCCGTCAACAGCTCCGGCAGCTCCGGTGCGCCGAGGCCGAGGCGCTCGACGAGCAGTCGAAAGCGTTGACGTGTCGGGACCTCGCGCCTCTCGGTGTGCACCACAGCCTGCACCTCCGCGTCCACGGTCGCCAGCGCCTCAGCGAACGCCTCAAACGAGAGCGTAGAATCGTGGTGGTCGCGCAGGGCTTCGTAGAGAAAAGGATAGGTCGAATGCATGCGGCGCCCGCGCAGCTGAACCTCAGGAAGTCGGTCCATATGCAGATCGACGAGGGTGTCGAACAGATCGAAGAGGACGGCCCGGAGCGCCACCGTGGGGGACCGTAGCGAGCCCCCAAGCTCGCCGCCTATACTCCTTCGCCATGCCCACCCCCGAACCGTCCTCCAATTTTGACCCCGAACCCACCCGCAAGACCGCGAGCGACGGGAAGCCTGCGCCGACCCCCTTCGACAATCCTTGGCTTCTGCCAATCCTGTTGATCGGGTTTGCGCTCTGGTTCTCGTACGATGGCTGGCTCAACCCAAACATCAAGTCCATCCTGTTCAATCGGATCGGTGCCGCGATCTTGGCGCTGGCTGCGATCTGGTCGACGCGGGGGGCACTGCGCGAGAGCAGGCTGCGCCGCGAAAATGAGCAGCGCGGCCAGACCGGCGCGAGCTCCTAAGCACCACAGCGCCTCGGTCTCTGCGCAGCGACGTGTGCCGTGGGGAGGCACCTCTCGGACCCCCCTCCCCGTCCCCAGTCCGATTCAGCAGCAGGACCGCCCTTCTCAGGGTATGTTGCTCGCCCCCAACCCCGGGGCCCGTGCCCCAGAACGAGGTAAATCGGTGTCGGACGAACAAAGCGACAAACAGATCCGTGAGGAGCTCGATCGTCTGCGCGCGGAGAATGAGGCTTTGAAGGCGCGCAGCCGTCGCGGCGTCACGCTGAAGGTGAGCGAGAAGGGGGGCGTCTCGGTCTACGGTCTGGGTCGCTTCCCGGTGACGCTGTACAAAGAGCAATGGACCAAGCTGCTCGATCTCGCCGAGGACATCCGGGTCTTCATCCGGGAGAACGACGCACAGCTCAAGACCAAGGGATGAGGCCATCGGCGCCGCAATGAGCGAGGGGGAGAAGCTCGACGAAGGAGACCTTCGAGTTCGCTCGGACATCGAGCGCTACGGCTGGCACGTCGCCCTCGTGCCGCCGGAGAGGCCCGAGGACCCGGATTCCATCGGTTGGGGCTTCACGATCGGCCTCACCGAGAGATTCGGACACCCCGAGATCGCCGTTTTCGGGATGGACCTGCGCGCCACGCACCAGCTCCTCAATCGTACCGGCGTCGCGATCCGAAAGGGCTGGCGCCTCGAGCCGGGGGGCACCTACGCCGGGCTCGTGGAAGGCTACGAGTGCGCGGTTCGCGACATCGAACCCCGCTGGCACTCGATCTTCTTCGGAGATGCGCAGTGGCAGTACCGTGGCAAGGCGTTCTCGATGGTTCAGCTCTATTGGCCGGATGAAGGGCAACGCTTCCCGTGGCAGGAAGGATTCGCTTCCAAGTGGCGCTTTGATCAGCCGCTTTTGTACCTGGTCGAGGAGGGCGCCGCCCTCTCGCCCGCACTGCGAGACGTCCTCCACCGAGAGGGAGCGCTGTAGGGACGGAGGCCGCCTGCGCAAGGGCCACCGGAGGCTCGGCACGTTTTTCGCCGCGAGCCAGAGGTCGGACGCCCCCTACGAGGTCCCCGCGCGCCGACTCTCAGACCGCGCTACAAGGCAGGCGATGGGGGTAAGCTCGGCGAAGACTCTTGTCTCCCGCACTCTCGAGCGGGAGACCGACCTCTACGGTCCGGTGCGCGCCTTTCTCGAGCGGCAGGGTTACACCGTACGCAGCGAGGTGCTCGGCTGCGACGTAGCGGGCAGGCGGGGCGACGATCTCGTCATGGTCGAGCTCAAGCGGGCGCTCACCACGGATCTGCTGGTGCAGGCGACCCGCCGGCAGCGCACGACGAACTCCGTGTACGTTGCCGTCCCGCGCCCGCGGGCCGGCCATGGCAGTCGCTGGCAGGGGCTTCTCCACCTCTTGCGGCGCCTCGAGCTCGGCCTGCTCATCGTTTCCTTCTCGGGCCGGCGCGCCCGGGTGCAGGCCGTTCTCCACCCGCTTCCCTTTGATCGGCGCCGCAGTGCCAGGGGTCGGCGCGCGATCCTCGAGGAGATGGCGGGGCGCTCCGGAGATCACAACCAAGGCGGGAGCGTCCGAAGCCCGCTCGTTACGGCGTACCGTGAGAATGCCATCTATATCGCCTGCGGCCTCGAACGGAACGGACCCCTTGCACCGCGCGCGCTGCGCGCGCTTGGCACGGGTCCAAAGACCTTGTCGATCTTACGTTCGAACGTGTATGGCTGGTTCGAACGGGTGGGCTATGGCGTGTATGCCCTGAGCGCACAGGGCCGTTCCGATCTCTCGCGCTGGCCGGACCTCGTGGCCGACTATCGGAGCCGCATCGCGCGAGAGATCGAGAAGGAGCCCGCGCCTACGGCGACCGGGAGCGCGACGCCGGCCTCCGCGCGAGGGTGCGCCCGCTAGTCCGGCGCGGGCGCTACGCTCGTTCGCAAATGCACGATCGGGTCTTGCGGGGTCGCCGCGCACGCCATTGGGCAGCTTCGATTTTGACCTTTGCCGTCGTCGCCTTGCCCGCCCGTGGTGAGAGCCAGCCCGCGACCCTCACCTTTCTGCGGGACGGAAAGGTTGTGCGTACGCTCGATCTCGACACGATGCGGCGCAGCTGCGGTGCGCGCCGCATCGAGCTCGAGGATCCCTACTACGGAAGGCGCACCGCCTACCTGGCGTGCCCGCTCGGCGCGGTCCTCGCCGAGGGGTTCGGTGCGCCAGTCTCACGCGATCCGGGGGAGTCCTTCTTCCTGCGTGCGCAAGACGGCTACGCAAGACCCGCGAGCGGCGCCCGTCTCTCGGAGGACGGAGGCTTTCTCGCCTTCGCCGATGCGGAGCTGACCCCGAGCCAGGACGCGGGTGCGTCGGGTCCACTCGAGCCGCGCTTTGCGCCGATCGATCGGCGCCAGGTGGATCCGGGTCCCTTCTATCTGGTCTGGACCAAGCCCGAGCAGCGAGACCCCGACCGCTACCCGTGGCCCTACCAGCTCGTGCAGATCGAGGCCGCGCCGTTCGAGCGCGAGTATCCCCATACGGCGCCCGCGGGCCTTGCGCGCGACGCGCCCGCATGGCGCGGCTTCGCGACCTTTAAGAACGACTGTATTGCCTGCCACAGCATCAACACGGAAGGAGGAAAGATTGGGCCGGATCTGAATGTCCCGCGAAGCATCGTCGAGTATCGGCCCAGCGCCCAGATCAAGGCGTACGTGCACGATCCGAGCGCGTTTCGCTACACGAGCATGCCTGCTCACCTCGAGCTCTCGCCCGCCCAGCTCGACGAGCTCATCGCCTACTTTGAGGCGATGAGCACCCGCAAGCATGACCCCCACAGAGCCCCGTGACCGCGTCGCGGTGTGCGCATCGGGCCTGGCGCCCGCGTAGCGCAGCCCGTCACGGCGAGGATGGGCTGCGGACCTTTGCCGATGAGCGCATGCCCTGCCACGCAGGGAAGAAGAAGAGCCATACCAAGGGGACGTACCACGCGTAGTAGAGCTGATTGGGCACCGCCCGCAGCGCCCAGCCCGCATCGAGCCTAAAGACGAGGATCAGCGTGTCGGAGATCGCCCAGAGCCCGTAGTAGAGCGCGCTGTAGCCTGCCACGGCTCGCACAAATCTGCGCAGCGGAGGGGAAGCACTGGCCAAGCGGGCAGGCAGAAGATGGGCGCGCAGCACAAGGGCCAGCACCGTGAAGCACAGCTCGTACACCAGCCAGATCGTGTTTTCCGGCAGCTTCGGGAGCGCCGCATTGAGCGCCGCCCGAAGCGTCAGCGCGGCCGCGGGAACGATGAGTGTCCAACCCGCAGCCTCGAGCGCGGCCGCTCCCCCGATCCGAGGACCGCAAAGGCGAAAGAGGAGCCAGAAGACCCGGAAGTCACCCGACAGGACGAAGAAGCAGGAGAGGAAAAGATCCGCCCTCGTTCCTGGTCCGCCGAGCTCGCGAACGAGGGGACCGGTCGCAAGCGGATCCGCGATCGTGAGAAGCGCAAAGGCGATGCAGTAGCGGCGAACGAATTTCGCGTGGGCGGGGGAAAGGCCGGGCCCGCTCGACCTGCCCCGAAGCGCGAGATAGGCGAGGAATGCGACGGGAAGAACGACGACGGCGTAGAGGGACTGCGCGTCGCTCTCATAGAACGCCTGCCAACTCTGAAAGCCCACACCGCCTCCCGCCGCGCGATACGCTGACACGTCCGCCCCGGGCGGGCGAGGCTCGGGGGGGCGGCCTCCTCGGGACTTTGCACCCGGTGTATGCGCCGGCGTCGAGTGAGGGCGGTGGGTTGCCGACCTCCGGTTCGCCCGGAGACAAACCCTTGGTGGGACACCCCGTCTTTGGCAAGCGCAGCCCGCCCCGGTTGCGCCGCTTCGCGGCGCCACCCATCCTCGCAGGCCATGGCTCCTGAACGGTCCCGCGCCGTGGCGATCGGCGTCCAGCTGCCCGGCGTCGATGACGCCGAGCATGTCGCCTCTCTCGATGAGCTGAGGCGGCTCGGCAAGACGCTCGGCCTAGAGGTGGTCGAGCGCATCAGCCAAAGGCGCAGCGCGCTTGCTCCCGGGGCGGTGCTCGGCGAGGGCAAGCTCGAAGAGCTCGCGGCCCGGGTGAACGAGCTCTCCGCTGGCACGATCCTCGTCGACCATGAGATTACCCCCTCCCAGGCTCGCAACCTCGAGAAGGCGACGAGTGCCGAGGTCCTGGACCGCACAGCAGTCATCCTTGCGATTTTTCAGCGCCATGCCCGCAGCCGCGAGGCGCGCCTTCAAGTGGAGATTGCGCGTCTTTCCTACCTTGCACCGCGGCTGCGCGAATCCAGCGTTGGACGCGATCGCCAGGGGGGCGGCATCGGCAGCAAGGGTGCGGGCGAGTCGGGGATCGAACTCGACCGGCGAAAACTCCGCGACCGGATTTCGGAGCTGCGCCAGGAGCTCAGTGCGATCGAACGCGATGCGGAGACCCGGCGACGCAGGAGAACGGAGGCCAGCACCGTCGCTCTGGTGGGCTACACGAACGCAGGTAAGTCGTCGCTCATGCGAGCGCTCACCGGGAGCGGCGTCCTTGTGGCAGACCAGCTGTTCGCCACGCTCGATACGACGGTGCGTGCCCTCCAGCCGCCAACTCATCCGCGGATCCTGGTCTCCGACACCGTAGGCTTCATCAAGAAGCTGCCGCATGATCTCGTCGCCTCGTTCCGTTCCACCCTGGACGAGGTCCGTGACGCTTCGATGCTCGTGCAGGTCGTCGACGCTTCGGATCCCGCGCACCCGAACCAGATGGAGGTCACGCGCGAGGTGTTGCGCGAAATCGGAGCCGATGCGCAGCCCTGGCTCGTCGTGCTGAACAAGATCGACCGGGTAGATGCCGCAAGGCAGGCGGAACTGGCCGCGCTCCACCCTGCGGCGCTCCGGCTCTCGGCGAAGCGGCCCGAAGACGCTGCGCTGCTGCGGGATCGCATTGTTGCGTTCTTCGAGCGCGAGATGGTGGAGGACGAGGTCACCGTCCCGTACTCCCGGCAGCGGGTGGTGGGGGACATCCACTCCTCGTGCAGGGTGCTCGCCGAGACCTATGACGAACGCGGCACCCGACTGCGCATCCGCGCCCATCCCGCCGTGCTTGCTCGCCTGCGGGCTGCGCTCTAGTCCCGCCCAAGCCGAGGACCCAAGGACGGCGGCTCGGATCCTCCTCGCCCGGGCAGTACACCCTCTCGAATAACTGGCAGTTCCAGTGGTTCGCTCTCGCCGGGACGACGCGCTTGTCTTTGTCAGTCGCCTGCCGATCCAGTATCAAGCCTCGAGTCCAAAGGGGGGGAGCTGCGTGGAGTGGTGGCAGTCGATCGTGCTGGGCCTCGTCGAAGGCATCACCGAGTACCTGCCGGTGAGCTCCACCGGTCACCTCATCTTGGCTTCGTCCCTGCTCGGCCTAGGGCGAGACGAGGCTTCGAAGTCCGCGCTCGACGCGTTTGAGGTCGTGGTACAGGGCGGCGCCATCCTTGCGGTTCTCGGGCTCTACGCGCCGCGGGTTCGTAGCCTGCTTCTCGGGCTCGCGGGGAGAGATCCGGCGGGTCTCAAGCTCGCCGTGAATCTGCTCCTCGCGTTTCTCCCCGCGGCCGTGCTCGGCCTCGCCATACACGAAGCGATTAAGACGTACCTTTTCAATCCTCCTGCGGTGTTCACTGCACTCTTCGTGGGCGGCGTCTGGATGATCTGGCTCGATCGGCATCGGCGCAAAGAAAAAGAGGGGAGAAGCGTGAATGACCTCTCGCCGCGCGACGCGCTCTGGATCGGTCTCATGCAGTGCGCGTCGCTCTGGCCCGGAACCTCCCGTTCCATGATGACGATCAGCGCAGGGCTCCTCATCGGGATGCGCGCGACCGAAGCGGCGGAGTTCTCGTTTCTGCTCGGGCTCCCCACCCTCAGCGGGGCCTGCCTCTACGAGCTCGCGAAGAACCTCCACGAGGCCTCGAAGCATGGGACGCCAAACCTATTCCAGGAGCTCGGCGTTACGGCCTGCATCTTGGGCGTTGTCGTAGCGACGCTCTCGGCCGTCCTGGCAGTGCGCTGGCTCGTCTCCTTCCTCAACCGCCACGGCCTCGCTCCCTTTGGCTGGTACCGGATCGCGCTGTGCATCGTGATGGGCGTGTTGATCTGGGTGGGCTGGGTGCAGATCGTCGCCTAAGGCGTGCGCTCGAAAGGGCCTTACCTTGCTCGCGCGATCAGCGTCTCGGCGTGGGCCAGATCCTCGGGCCTGTTCAGATTTGCAAGCGCCACGCCATCCGGATCGAGCTCGGCAAGATCCGCATCCTCGAGATAGGAGGCTTGAAGCTCCGCGAGCAAGCCCTTTGCCGCGAGGCGGTCGGTCTGCAACCGGGCAGAGGCTGCGCGCTTCGCAACTTCTCGCCGGTAAAGCGCACAGAGCGGCTGGGCCACCCCACCCGGTCGCGGCACCACGACCTCGGCTCGCGGCCAAGCCAGGATCCCGAGCAGCAAGCCGGGGGTCACGAGCGGAAGATCGGTTGCAACGATGAGCACCCGCTCCGCTTCCGCCGCTCCGAGGGCTGCCACGATCCCACGCAGCGGACACGGCGGACCGGGCGGGTCGGGGACCCTCCGGCCCGGAGCGTCCGCAGGCGGATCTCCGCCCACCAGCAATACGTCCTCAAAGAGCTCCGTCAGGACGCGTGCGACGCGGGTCGCCGTGGCGACACCACCAACTGTCAGCGACGCCTTGTCGCACCCCATGCGGGTCGAGCTACCGCCGAGCAGGACGGCGCCGGCGACGTCGCGCAGGCGCCCGCCATTGTGGCCCACCTAGAATCCTGGCTCGCGCGCCGCGAAGAAGCCTTCGTCGAGCACCTGCACCACGCCGCGCTCACCAGCGCGCAGCCGCGTCTGCGCCGCGGGGAGGATGAGCAGGCCATGGGCGAGGGCCATCGAGCGCAAGACGCCCGAGCTCTGGCTGCCCGTGCTCCGCGCGACGAACTCGCCCGGCGCGTCCGACTTCGCTTCGAGGGAGACCCGCACAAAGTGCATGCGACCCGCGGCCTTTTCAAAGTCCTCGGCAAGTGTGGCGCGAATCACCGGGCGGAAGAAGGCCCTGTGGCCGGCCATCTTTCGGAGCACGGGGCGGACGAACTGCTCGAACGTCACCATCGCGGAGACGGGGTTTCCGGGTAGGCCGAACACGAGGGGACCGGTTTCCCCGAAGCGTCCGAAGACGATCGGGTAGCCCGGCTTCATCTGCACTCCCCAGAACACGAGTGTGCAGCCGAGCTTCTCGAGAACCGGTCGCACATAGTCGCGGTCCCCGACCGAGACCCCACCCGAGGAAACGATGACATCCGCTCGGCTCCCGGCGCGGAGCCGCTCCTCGAGTGCATCGGGGCTGTCGCGTGCGATGCCGAGATAGATCGGTTCGGCACCCGCCAGCCGGCACTGGGCGGAAAGCGTGTAGGAGTTGGAGGACACAATCTTTCCGTCGGTCGCGGCGGTGTCCGGCTCGATCAGCTCGTCGCCTCCCGAGACGATCGCGACACCCGGCCGCTGGTGTACCGCGACCACCGTGCGGCCGAGCGAAGCCAAGAGCCCGAGCGCTGCCGGGCCTAGCTCCGCCCCCACATCGAGCACGAGCTCGCCCGCGCGGACGTCCTCACCCGCAGCGCGCACGTTCTCGCCGAGGCGCGGGGCGACCTGCACCCGCACGAGCGCCCCGTCGCTTTCAGTCTCCTCTTGCTTCACGACAGTGTCGGCGCCGGGCGGGATGGGTGCGCCAGTGAAAATCCGGGCCGCCTCTCCCGGGGCGAGTGCGCGCTCGGGGCTGCCGCCGGCGGCGACCTCAAAAGCGACCCGCAGCGCGACGGGCGCGGCGCGTGTCGCACCGGCGAGGTCTGCGCAGCGAACGGCATACCCGTCCATTGCCGAGTTGTCGGCAGGAGGAAGCGTGCGCGTTGAGAGCACGGGCTCCGCGAGCACCCGACCGAGCGCCTCGGCGCAGCCCACGGTCTCAGACGCCAGCTGCGGCGCAAGCGCGAGGACGACGCGCTGCGCTTCCGCCACAGTAAGCCCAGTCCTCAGGCGATTCACACCGTCCACCTTACCTTCCCTGGCATCGGAGCGCCTCGACGCACAGGGAGGTGCTGCTAAGGTGCCTAAGCTTTAGGCACACTTTCCCCGTGGGGAGAATTTCGTTGCTGGTCGATCTTCAGCGGGTGCTTGATGCAGTCCTTGACGGGATCATCGTGGTGGACCGCGAGGGCCGCATCGAGCAGGTCAATGCCGAGGCCTGTCGCATCCTTGAGACCTCCTCAGAGGCCATCGGCGGCGAGCCCATCGAGCACGTCTTGGGCCGGGACCATGCCATGGCAAAGCTGGCGCGGGCCGCGCTTGCGAGCGGCCGCACCGCCCTCGCGAGCGACCAGCCCGTCGAGCGCCGCCACGACGTCAAGCTCGTCGTGGATGTCGCCGCCTCTGCGACCTTCGACGAACGGGGTACGCCCGATGGAGTGGTGCTTGCGCTTCGAGACCGCACGATCCAGCACTCCCTCCAGCAACTCGTGACCGAGCGGGAGAGGCTCGCGGCGTTCGGACGGATCGCTGCCGGGATCGCCCATGAGGTCAAGAACCCTCTCGGAGGAATCCGCGGCGCGGCGGAGCTCCTCGAGCTGCGAGCGGGAGACACACACACGCGCGAGTCGGCGCGGCTGATCGTGCGGGAAGTGGATCGCATCGCGACGCTCGTCGACGACCTCATGGTCTTTGCACGCGGGGAGGAGGTTCAGCTCGCCCCGGTGAATCTGCACCGGCTCCTCGACGACGTTCTCGACCTCCTGGCCCACGATCCGATCTCCGCGAACGCAACGGTCGAACGCCACTTCGACCCGTCCCTGCCCGAGATCCTTGCCGACCCGGATCGACTGGTCCAGGTCTTCCTGAACCTCGCGCGCAACGCGCTGCAGGCCCTCGAGGGGAAGGGCGGAACGCTCATCATCTGCACTCGGGTGAGCCTTGACCATCGACTCCTGATCGAAGACGGAGTGCGCGTGCCCGAGGTTCTGATCGAGTTCAAGGATACAGGGCGTGGGATTCCAGCCGACGTGCTCGAGAAAGTTTCGACTCCGTTCTTCACCACCCGCAAGGGTGGTACCGGCCTCGGCCTCGCCCTCTCCAAGCACTGGGTCGCGCGCCACGGCGGCGTGTTGCGCGTCGAAAGTGTCCCCGGAGACGGTACGACGGTGCGCGTCTCCCTTCCGCTGCGGAGGACAGAATGAACGAGAGCACGGCCACACGCCGCGCTCGAATCCTCGTCGCGGACGACGAGGCATCGATCCGTTACGTGCTGCGCGAGGCGCTCGGCGCGAGTGGTCACGAGGTCGTCGACGTCGACTCGGGCGATGCCGCGATCGAAGCCATCTCCAGCCAGGGCCCCTTCGACATCGCCTTCCTCGATATCCGCATGCCCGGCCCTTCGGGCATCGAGCTTGTGGACCGCATGCGGGCACTTGGTGCGGAGACGGCCGTGGTCGTGATTACGGCTCAAAACACCTTCGAGAACGCCGTCGAAGCCATGAAAAGCGGAGCGCTGGACTATCTCGTGAAGCCCTTCCGCCTTGCCGAGGTGAGCGCTCTGGTCGAGCGCGCGCTCCGCACGCGCGACCTCGAGCGCGAGGTCCGGCAGCTGCGTCGTGAGGCCGGCGAACGCATCGCGCCCGGGGACCGTCTGGTCGGACGGAGCGATGCCCTGCTCGAGATTTTCAAGACGATCGGCCGCGTGGCGCGCAGCGACATCTCCGTCCTGATCACCGGTGAGAGCGGAACGGGCAAAGAACTCGTGGCCCGTGCGATCCATGTCGCCAGCCCGCGGGGCTCCGGAGCGTTCGTGGCCGTGAACGCGGCCGCGATCCCCCGGGAGCTGCTCGAGAGCGAGCTGTTCGGTCACGAGCGGGGCGCTTTTACCGGGGCGATCGAGGCGCGCGCGGGGCGCTTCCGCGAGGCCTCCGGCGGCACGCTCTTCCTCGACGAAATCGGCGATATGCCGTTCGAGCTGCAGGCCAAGCTCTTGCGCGTCCTGCAGAGCAGCGAGGTGACGTCGGTCGGGGGACGCCGTCCAGAGCACGTGGACGTACGCATCATCGCTGCGACACACCGGGATCTCGACGCCGAGGTCAAGGCCGGCAGATTCCGAGAGGACCTGCTCTATCGGCTGCGGGTGGTACCCATTCACCTTCCACCGCTGCGCGAGAGACCCGAGGACATCCCAACCCTCGCCGAGCACTTCGCGGCACGCTACTCCGAGGAGATTGGCACCGGGCCGCGCTTCCTCGCGGAAGCCACCCTTCGACATCTGTCGGCATATGCGTGGCCGGGGAACGTTCGGGAGCTCGAGAACGCGATCAAGCGCGCCCTCGTTTTGGCTCCGAGCGAGGTGCTGACCCCCGAGGACTTCGCCTTTCTCGAAGCCCCTCTCGGGGAGAGCCGTACACGTGCCACACTCGAGCAGCTCGTGGCGGAGGAAGCGCGCAGCGCTCTCTCAGACACCGCTGTGCGGGACCTGTACCCGCGCCTTATGGAACGTGCGGAGCGTCCGCTGCTCGTCGCTGTGCTCGAACACACGGGCTGGAACCAGATCCGGGCCGCAGCGCTGCTCGGAATCAACCGCAACACCCTGCGCAAGAAGATCGTGGAGCTCGCCATCGAGCTGCCGGGACGGGAGTGACGTCACGCCCGCTCGCCCAGCGCTTGCGCGGGCTCTTCGTCGTGGCCGACGACAACCCGTGCTGGAGGCAGGGCCCAGTGGAACAGGCCCGCGCGGCATGCGAGGGCGGGGCGGCCGTCGTCCAGCTCCGCGCGAAGCGTGCGACGGATCGCACCGTGCTGGCGATGGCGGCCGACATTCGCAGCATCACACGCGCGAGGGGCGTCCTGTTCTTCCTGAACGATCGTTTCGATTTGGCGCTCTTGGCCGATGCCGACGGGGTGCACCTTGGGCAAGACGACCTGGCGCCGGCGTCCCTACCCCCCGAGGCGCGCAGGCGCCTGCTCGTCGGGCGTTCCACCCACACCCTTGCGCAGGCAAGGACGGCGCGCGCGGAGCCCGTGGACTATGTCGCGTTCGGTCCTGTGTTTGACACCCGTTCCAAGGATTCGCCCTACGATCCGCTCGGTCTCGCCCTGCTCTCCCAGGCGGTCCGCACTGTGGCACCTCACCCCGTGATCGCGATCGGGGGGATCGACCTCGCCCGTGCCACCTCCGTCGTGCGTGCCGGAGCCGCCGGGGTGGCGGTGATCTCAGCCGTGGCCGGTGCCGAGGACAGCGCGGCCGCAGCGTGCGCACTCGTCCGCGCGATCGAGGAAGCAGTGGCATGAGCGACCTCGCGGCCCGCGCCATCTCTGCAACCGGCATGGTGACGATGGTCGCCATTGCGTGGACGGCCTCGAGCGACCGCAAACGGGTCCCCTGGCGCATCATCCTCTACGGAACGGCGATCCAGTTTGGCCTCGCTCTCTTGATGCTGCGCACCGAGCCCGGGCGGCGATTTTTCGTGGCTGCAAACGATGCCGTCAATGGCTTCATCGGATACACCGACACGGGCGTGCGGTTCGTGTTCGGTGCGCTTGTAGACACCGGCTTCTCATTTGTGATCAACGTGCTCCCCATCATCGTCTTTATGGGCAGCCTGTTCGCGGTGCTCTATCACATCGGCCTCATCCAGCCGGTGGTCGCGCTGCTGGCCCGAGCCCTAGCGCGCAGCCTCGGAATCTCCGGCGCAGAGAGCCTTTCCGCCGTGGCAAACATCTTTCTGGGGATGGTCGAGGCACCGCTGCTCATTCGTCCCTATCTCGCAGCGATGACGGAGTCCGAGCTCTTCTGCGTGATGACGACGGGAATGGCGGGGATCGCGGGCTCGGTCCTCGTGGCGTACGTCCAGATGCTGGGTGGCGGCGATTTCGCAGGGCATCTTGTGATTTCGAGCATCCTCACCGCCCCGGCGGGCATTCTGATCGCCAAGGTCATGGTGCCGGAGAGCGGTGTACCTGAGACGGGAGCCGCGGGACACACCCTCGTCCAGCCTACCTCTCTCAATTTGATCGATGCCGCAGCCACCGGTGCGGCCGATGGTCTACGCGTCGCCGCCTACGTCGGCGCGACGCTACTGGCGTTCGTCGCCGCGATCGCGATGCTGAACGATGGTCTTGCGGCGCTGGGCGGCATGGGAGGGATCGAAGGGCTGACACTTCAGCGAATGCTCGGCTGGGTGATGGCACCGATCGCGTGGCTCATGGGGATTCCCTGGGCGGAGGCGACCCGCGTGGGCGGTCTGCTCGGGGTGAAGACCGTCTTGAACGAGTTCTTGGCCTACCAGCAGCTGGGCGAGCTGATCAAGGCTGGCGCGCTCTCTCACCGCTCCGCAGTGATCGCCTCGTACGCGCTTTGCGGCTTCGCGAACTTCGGCTCGCTCGCGATCTTGCTGGGCGGACTTGGCGGGATGGCACCGACGCGTCGCGGTGATGTCGCGCGACTCGGTCTCCGCTCGATCCTGGCGGGCTCGCTCGCAACTTTCATGACGGCGTGCGTTGCCGGGGTCTTGCTCTAGCCCTGTTCGTGGGTGAGCGTGAGCGTGATCTGCGTTTCGCCAGCCTCACCCGGCGACACGAGCACGCTCGCCTTCCGGTCTCCCTTTCCGGCGATTAGCATCCACTGGTCCGCAGAGCTCATCTCGCCCTCCACGTTCCAGCCCTGCTCGGCGAGCTTTTGCCGGTAGAACTGAAAGACTTTCTCTGGAGTGTCCTTGGATTGGAAGGCGATCAAGAGGCCTTGCGCGGGCGCACTGGAGCTCGCGACCACGCTCGCCCCGGGATAGCTCGGGACGTCGGCCGGAAGGTCTTTGGGCAGGGCCCCGCTGGGCGCCGCCTCCCCGGGAGCCTGCGGGGCCGTGGGACGCGGAGCCGGCGCGGTGGCTGGGGCGCTCGCGGCCGGCGCCGCCGCCGGTGCACCGGTCCCCCCTCTCCCACAAGAAAGTGTCGCGGCGGCTGCGGCGAGCGCTGCGCCGCGGACGAGGCGACGTCGAGTGAACGCCTGCATCGAACCCCCCTCTTTCGAGCCGGCGCGCAGCATAACCCGCCGCGTCCGCTCGCCCGACGCCGGGGCTCCTGTCCGGTGCGCTTCTCTGAGAAGAAGGCAGCCGACGCGCCTTCGTCCAGGGCTCGCCTTTAGTGCCCCTCGAACCTCGGGGTGCGCCGCTCGCTGAAAGCCGCCACGCCCTCCTTGAAATCCCGGCTCCTGAACAGCGGCAGAAGCTGCAGGAAAACGTGATGCACGTTGGCCTCGAATGTTTCGTCCTGGCCAAGACGCATCATGCGCTTGGTCGCTTGAACGGCAAGTGGCGCGTTGGCGGCGATCTCCGCCGCGAGGGCTTGGACTTCCTTCGTGAGCAACTCGTCGGGCACCACGCGGGAGACAAGGCCGAGGGACACGCACTCCTCGGCCGGGAGCGTGCGTCCGGTGAAGGCGATCTCGCAGGCGCGCGACCAGCCCACGAGCCGCGGCAACAGCCAGGTGCCGCCGCTCTCGGGCAAAACGCCACGCTTGGCGAAGGCCGGCGCCAGTTTCGCGCTGACGGCGGCGATCCGGATGTCGCAACCGAGTGCGAGGTCCATGCCATAGCCCGCCGCGGCACCATTCAGTGCGCAGATTGTGGGCTTGTCGAGATTGTGGAGCACGATCGGAGGGGCGTCGCGCAGATCGAACTTGCCAAGACCCGCGACCTCACCGCCGCTGCCGATGCCCTGCCCGGCCGCCAAATCCTTTAGATCGAGGCCTGCGCAGAAACCGTTGCCCGCGCCGGTCAGGACGACGACGCGCACGCCAGGATCGCGGTCACATTCGACAAGGGCGCGGGAGAGCGCTTCGAGCATGCCGGACGAGATGGCGTTCAGCCGGTCCGGGTCAACGCCTGCGCACAGATACCCTGTAAAATCAATGACTTATGACCCAGCGAAGGGGCGAAATCTTGCCGCTGGGTTGCCGCTGGCGAGCGTTCGCAGCGTCGAGTAGTTGATTCGCGCAAAAATCTCGATGAGTCCACACATACGCCAACTCCCTCCCCTGCTCCGGTCACGCGCTTAGGGGATTCCTGCCCTGCGTCTTGCCTCGAGCAGCCTGCGCTGCGAGTGGGCAGCGGGGGAGAAGTCGTCGGGGCGTGGGCTCCAGGCGGGTCCGCGATTGGCGGCCCGTTCCGCTTCGCCCCGCTGGGCGAGGACGCTCTCAGGCGCCTCTTCGAGCGTCCGCACAGCCGCACGCCGCGCGTGCTTCGCATGACGATGGGCCGTCGCCAAGGCGACGCCGAAGCGCCTTCCGATCTCTCGGAAGCTGCCGCCATTGACGAGGGCTGCGTCCACGAGCTCGCGATCGGACCGGCTGCAGATCGAGCACGGACGGGGCAAAACAACCCCCATGGTGCTGGGAGGGGCTACCGCTGCTTCCCCTTCCGAGCTGCGAAATCAGTGGCGAGAATCGACGCACGCACGGCCGCTATCGGCGAGTCCACGGTGCCCCCGCCAAGCATCGCCGTCACCACGCCATCCACCTCCCAGGCGTAGCACCTGGACGTGCTTGGGTGGTCCAGAAGCTCAAAAACCAGGACCTCGCCCTGCCAGGCCGGCTCGCCCTCGAAGCGCTCCTCTACGTGCGCCCGCTCGACGAGGCGAGAGCGAGCGCCATGCGTGACTCGGATAGCTTCCTGAAAGGTCAAGATGGGGACGTCGTTCACCTAGCTACCCATACCAGACGCACCACGGTAGTGGAACGGCGAGCGAGTTGGGGCGGTACCGACACCCAGCCGTGGCGCACCTTCCCCCCGCATCCCTCCAACACGCGAAAAAGCGCCGTTCATTCGCAGTGGGCGAAGCCGCATGGGCCCGGAACTGGGAGAAGGCAATCGAGGCCACGCGATGCGCGAACCCCCAGACGACCGGGCTCGGAACGACGGCTTACCGGCGAGAATGTGATGGAAACGCCACGACTGAGATGCCACGCCTTGGAGACGCACGGAGGGCCGTCGCACAGGCGCCTTTGGCCCGCTCCCGGGGCGCGCCGTGGGGTGTCATTGCGCCGGCGAAGGGGGCAGCGCGACGGGCCGCTCGTTCCACATCCGCGCGCGATCATGCAGGCGCGGTAGACGTCGTTGTTATGGCCCTCCGTCATCGAAGCGGCGACGGCAATCCCTACCGGGCCGCCACCGATCCAGCCTGACTGCCCGTGCGTCCGACAGTCCGCGAAGTCCCGCGCGCGTTCCTGCTCGGTGGCCTCGGGCTTTGTCCACTGATCCCAGGCCTCGCGCCGTGGGCCATGGGCGCATCCGGGGCCGTGCGCGAGGACGGCGACCGCAAGGGAGAGGAGCATCGCGGCTCGCCTCAATCGAAGCACCCCTTCTTCACCGAGGCGAGACTATCCGCCAAGATGGCCAGCTTCGCTGTGAGCTCGCTTCTGGCGGATGCACACTCCCGCTTGGGCGCAGAGCAGTCTTCCTCCTTGCGAATCTGACACCAATGGAATTCTCCGCACTCGTAGTCAGCGTCGTCCGCGGCGCGCTTGGCGTCGCCGGCATCCCATTCGAGACTGCCAAGCGTCGCTCGGCACGCCCCGAAATCGGAGGCGCGAAGTGTACTCGGGAGGCCGATCGCCAGAAGCGATGCGGCCAAGAGAAGACGACGAACCATGAGACCTTCCCTCCCGTGGCCATCCTACGCGCGTGTTGGTCGGCCCGAGAAGGACGAAAGCCGCAAGCGATCGAGGGTTCGTGGGTACGCCGAGGCGTGTGTCGCGAAAAGCTCTCCCCTGGAGGGTCTTGTCCCGCACTGCAACCTATCGGGATCGAACGGCACTGACCCACCACGGAGCGCGTCGCAAAGAGAGTACATTTTGCGACGGCACGGAGGATCGCGCGGTCAGCTATCCCGGCCTCGCTGACGGGGCACAGGTGGCAGGCTTCGACGTGCGATCGCGTCCAGGCCCCTGGCGGGCAATCTCGCGCGCCACCGCATCCTTCGATACCCCGAGCATTCCCGCGATGGCCCGGATCGACTTGCCAGCCCGGCAAAGCCGCGCGACGCGCTCGCCGTCTAGGTCGACACGGGGTCGCCCAAGCTTTGCCCCTCGACGCTTCGCCGCTGCGAGCCCTGCCAGCACGCGCTCGCGGATCAGGTCGCGCTCGAGCTCGGCCACGGCGCCCAGCGTGTTGAAGAGGAACCGACCGGACGGCGTCGAGGTGTCGATCGCTTGGTCGAGTACCACCAGGTCCACGCCGAGCGCCTCAAGCTCCGCGGCCAGCGTGGTCAAGTGGCGCACCGACCGCGCGAGTCTGTCGAGTTTCGTGATCGCGAGAACGTCGAAGCGGCGACGCCGGGCGTCGGCCAGGAGCTTGTCGAGCGCGGGCCTGCGGTCCTTCGCGCCGCTGACGCCGTGGTCCACGTACTCGCCGACCACCTCGAGCTCGCGCGCCGTGGCGTACTGCCGCAGCGCGTGGAGCTGGGGATCAATGTGCTGCTCAAGGGTTGAAACGCGGGCGTAGAATACGACTCGGTGGGGCATGGTGGAGGGACCTCCTCAACCCGGACCCTACTTCGTTTGAACGTGATTGACAAGAGTTCAAAAGGGGGTGAGGATGGCTGCGAAAATGAAGCGAGGGAGGGGCGGAGCACGCCCTGGGACGGGTCCGAAGCCGAAGCCGCCCGCGCAGCTTCGGCGGAATCGTGTGGTGATCAACCTCACGGATGCGGAGCACGCGGAAGTGACGAAGACGGCCGAGGGAAAGTCCCTCTCTGACTTCGCGCGAGACGTACTGCTCCGCTACGTGGCCCGCCGCCGGCCGTGACGCCCGCTCCAAAGAGGAGGGGGAGACAATGAAAGATCATCTGGAATGCAACGCCGGCGATCTCCACGACGTCGCACGCCGCATCGCTGTGGCTGGAACGCTCGAGGAGCTCGAGTCCATCCGTCAGGTATTAGATGGCGAGATGATCGACCTTGGCAAACGAGTCAATGCGCTCGAGGAGATCTTCCTAAAGGGTGGGCCCCGTGTTGCGCGCGGACCGCGTCGCGGGCAGCTCACAACCATTCACCACCGGAGGCGTCTGCTCCACGAGCTCTTCGGAGCGGGGCTTCGCACCTCAGGCGTGAACGATCAGTACCTGGAGTGCTACCGACGCGCCCTCCGGCTCGGCGCCAAGCTAGCGCCGGAAGCTTTTCTCGCAGGCGACCCGATCGTGTGCGCGGACGGCGCTGCGCCGGCGGAGGTGGCGTGATGGCGACGAATCAGAAACGCCGCCGCCATGTACCAGGCGAATGCGCGCGGAGAGCCATACTCGGCTGGTACGCGCGACACCCGGAAGAGGCTCAGCGCATCGCCGTCGCCCTGGCCGCACATGAGGGCGCGTGATGGCGCGCTTTCGCTTCTGGGACGTGCCCGATGGCTCCGACCTGGAAATCGACGCGCTCAAGAGTCGGATCGCCGAGCTGAAAGCCGAAATCGAGCCGCTGCGCGAGATGATCAGAATACGCGACCGCGAGATTTACAACCTGGAGCAAGAGTTTTGCCGGCGCCGATCAAGGGACCGGAGAGCAGCCAAGAAGGCGCTCGAAATAGGGCGCCTCCAGTGAAGGGCGCGACGCGAGGCCAGCCGATCGTGGGGGACTCGGCGTGACGGGCAAAGCTGTGCGCCTCGATGACCTCGTGCGCCACCTCCGGGGCGTGTCTCAGGACGGCGTCCTCGTTGACATCCTCCTCGAGCGCGCCGACCACATCCTGGCGGCCGACGGCGGGCGTGAATGCACGCGCGTGCTGACCGACGTGGAAATCGACTTGCTACTCGCCGGCGATGAGCCCAAGGATGCGGCATGCGGCTGATTGGCGTGATCTTGCTCGCCGGGGCGTCTTGGGCGTGAGCTACCCGCGGGTGACGCTCAAGGATGCCCGAGGCCGCGAGTTCTCGACGGGGGTCGAGGGGAGGTGTGGCGCGCGCTTACACGCTAGAGCGTCGCGACTCGACGGAACGGATGGGGCGAGATGAGGGGCACGGCGCCCCACGCCAGGACATTACGGCGCCTTGCTCGTTTCGGACGTGGCTTCCTCCCATATCTCGCCCTCCTCGTGTCGCTTTTTGTAGCTTGGTATCAGCTCATCCGTGTCGACCATTCGCTAACGGCGTCGGTCCTGAATCTCCGCTATGAGGGCGGCGTCCTCGCTGCTGACGTCGCGTTTATCAATGACGGGAATCGCTGGGAAGCGGTCCGAGGAGCCGGTTTCGCGTACGGCTCGTTCACTCCCGGCCCCCGGCAGGGGGAATTGACCGGGCCTGAACCCCGCGTGCTTTACGACCGACCAGGCGACCTCGGAGCGCCATTGCTGCTTCGACCTGGAGAGGTCCAGATCGTTCCGCTAAAAAAGCGCGTATCCCCCGATGAAATCGCAGCACGAGGTAGCCAGGAAAGCGATTCCTTTCGCACCCCGGTCTACATAGATTTCAGCGCTTTGCGGTCCGACGGATTCACAGAGCCAACGCTCTTGCGCTGCGGGGCGGTCGTCTTTCTAGCCCCGGGCATCAGCGCCGCAGAGTGGAAGGCGGCGATTGCATCGCTTCTTCCAGAATCAGAGCCGTGGTGGTCGTGGCAGCACCTCAAACGACAAGCCGGAGAGAACGCAACGACGGGTGACACACGCCTTGGCGTGACGCCGCT